>Ga0065711_1038427_pt1 | contig 18769 bp, 11 predicted proteins | sample Hoacrofraction12_FD_59098 | JGI IMG/M metagenome (GOLD analysis project Ga0065711, IMG submission 59098) | Hoatzin crop microbial communities from Cojedes, Venezuela - Epithelial fraction 12 v2 (version 2) | ecosystem: Host-associated > Birds > Digestive system > Esophagus > Crop | place...
AATTATTAGAAAAGGAATAGAGAACAAAAGAAACTGCATAAATCCCTACCAAGTTCGTGTCCCCTCTTCTTAAAAAGCGTCGTGGAGAACTGGAGAAAGTTCAGAGGAAAGAAATAAGAGAAGTATGGAAATGCCTTCACACAAAGCGTGGCTTGTAAGATTCTTCAGTGTTGAGGAAGAAGAATAGAGAGACTGATTGTTCCTTACCTCTTTCCAACAAGATCTAGGTGTCTATGAGCCCAGCATGTAAGCAGTTCAAACCTAGCATACGTTTTTCCTTATGCAGTGTGTATTTAGGTGTGAACTTGTTGCATGTTGTGAGTGCTGCTGAGAGATAGCACAGGCCAAAAAACAACACCAAAAAATCCATGGAGGAAGATCCCACTGTGGAAAACTAAATACAAGGATATTACTGCTGGCACAGGAGATCCCAAAGGCATCTGCTGGGAAAACCTTTACCATGTGTTTTCATACTCTTTCCTAGGTATCTGCTGTTGATGACTGTTGGAGATGGGCTCCTGGGCTGGGCAGACGTTTCGTCTGAGTGTGACCATTCCTATGATATGCAGCAGCACTGGAAGAACTTGTCAGTGGAGGAGCTAGGCTGTTGAGATAGTTTTAATGAGAGCAGGTGATGCTTCTTGAGTTTGAAGAGTTTGTGACTGTAGGATAAGCTTATCCATTCAGATATTCATGCTTGACATGAGCTAAATCTAAAGAACTGAGGATGAGCAAGGGGTCAAAGGAAGAATTTATGCTTCTTAGGGCTATTGCTGAAGTCTGGCAGGACAGAAAACTGGGGCCATGGGCAGGAAAATGATATGAGTAAACCTCTCTGAGATAGACAACTGCTGGCTTCAAACTGTCTTGTGGCCTGTGGTCAATGGGCATGATTTTAGCCCCCTGCTCTTAACTTGATAATCAGGGGCTTTGAAAAAGTGTGTAAAGACTAATGTCTACACCACTGTAGTTCGATATGAAATGTAGACAAATCATGTCTTTTACTTGCCAGCTGATAAAGCTGGTATAGGTAGATGCTTGTTTCTGTTTTGATGAGTGAGAAAGGCCAAGAGCAGGGACGTAGCCACACTGCCAAGCCTCAAGGCCAGTGAATGTGCCCGAGCCTGCTATTTACCACTGTAGGTGTGACCAGAGTGTCTTTTGAGTGTCTTCTTAGCCCCTTTTACACAGCTGCCCAAGTGGGAAAAGGTAGAAGTGTAGACTCGCTTATTTTGCAGAAAAGCAGTAGCCCCGATCCTGGAGTATATTAGAGCAGCCCGAAAAGCATCTGGTGCCCTGCCCTGCCAGCCCGATAGACCTCATGTCCAAACTTATATCGCATATGCCCAAACTCATGTCACGTATAACTAACTACACAGGCAGTTGTTCATTTCAAGTAAACCCCTGGGCTGCTGGGCACAATTATATCGGCGTTTGCCTAAGTTCAACATTTACGTTCCTTAAGAAATGCCAACACTTTTTTTGTTTTTTCTCAAGTATAAGCAAAAATCTGAAATTTCAAAATTTACTGAGAATTGACATTTGGGAATTGCTTTACTTGAAGTCATCAGAAGAACTGTTATCAAAGACTTCACTGAAATCAAACCAGTTTGTTTTGGCTTTGTTATTCTGATTTCAAGTGTTAACATATTTGAAACATGAACTTCTATAGTATATAGTGATTGAAGCGATGAAGTCCAAATGAACCTATTTAACCTTTTAGAAGTAAAACTAAATAATTTTCTTTAATTTTTTGATGAACTCGATACATTTCTACAGATCATTGAGTCAGCACTTGCTAATGAAAAGCAGTTCTTCTGGAACTGCTTCAAACAGTCCTAGCAGGGTATAAGACATTTAAAATTCCAGCACGTAGATAAAAGCCCTCCTCCTAAAAAAAATCCCCTTTTACTCTAAAAAGCAAAATTACACAAACCAAACAAATGTTTATGTTTTGTGTCTGCATGTCACACATGAGTGCTTGTGAATATAGTCTAACACATTTGACAGTTTTGCTGATCTGACTTAGTACTTAATTCTGCTTCCCACCCCCCCAACTTTTTGCACAATATCTGCTTTCATCTTTACTTATGAATACTGGCTATAATCTGTGTCATATTCCATCCCATACAGTAACAATCATAGGAGAGTTTTGAAGTTAAAATAATTCTCCAGCATTGATTTTATACTCTGCTGTATTATAATAACTCTTTCATCTTTGTTTGTAAATGCTATTTTGAAAGCCACAGATACTCAGACTTCATACCTTACTTGCAAAAGGAACAAAGGCTGAACTCTGTTTAGCTCCAAGTGTCAATCAGGACATAACAAGGTAAATAGCAGCCAACACATTGGCAGATGAGTAACACAGAGTGGTTACTAAGCAGTGCCGAGTGCTGTTTGTCCTAGTCTACCTCAGCAGCTTAATGTGTTTACTTATTCATCTGCATCTGTTAGGGTGTAGCCATTGTCAGTAATGGGTAATTTTCCCAGTAGAGACAAGGTTTGGGGACTCGTCTTACAAACCCATCCAGACCTGGAGGATATTACTGTGATTAAACTAATTGATTTCAATAGGTGCTAATCATGCAGGCTCTGGCAATGCACAGTGATGAAAAACTTCAGTGTGACATGTCCTTTAGACAAGAAATGGTTATGGCACTTCACCCGAATTCTCATATCAAGATGAGATTTTTCCCATCTTGATTTAGATACGTGTTTGGCTTTTCTATAGCTGTACCCCACACTGAGTGTGTTCACTTTATCAGCCTCAATTTCCTACTAGGAAATAGCCTGTGGATAAGTCAGGTTCTCAGCTCTGTAAGGAGACCTTGCTATTTAACGCCTATTACAGGATCTGATTAAGCAAATGGAAATACCTGACAACTTGCCCCACATGTCTGATTAAACTCTTACTCCGGTGGTAGTATTTACTGTGCCCTAACTGGTAGAGCTGGTTATGGAGGTGGCAGCTGGCTGCTTCATGGCTGGGCTTTTATTGAGGTTGGTTTACACATAGAGAGACTCGCTCCTCCCCTCTTTGGGTCACCAGTAAGGAGTGGGTGAGTGAAGGATGTGAAGGGGAGCACCATGATGGGACTGGTAAGGAACCGGGGATAACAGCAGCCTAGAAAGAAGGGGCATGGGGAGTGGGGCAGGACAGAAACCCAGCCCGCTCGCTCCATGCACCAGCCTGCACTCACCTGCCCCACGTTCTCCCCTCGGAGTTTTGTTGCCTCTGCAATACACTGTGAACATCTCCAGGACCATCTCACAAGCTATCCTCCCTTCCCATCTTCTGTGCAAACAGACCACTTGCAGCTTGTCAGCCTGGGTCCTGTGTCTTATATGCTGGATATAACTTTTAAATAAGTGACTTAGTCTGAGTTGGGGATTGCATCTGGGTGTGTGTAAGGGAAGAGGTCTCCCAGAGATGCTTTATCTTGAGGAAAATGCTCCAGAGCATGATGTAGCATTGCTGCTCCCTCTCATCTGGAATAGACTTTATTTCACTGAAGCTTTCATTTCAGTCTGTGCTGGCAGATGAGGGATGCAATAAGCCTGATTAAATTTCCATGATTTATATATCTGCAACACATCAAGCCCATAATTAAGACGATGGGGGACAGAGGCCCTGACTGTGGTGTACAAGCAGAGACCTTCACATGTCAGACAAGGGAGAGACGTGTAAGTGAGAGAATGCAAGTTAAAACTGAGACAATATTGACCACTGTGTTGGGTGGTGGCCTCCATATGTTAGTATCTTTTTACATCTTTTGTAGCCACATTGGAAGAGGAAAGGATTAGGGTGGGCTCTCCAGTAACTTGAACTTGATTACTTTGCAGAGTTACAGAGAGATGTTAAACAAGCAGCTGTTGGGAGAAAGGTGATTGAAAAGTGGATGCCTGTGGTGGAGCCCGGTGGTGTGAATCTGGGAATAGAGAATGGGACCATGGTGAGGACCTTCTGGCACCTCCATGGAAAACTGGAGGAGGAGTCAGGAAGATCCTCTGAGTAACCCAGTTAGGGGAGAGGAAGGAGAAAATGACCAAGCCAGGTAAGTGAGGGCAAGATTGCAAGATGAAGAAGAGAGTTAATTGTGCTGAACATAGCTGACAGATCGCGGAGGATGGGGAAATGGCAGTGCTCGGTTTTGGCTTAACACAATTCTGGAAGGAATAATTTGAAAGCGATGAGAGCAGGAAGCTCATCTTTTACATATAGCAGATGTGTACCAGATTGCAAGTAAAATATATGAATATCTGTAAGGTGGATTTGCACACAATACATACACCACAGACACACTCTAGAACTGTGGGATAAGCCAAAGAAAGAATTCAGGAACATACCAGTTAGGTACCACAACAGAACAAAGTGAAAGACAGTTTACAAAGCAGTTGTACGCTGTCTGACAGCAACTGAAGCCATGAAAGCAGCATCGAGTGGGTCAGCCACCGTCCCACAGCAATGGGCATCTTCGTTTCCACCCCCACTTGCAGATGGTGGCCATGGCTTTCCCATCAGAAATCCTGGTCTTACTCCTGATTTCTGTTAGCAGTCTTAACAGTGAGACTGATGTGAGATCCTATCCCTGTCGGATAGCGAAACCCACACTAACTGGAAATAAATGGAGAAACCAGACAGAGAGATAAAAATTAAGTTAAAATAGGTTGAAGATGAATATGTGTCTTCAGCAGTTGAGGAGTAGCTCTGAATGACGGAACAGCACTCTGCTGAGAAGCAGGGGGGCTTCCTGGGGGTTTTAGGAAGGGGAAGATCTCCAAAGCAATGATGAGCCATTGTGGCAGGCAAAGCACAGTAGGACTTTTTTCCCCCCACTTTTTTCTGAACTGGGGCACAAATGTGCAGGCAGTTTGACCGTGATGGGCTGCTCAGCTGGAGCAGAGCGTGGCTGCTTTGTTGCCTTTTGGGGGTGAGTGGCCCTGCAGAGTTCTGCACGCCAGGCAGGCTTCTCCCGCCCGTCCCTCCCCTGGGGCCAGGCTCATCGCACCCCGTGTGCGATGCAGCCCTGGAGGTCCGATGGCCAGGCGCGTTGGCATGGCATGAGTGACAGTTGTCCTAGGCTCCGGCAGGTCCATGGAAGGAAACGGGCATCAGTCATGTTGTTACAGCAGGGTGTGGGCCCCACAACACCTCCCGCAATGTGAATGCCTTTCATGATGATGCTCGGTAACCCCAGCTCAGATGTCCTCGGTGCGTCGGCGGTGACAGCAGGGTCCTGGATTAGTACCGTCACTGCAGGCTGTGCTCTCCCGGGGTGTTTCTCTGCCCCGCGCCAGGCAGACTGGTGGCAGGAGGTGGGAGCACTGCCATGCTGGTGTCCTGGCTGCCATGCTGGTGTCCCCCAGCCTCCCTCTGCCCCAGCCAGAGGGGGGGTGAGCATGGCACGCTTTTAGGGCACTTGGAGGCCGAGCGTCATTGCAGAGGGCTTTGGGAGGCGCGGCTGGCAACCAGGCACCGCTGCAAGGGAGGGAAGGGCAGGGGGATGCCACCGGCTCCTCAGGGCAGGGCTGCCCGGCGGTGAGCCCTCCCGGTTTGCTGCGTGTCGCTGGGGACAGTGGATGCTGCAAGGGGGTCGTGGCCATTTTCCCCCTCCTGCTGAGCAGAGCAGCGATGAGTTCCCCTCCCAATGCCCTTCTCCACAGTGCGGCGTCCCGTACTCATTACCATCGTCTTACCTCCGCACCTGTTTGACATTGCATATTCAGTTTGGAAATACTGTCCTTTTTGTCCCCTTTTACACCATCTGTTGACACAGTCCCGCATGTGTGTGTCTGGGTAAGACCCAGCTGGCACATGCGGGAGGGGAACGCATTCACATCTCCCGAAATTGCTGATTCAGGGACGGGGGTGTGACTCAAAAGACCCGCACCCCGATAGCGCCGCAGCTGAGGAGCCCGTCATCGCCCTCGGTGATAGTGCCAGGCGTTATCGATGCACAGCCACCCTTTCAGCCGTCCCCGCGGCCCCGACGTGCCTGTTGTGATCGGGGGAACAATGGCAGAGGCAGAGTGCCCGGCACAAAGACAACAGCTGCACTCCCGGGTCAGGCTTTGCAGCCGCCCCGCACAATGGCCGTGTGTAACCCCATCCCACCGCCCGCCTCGGAATAATTTATTTATAGATGCGATATCTCTTTCTCTGGCCTATTTAAGAATGTCTTTTCATAAATGCATGGAAATTGAAATTATTCTCTGCTTCTTCCCCAAAAGATTAAGGTATCTGCTCCGTACAGATAAATAGCATAATTTTGGAGGGGAAGAGGGAGAAAAGCCATTGGAATATATGTAATAAAAGATGGCGAGAAGATGATTCATTCTGATGTGTGCATTTGTTTTTTTTTAATTAAGTGTATTTCATTATTAGTGTCCTTGCAATAATGGGCACATGTTTAAAAATAGGAAAGAAATATTGAAGTAGAGAAAAAAAGCCCTCCTAGGCAATGAATGCCAGCCTCTCCTCTGTGAGAGATGACTGGTTGCCTCTTTGGTAATAAAACCTCTTTCACCAGAACAAACTGTAAGCATGAGCATCTGCTCAGCATGGAGAATTTTCTACCATCCAGGAGACTGTGAGTCATCTCTCACATGAAAATATGGTCAGTTCAGCCTACTGCTTGCTTCTCTTAAAGACAGCGTGCGCAGCTTACATATTGTCTAAATGCGTGCTTTAACGTAAGATCAGAAATGAGGATGATCACCTAGCTCCCTAACAAAACCTAAAATCAGTAAGAATATTTCTTCTGATAACTTCTTAAAGTCAGTAGTTTCAATACTCCCATCATATTTTTAACAATAGCTCTTTAATTAGAATTAATTTAGGTTTTTCTTTACTTGCACTGCAACTAAGTTTAATTTTATTTGTTTAAATCCTGCTCTCTGAATGCAGACAACTAGTAGCTTAGTGATAGCACTTTCCTGTGCTGAACCAGTTGGTTTAGAGATTGTGAACCTGGAGCGCTTCACCCGTGCGTGTTTTGGGTGCTTGTGAACATGTCTGCATAAGGAAAGCACGACAAGATAGTCGCCAAATAGGAAAAAGCTTTGGTGCTGCCAAAGGACTCTCCAAACACCTCCATCAGATTGAACAACGATCTGAAAGCTCCTGTATGCCCAGGGGATGTGAAACACACTTTAGTAGTCACTCTGAAATATAAAGGAAATTTTAAATTTTTTTAATTAACAAACACCACATACAACATTATCAGCCACTCTATATAAAGTGTGCTGGATAATGCACAGCCTCTTTACATCATCCCCTCTTCCATCTCCTGCGGTCCACAGGAAAAGCCTCATGACTGGCAGCTGGTTGACTGCCCTATTATCTGAGCCTGCGTCCAGTCTGGCTAATTACAGTCACTGATTACTAAACACTGAGCAGCACTGTCACCTGCCTTAGCCTGACAGGATTATACCATCTGTGCCACATGGCCAGGATATGGAAAGCTGGTGAAAGGTCACAAAAAGGGGCAAATAGCCCTTAATGGGAGGTAAATGTATGTTTACAGACGTGACAGCTGACTGTCATTAGGGTATATATACGTATTCACAGCTGAAGATACCTCCCAAGGAAAAATAAGGGGCATAGGAAGTGTGACTTTGTCAGACTTGGTTTTTTCTATGCCAAAAATTGGTGTCATTCACTGGAAAGAAACTAAATACGCTTCTGTCAGACACCCTGGAGTAACCCAAGACCAGATGTTTTCCCTCCTTACCTCCTCAGATCTTGTCAGCGCAGCAGCATTTGAACTAAAATGTTTGTTAAAGCTGATCTAGGGAAACTGGTGCAAACCTTTACGCAAGCAAAACTGTCCCCTTTGGAGGATCTGGTTGGAACCGCTCGGTTTGTGCTTGCAGCTGTACCACAATTAACTAGGTAATGGAGGACCAGACCTGCTCTCCGGAGCAGGCAGCAGTGCAGGACCCATCAGCTGAGGGTTCCCCCTCTCCAAACCCCGCTCCAGTGCCAGTCGTGCCTCCTCTGGGCTGCAGTATCACCGCTCCTTCCTACGTCTCTTCTCTCACCAACTCCTACGAGCTTGTACCTGCCCTCTGCTCCACCCAGGCCTCTTGTATGGCTGCTACGTTTCATCCTCTGCACGCTAGCAAAAGTCTCCGCCTCTCTTTTCCCAAGTACGTGTGACAGTGCAGCCCTTTCATGGAAAACATCGTGTGTTTCCCCTGGTTTGCTGTATGTCCCCACGTATTGAAGTTTTGACTCTCCAAAGGGATTTTTGCAGCTTTACTATGTGTCTGGGCTGAGCCCTATGGAGGTCAGAGGGGCATAGTGTTTGCTTGGAAAGTTCCTAGTGCTTACAGCAGTCTCTGGGTCCTTTTGTAGGCAACATCCACCCAAAGCATCCACAGAGTGGTGGAATTCTAACAGTATATACCCCTGGGCCACTGGCATGACTCAAGACACTTGGCACTCCCCTCCCCACTTGCTGCCCTACACATGGAGTTTTCAAAGCCTCCAAGACATAAACTTGGGTACACAGCTCTCACTGGCAATGAAGAATTCCTGAGCTGCCACCCCAGGAGCTGGCATGCCACTTAGTCCTCCTGGGAGGATACCTGCGTCCTCCTGTTCGTGTGGAAGACCACAGATGGCACCACAATGTTGCCAAGGTCTTCTGCCATGGGGCCTTGAATGGGTTTGTTGCCAATCAAATTTCATCGCCACTGCCAGTCAGTCCTGTGTTAAAGTTATAGATTGAAGGAAGCTCAAAGCAGGGAAAACTGCCTGGCGCAACACGTCTGCGAGATGGTAAGGGTAGGAAGCTGCCGTGGTGCCTCTCTCCCCTTCTGAGCATGTCTGGGGATGCTCGTCCGAGAAGATGGTGACACGGTTTGGCACGGTCACAGCATTGTCAGTCTCCTTTCATCAGCCACACAGTGTAGACCACTACCCCCTTCTAGGGCCACTCCACCAGGCTCAGGTTGTGGTCTGGTGGCAGTGGTGGTTTCTGGGTAGGTCCCCAAACTGCGGTCCCCTCAGGTGTGGCTCTGCCATCGACCCCTGGGTAGGGAGGACCCTCCTCCTCACTGTATTCTGGCTGAAATATGCAGAACTTTCAGCCAGAAAAGCAAGCAGTTGGTGAAGCTTGGGGACAATTTATTTCAGCCAAGTCATGGTGTCACACACTTACTACCTTGCTTTTCTTCTCCTTCCTTGGATTTCTTGTCTAAACTTTCTCTTTTGCTGTCAAATGTGTATTGTGTTTCTCCAGTTGCGTTCAATTTTCCTGGCCATTATTTACCAGGTATTTTAGTATGCGAGTGTAAGATGGATGTTTTACTGAAAAAAGATGACTATAAGTAGCCTTGCAGATGTCAAATCGAAGTTTAAAGAAACACACATGAATCCCCAAAAGGTGCATATATGTCATAACTGAAACGGTCTTACTTTTAATGATGAATGTAATCTTCTCAGAAGTGAAAATAGAATTTATTTCATGTCAGATAGGTGACCAACATTTGACAGCCACTGAGTACAGCAATTTTTCAAAAGGCATGAAATCAAGGTGTCGAATATTCTCATCTCTCATATCTGACCTATGACGTGCTTTCCCAACAGTTGCTCTGATGTTTTTTCTGTTGGTTCTTTAAAATTGATTTCAGGAGCAGGCATGTTCAAAAATCTACTTCATTTATGTATGTGTGTATATATATAGATATATGCTCACTAGCCTGCCAATGAAGTCAGCGAGTGACATGGTGTGGGCAGCATTGCCATGAGAGATTGGGGCTGGGATACTGGAGCAGAGGTACGCGGTGATGAGCTGGAGGACTTGGAGGGGAGGAACATGGTGACATTCAGTGGTACAAAACTCATGCGTTTTTTCAACTGATGCTCAGAATTTCTGCTGGAAACCAAAAGGGAGCAAAACTGGGATGCGATGGTAGACTGCAGTCGTCGGGGTGCTACTGATACGATGCAGCTGTGGAAATCAGAGGCTGATTCTTTGACACAGCGTTTCCAGGACAGATGGAGAAGTGTTTGTAGCTCCCTTATTTACCACCAGTTACCACTTCACCTCCTGAGCCTCCTCGGGGTGAAGGCAGGCAGGCCTGGTGCTGCGCACGAGCCCGGTCAGCCGTGCTTGGAGCAGATAAGCGCAGGCTGGAGCAGGTATGGAAAGCAGTTGCTCGGATGAGCGGGGCACCTGGCAGCTTAATTTGAGAGCGACAGCATAGGGAGTGCAGCTCATTTAGCTCCTCAAGACAAATGCCGAGAGAGAAAAAAATGTGATTGCTCTCTCTAAATTTATCAGTGGAGGCAAATGCCAGAGAGGGAGAGGAACTATTTAAGGTGAAGGACAATGTTGGCATAAGAACAAATGAGTGTAATCTGGCTATGAATAAATTTAGGCTGAAAATTAGAAAATGGTTTTTAACTATCAGAGAAGTGAGTTCTCAGCTTTTTAATACGAACTCAAGAAACCCAATTCCTATTCAGTCCAATTTTACAAGATTATTAAAGAGCTGCCGCGATAGGAGGAGACTAGTCTACAGCTTAGATCTTCTCTGTCCCTGAACACTGCTGGATGCAGGTTGACTCAACAGGAATCCTGCCTTGAATATTCGGTATATGAATATTCTTCATTATATGAAGAAGTTTCAAAAGTCGGGACTCAAGTTGTCAAGGAAGTGCCCTAAATATTTGGTTCTTTAGAGTTTTATGTCTCTCTCTGCCTTTTCTATGCACCTGTGAAATACAGAGAATAATTCCACCCCTCCTCCCCATTTAATCACACTGGGGTATTGTGAAAACACCCTCACTGTGGTATTATGAAAATATAATATTTACTGTTTGTGTAGCACTCAGGAGTGCTGTGAGGATGAGTACCAAAGGAAAAAAAGCTGTGCTGAAATTAATAATTTTGGCTGCACAGCTAGGTTTGAATTACATGTAGTAAATCATGCCTAGGGCAACACACTGAGTGAGAAGAAAATAAAATATTGAATAGCTGCTCATTAAGTGAACACCGTCTATTCCGTGAACTGAATGAGGCAGGGTCCCGTGGAAAATACAGCATGTGATTTTGCAATTGAAGATCAGGAAAGGGCTGAATTAAGGTTGCACAAGCCTTTCCTTATGCCTTTCCAGCATCAAGGATCTAGGATTTTTTTTTTCTAGGTGCAGCTGACCAGTTAGCTCTCTGCATCTACAAGGAGCCCGGCTTGCACCCTATTTACGAGCAGGGGGGACCCTGTTTGTGCGCGACGTGGAGGTAGTTGTCAGACTGCACATGTTCTGGCACAATTCTTCTCCCAGAAGATGGGAGGGACTTCCTGGGCGGATTTGAATACCCACCCGTCCTCCTGTCTCACCAGCCTGCGTGCAGGAAGACGGTTCGGAGTGCGCCATGTGAATAACCCCCACAGTACTCTGCCCTTGGCGCAAGCAGCTGGAGAAGAATGGGAGAGTTGCACCAGCTCACCCACAATCAGCCTCTCAGAACTGGGCAGAGAATAGTGTTCTGTCTTGCGGAGAAACTGGAAATTTATTTCATCCCAGCTTTGCACTAACCCCATCTCTAGAAATTCTCTATAAATGCAAATTGGAGGAGTGATTAAAATGTTGACTGTTGAGCCAAGAAGCTTGGGAAGCCCGGGTGAACTACCTTCCCCGTGAATTTGGAGGTGTAGGTGCCTTTGGGTGTGAGGCTGAGGCTTTAGGTGTGAAGCTCAGGCTTTGGCTGTGATCTTGGGACCACCACGCAAGCTTCCAGGGAGGAGCAGGCATGGTCTGAGGAACCCGAGCCCATTTCAAACCTTGACTTTTCTTGAAAGATATCAACGAGGCAGCAAGCATTTTGTCGCTATTTTCCAGACTAGTTGCAGAACTAATGGGCTATATGCTGAAACAGTCGTGAACAGGCCAGCATGGTTACCTTGCTTTGTGACTGTGCTGGGAAGAGCGGTGGCTGAAGCGGTGGCCTTCAGGAGCTCAGCCCTGGCCACATCAAAACCTGATACCAGTACCCATAGCTTTATTCTAGTGGGAGTGTTTGATATGCCACCACAAAATGCTGAGAACACAAAATCTTGCTCTTTTAAAAAGAACTTTGATGCAGAAGACAAATTTCTAGCATGATTAGCGAGTTTGAGTCCCTCTTCTTCTCGGCACCCGAATTTACTTCAGCTGAGGTCTGATTGCCAGAGCGGGGATGCTCGGCTCTTTGTGAACACCCTGCATTTTCAAAGCGGGCACTAACAAGGCAAGCAAAAGCATTGGCCAGTTCTGAAAGTCTTGACTCAAACTCTTCAAAGGTTATCCAAGAAGCATGTATTTCTCAGCCTTGGGAAACAAGAATTATTTATAGGCTCACCCAGAATGCTTGGCTGGATGTTATTGTGTGAGTTGGTACAAAGGAGTCTGGTGTGACTGTACGTCCTATACAAAGGCAGACACACCCCGCATTTAACATCTTCCTGTTTTACTGCAGTCAATCATATTTCCATGTTTGTTTGTCATAGTATGTATGTCTCTAATTATGTGCTGATGGCACATTCTTACCAACCGAAAATATTGTCAAAAAATACAGAGCTATCTCTAGATGGAGACCTTGTTTTTGACAGCAATGTTTGCTATTGAATCACAAACCACAGAAAGCAGTGATTTGCACAAGAACGGCGAATGCATAAGAAGTGTGCTGAACAGTCCTTTTGCACAGGAAGAGGGAAGGAAGAAAAACATATTTATCTCAGTAGTGGTTAAACGATAGTGCAAACCAGTAATTATGTGTAAATTATGACCTTGCCCCCTTGCAGTCAGCTCCTCAGTAAACATGACTGCACTTAATTTCCATCCCCTCAGCAATAAACATCGTTGTTTTCTGAGCAAGTTCAACGCTCCTCTTCAGATCTTTTTTCAATGAGAATCTGTGGGTTTGGAGATCAAAATCTTAAATGAAATGCTGGGCTTTTCAGATTTTGGGGATTTTCATTGAAATATAAAACTGGTGGTAAAATATTAGCTTTTATAAATTCTGCTCTCATCCTTTACACTTTTCTATCACTATGAAGGCATTATATACAAGTTTAAATTTTAGAGTTTTTTAAACATACATATTTTTCATTCTTATTTGACATTCTGTAATGTTTCCAAAGATGGAGAAGTGCTGAAAAGTTGCAGAAAATAAAGTGATGAAAGAAACCCCTAACTTGGATATCATGTAATATACATGGAAATAAAAGGAAAATACAGAAAGAATGTGGGAGAAAAATAGGAGGGAAGCCCACAAAATTACATTTTAAGAAATACAGGTTAAAAGCACATTATTCTAAAATACTAGAGAATCTCAGTGCAGTGGAAGTGACTTAATTAATGGAACTTATTTCGCTTTTGAACATTTCTAATTTTTCTGTTTATTTAAACAGTAACAGCCAAATAAGAACTGAGCCTCAGCGCTTAGATATTATGGTGCATTTCAGCGTGACAGACTGTAGCTACACACAATTATTCTGTGCTATCAGACACTAAAGTGACGTTCATTATTTCCTACCTTAAGCTGTCCTGTAAATTTGCTCTGCACTGTTAAGCAGATACCAAGTTCTGCCTAGAGATAGAAACATTGCTGATGAGCAAAGGGGATCTTAATAAGTAAGTTTGTTGATGCTTATGTTAAACTTTAGAAAAAATTTGAATAAAAGACAGAAATCATTCTTCTGTGAACAGTCACATTGCATTTTTTCAGCATTTCCCCTCTAAGGTTCTCACGAAGCAGAGAGATGTTGTCTTGGTTTCAGTTCCCTGGCTCGGGTTAAGGCAGAGCGTATTTTGATGCGGAATTACCTGGAGCTAATCCCCTTGCATTGGGCAAGCCTAAGAGTGATGGTGGTGCCTCTTGGGGAACCCACGTGCCTTGGTGTCTGTACCTGCACCGTGATCTCCTGAGGTTTCTAGTGGCATGTCCTGTGGTGCCTGGAGCAGCTGCCGCCTGACCCACCATGCTAATTCTTCCCAGGAAACTCCTCTGGGATCTCTCCATGGGCTCGGCACACACTGCGGCGGCACAGGGATGTGCCGGAGGATGCACTGCCGCATTCCCGTGGAGCTACTCCCCGTCCACGTAGGCGATGAGTGCAGCTAGGTACAGCGTCATCCCCCCGTCCCACCAGGCAACGTGAGTCAACAGCTCCATCGCAGCAGGTTTGGAGGCCTTTGTGGATTTAAATAATTGGCAGGGCCGGGGGTGAAACCTGACTTAACTTGATTAAAGAGCAATCCTAGCTCAATGCGGCACATGTGAAATGCTGCTTACTGGTGTTTCTCTGCTGGAAGCAGAAATGGGTTTACTCCTATGACCTACCTGGAGTTTGAACACACTTCTTCCCACTAAGACACACCTTTAAATGCTTTGCAAATATCAGCAAACTCAGTTTCACAATGGGAGTTTCTGCTGGCAGGTAGGCTGCATCATCAGTTTTTGGATGAGGAAATTAGGCAGGATTGGTGGCTGGCTCCAGGCCACATCGCCGTGTCCATGTGGCACTGGGAAGCGCTGTGGAAAGCCACCGGGTCTAGCACGGTTTTATATCAGAAAGGGGCTCCACCCTGGCTAAATAGCCTGCTGGGGAGCAAGGTCTATCCGGTGGGACAGAGCTCTGCTAATGCAATCCTGCCTCCAGATGCCTCATGTGGGGATCTCACGGCTGGTCTGCAAAGTGCTCCACATCCCCATGGACTCTTTTCGGGCTCCAAGGACGTCACGAGGAGTGAAGTGTATTTTGTGGCTTGAGGACAGCATTTCTGAGGACAAGTGTCCTGCAGCTGGTCTCAGAGCTGGGAGCTCAGAGCTGGTTCGTTTTTATTTCCTTTTTATTTCTATTTGCTTTTTTTTAATTTCCTTTTTATTTTTATTTCCTTTCTATTTTTGTTTCCTTTTTATTTTTCCTTCCTTTTACTTTTTATTTCCTTTTTTAAAAAGTATTGTTGGTTTTCTTTTTTATTGAGCAACAACAAAAAAGAGAGTTAATTAGAAGGACCCAAACCCTAAAAATATGCTACTGTAGTTCATAAAATAGTGAAGTCAGGAATTTGCTGTGACTCAGTGGCTGACTGTAAACTACAACGTAGGGAGGGAGGGCCTGACTCAGCAGATGCCGGAGCCTTCAAAGGGATTAGAGCTGTTGCCAAGGTGTTCCACCCTTTTTTTCCTCTTTAAATGTGTCTTAAGTATCTTAGTCTTGCATTACATTATATATAAAAAGCATATATGCTATTGAATTGGCACATGCAGAATAGAGAGAACTTAAACATCAGATTTTCCTGAAGGATTACAATTTGGTTGTATCTGCATGTGCGCATCGTTTCATCACTCTGCAAGCAGCAAAATCCCTTCCCTACAATTAAAAACCTCCAGGCTTTATTAACACAGCAGCTGCAAACATTTCAAAATAGGTACTGTAAAAAACAAAACAAAACAAAGCCAACCCAACCTAAATCTTCATCAAAGAAATATTTTCAGCCCAAGCACGCCCCTTGGACCACGGCGTCCAGTCCCCCAGCGTGCCTCCGGAGCTGACGTAGCACTGGGATTCCTCGGGGAAATTGCCCTCGTGGGACTCCTGCGTTGCAAGACGAGGCGCTTTCTAAGGGGCCGAGGCAGTTCCCCGTGCCCGCGGCCAACCTGTTTCATAACTTCTGCCTCTGTGTAATCTTTTTAACTGAAAAGATAAAAACGTAGGGAGTTGGTCTCTACTTAAAAAGTTTTGCTGGCACAGCAATGGTGTAATTACGACAGCAAAATCCCTGCTGTGAGTTCAGTCCTACCATCAAAAGGCCTTTTTGTTGTTGTTATAATGTAATCTGGTTTAATTCCTACCAGCAAAACAACTTTTTTTTCGCTGGTATAAGCTTTTTCTCCGCTCAGGGTGTTGGCTGTTGCAGGCTTAGAGCTGTACCTCCGTCGGGTGCCGATGTGCCTGGGGGACGAGCCGCCCTTTTCCCCCCTCGCAGGCGAGGGCCGAGGCGCTCGGCGCACCGAAGGGGTTAGGAGGCCTGTGATGGCTGCTGGGTCAAAAGCGAATTTCCACCCACCTTTCAGTCCGGCTCCTCTGTGTAAACCCTTTATGTTTTTAAGTCCATGTCTTCACTCTGCAGATTTTTCGGCTAGGGCTGAGTTGGGTTGTCTGCACCCCCCCAGCACCGTTTCTGACATTGAAGGCGTTTTTGGACTGATACTGAGAAAAGCAATGTTTTTTTCAGAGGACCATGAATTAAAACCTCAGGTTTTAATGTTCCCCCCTGCCTCAGCCTGTCATTTTTGCAGGCAACATTGTTTAAATCCAGCTGTGGGTTTCTGTATATGTGAACACACCGAATTTCACGTGCCAGCCCATGGCAGCTTGGCGACTCCTGATGTGATGTGCCACTGAAGAAATGCAGAAGCTCAAAATGGGGCTTTTGCACTCACGCCGTCTCCGCCCCTCCGTCCTTCCCTGCTGTTTTTGTGCAGGGAAAGTGCATGTTTGCACTTGCCAGATCAGGGAGGAGGTTTCAGTTGCCCTTCACAGTCGCACTGTCCCCATCCATCCCACTGTCCTCCCCAGGGGTAGGGACTGGGGGGTGGGTGGTCCACAGGCCAGCGATGGAGCAGGCCGTGGATACCGTCTCTGCGAAGCCATCGCTTACCCTGTGAGGAAAGGTACAGCCGTAGAGGATTTATGGCTTTTTCATAAATTCATGCGGCATGTTTGTTTTTACCCACATTTCCTCAGTTTTTCTTTTAATCTAATTTCAGTATTCTATGGAACTGATACCAGAAATAATAAAATGCAGCAACGAGCGTTATATTGCCTGTTGATTTTTTTTCTTGAGAAACAAATGCTTCAACCTGTTTTAGCAAACCTCCTGGCCCTCCCACAGCAGATCATCGGAGCCATTTTCAGGGTATCGCATGCCAAAAAAAGCAGGGACAATCTGGAAGGAACAGGTGTATTGGCTCCTGTTGCTGCTTGAAGGGGTAAACACCTGATTTGTTGCTACCGCAAAGCAGATAAACATTTAGTGCACAGAGTTTCCTTTCCTCTGAGAAAGCCCACTGGTGTCGACCTAAATAAATTCCAACAGTCAATTTTTTTTTTTTTTTTTTTTAATAAAAAAGTTTCCTCCCTTCCATGGCACTCATTTTTTATTGCAACTGTTCGTAAAGAGAAATTTCTTCAGTAAGTGGGTTGGACGTTTTGTGCTACAAGGTGGTTTTGGCTGGAAGGAGTTGTGCTGAGGTATGACCATTTGGGCTGACCCAAACCATGCTGGTGGTGTGCCTCAGGCTTACTGTTCTCAGCTGGTGCTTTCCAGCAGATGGATTTCAGTCCGAACTCTTCTCAGGATGAGGGAAGGTAAAAAAGAATAGAAAGTAATTTGCTCCTGATAAAAAAGGAGTATTTGAAGCAGTGTATTTTGAAGACTCCATAAATTATAGCGGAAAACTGAACGGGCTTGGCAGAGATTTGTGAAAGCTAGTGGGTGAATGTACATGTGTGCAGTGTGTGTGCGGTGAAGAACCTGGACTGAGCCCAGAAAGCCTGTCCTGCCCGTCCTGCCTGTCCTGCCCACCTCATGCCCCACTCTGCATTTACTTCAGGCCCTCGGCGTGGGGCAGCTGCTTAGGAAGACTGAAGAACAGACAAAAGTTGAATCTGGGGATGAGGACACTACGCTGGAACAAAACCAACAGAAAGGGCACTACTAGTAAATTGCTCTTTTGCTTTATTTGTTTTAATGCAACAAACCTGGCCATCTCCATCCTGGTAACTCTTTGTTTTTTGTAGATGCTGAATCTCCAAAGAAGCTTCGTTCGTACTTTTACAATACTTTCCTATGGCATCTCAGGGTTACCTATCTTCATGCCTTTAACTATATTTTTTTGTTTCTTTTCAGATTATGAGATGATTTATTTGAACTGAAAACAGAGCCAAAAGTCCTAGACCTTGTGTACAGGTTTGTACCTTAAGCAGTAGCTCTCAAAATCACAGTTCTCATTAAATGTGACCTGCAGCAGTTGTTGGTTTTGATCTGATTTATATCTAGCTCTTGTCTTTTCTCTGCAGTGTATTTCTATTTCTTTAGAGCATGTCTGCAACAACTGAGTCCTTCTGAGGTTTACATTCAATTTGCAAATTGTACATCTGAAGCTGAAAAATAAGCTCCATATTTTTGTGGTAAAGCGAGGTTTGCCAGGCCTCTTCAGAAACGACAGCGATGTTTTGTGGTTTGTTTCAGCTAGCATGGGCTGCAGTCAACGCATGAACCTTTTGGTGCCCTCACTGAGCGCACAGCCTTCTTCTCTAGATGAGTGTAGCAGTGCAAGGGTGTTTTTTTTTAAATAACACCTGCAGAGAAGTAGAGAGGTCTCTGGTTTCTAGTTTTGGCTACACAGTTGTAAGACGGCTGTGCCAACACCATCCTTCAGGACATCTGTGAACAACTGTATTTTCCACCCACTTTGTAGCCACTCAATTTGAGAGCTCTGTATTCTGTTGCTCAAACTCTTGAAAGATTTTTTTATGTCATCTCCACTGGAAACTTTTCACAACCTTGTTGCTTTAGACAGCTGGTTTATGGATGGGATTTTTTTGTAGCCCGGGATTCCAAGGAGCGGCGCCGAGTCTAGTTGGAGGCTGGTAACAAGTGGTGTCCCCCAGGGGTCAGTACTGGGCCCAGTCTTGTTTAACTTCTTCATCAACAACCTGGATGAAGAGTTAGAATGTACCCTCAGCAAGTTTGCTGATGACA
>Ga0065711_1038428_pt1 | contig 18769 bp, 5 predicted proteins | sample Hoacrofraction12_FD_59098 | JGI IMG/M metagenome (GOLD analysis project Ga0065711, IMG submission 59098) | Hoatzin crop microbial communities from Cojedes, Venezuela - Epithelial fraction 12 v2 (version 2) | ecosystem: Host-associated > Birds > Digestive system > Esophagus > Crop | place...
CCCTCTGCTGGACTCTCTCCAGTAGCTCTTCATCTTTCTTGAACTGGGGAGCCCAGAACTGGACACAGTACTCCAGATGAGGCCTCACTAGGGCAGTGTAGAGGGGAAGGAGAACCTCCCTCGACCTGCTTGCCACACTCTTCTTGATGCATCCCAGGATCCTATTAGCTTTCTAGGCAGCCAGGGCACACTGCTGGCTCATGGCCAACCTGTCGTCCACCAGCACTCCCAGATCCCTCTCCACAGAGCTGCTCTCCAGCAGGTCCACCCCAAGCCTATACTGATGCATGGGGTTGTTCCTTCCCTCAGGTTCCCCTCTGCCCAACTTTCCAGCCTGTCTAGGTCACGCTCGATGGCAGCACAGCCTTCCAGTGTGTCTACCACACCTCCCAGTTTGGTGTCATCAGCAAACTTGCTGAGGGTACATTCTAACTCTTCATCCAGGCCGTTGATGAAGAAGTTAAAGAAGACTGGGCCCAGTACTGACCCCTGAGGGACACCACTAGTTACCAGCCTCCAACTAGACTCAGCGCCGCTGACAACAGCCCTCTAAGTTTTGCCTTTCAGCCAGTTCTCAATCCACTTCACCGACCACTCATACTATCAATATGCAGATTAGGTTATGCATGTGCTCTTCTTCTGGACAAATACTACCATTTCTCATATTGTTCAAGTTTATCAGTAATCACCATGGCTTTTAATCCCTGTTTAAAGAGTAGAAGATGACTTGTACATAAGTCTTTTCAAAAAACAAAAATGGGCTGAGCAAAGTTTAGAATTTTTTAATATGATCTCAATGTTATGTTCCCATATGTAAACAGCTCCTGAAGTTGCTAGGGGATGTTTCGCAGTTGGGAATGAATTTGGTGTCTGCAATTGCCAATAGGTGAGTAATGGCTTCGTGAGATAAACCATGCCTATAAATATGTTGCCTGTACTGTAAAGATGTCTGGGAGCCTTCTGCAAAGCACTAGATCTTCCTGTTCTCCTAGGAATGCCTGTAAAAGCGTTTTCTAATTTCAAAACAATTATTATCTTGCAAAATATGGCTTCTAACAAGAATATCCTAATGAAATTTTATATATAAATTGTTTATTGATTCATTTGCAGGCTAGTGTAAGGGGTAAGAGAAAAACTGGTTTTCCCTTCTGTTGAGCAAATAATCTCAAGATGATATGGATTACTTAACAGAAAGCAATTGTTTTTTGCCTGATTGTGTGAATGTGAATCAGGCAAAAATTGTAGTTTGCTTTTTCTTTTACTTAGAAGAAAACTGATCTATGTGTTACAAATTTTTGTCACCTATTTTTTGTCAATGTTCAAAAAATAAGTGCTGCATGGCAGCAGTGCTACTGAGAAATGATGTGATCACAACTGGCATTAGTAATGGAAGGGAAGCAGGAGTGTAGCACGTGTCAGTACTGTATGATCTTAGGGTTATCATTGCTTGAATTGTGTTGAAAGCAGAGTTTTTATTATTTTCAGTGGATGCGGAGTTAATTTTTTTCCAGATTTGGGTGGAATAAATTGGTACTCTCGATGGACATCTGTCTTTCATATATGAGAGGAGGACTAGTTTATAACTGGTGCTTTTACTGCTGATGAGAACTTAAGTAGGAGGTTTCATATGATTAAACCTAGGCAAGTTGATGTGATACTTTCTGTATGGACTGTAGGGTACTTAAAAATAATGTGCCGCATAATACTGCCCGTTTTTTATAACTCTCATTGCTAGGTGAAAAATCTCCGTTGCTGAAGTGTTCAGCACATTTTAGATGTCTACATAATATAACCACATGAGTGTTTTTTTGAAATTCTGGCAGCCATTTTTTCTCAAAAATAAGTTTTTCTGAGTCTTGAATGGGTAGAAGTTTCTGTTTCTGAAGCTTATTCTGGTATGTTTGGTGACGCTTGAGAAGGTTTGTTTTCCTGTTTTGTACACTGTTGTAGGGTGATGGTCTGGAGGTTTTCCTGGCTAACCGATACAATATGGCTGGCTGCAGGTGTGTTATGTGTTTGATCATCTGCCTTGGAGATGGGCTATCATCTCTCCCTGTATGTTTCCTCAAACCCTTCCCTGCCTGGGTGGCCTTCTGGGCCTTCCTGTGTTTGAATCATTTAATAAACTCTTTAGTCTCATCTTTGATAAGTGAGAGTTTCAGGTTGACAACAGGTTGAGATTACCAGCAGGTTAGCAGTATTTAGTTCAGATTGTTCAAAGCTCTTATGAGGCTACTCTCCCTATTTCTGGCACATGACTGGCCATTGTGATGTTGCCTAACAGTTTCTTAAATGGTCTTTGTTGTTGCTGTTCTTGAGCAAGAAGAAGTCTTCAGGGAGAGAGAGAGAGAAAGCAAGCAAGCCTTTATATCGTTTAGGCTTGAGAGACTGTATCTGATTTACTTTGTGGTACGCCTTGTAGACCCGACGGCCATGGCTGAATCCTGGCCGAACAGCATGTTTTGACGAGACCTGGGTGCCTATCATTCTTTCCACATTGCCATTTCCTTTGGAAGCACATCCAGATACATGGGCAAGGAGGGAGCTGCAGTATGCTCTACCAGGACCAATGTGTTTATCTTCCTAGGAAGGTTGTGAAGGCTCTGGGTGCACAGCTTTTCCACCCAGCACAGTGACTTTCACACGGGTGTACGTTGTGCATGCCCAGTAGCTGTTTTTCCAGATGGGCTGCTTGAGCTTGGTCTTCAGAGTTCATATTATAAACTGAGAAGTCACTTTCAGAAGTAGGAAATCTTGCTTTCCTTCAGAAGAAGAGAGCACTGAAAGGGGGAAAAAACATCATGTTTTGGAACATTCACAATGTTGGAGAGAAAGATGAAAGACGAGCTGAAAAAAGATGTCTTTTTTTTTTAAAGGTAAACCAATGAAGGAAGTAAGGCAAATTTAGAAAGACGAGAGAGTAGAAGTATTTTTATTTTTTGTGTCTTAGGATTCTCGGTAAAACAGTCACAGACTCTAGCATCAGACAGTCCTAGCTTTCATCTAAGAAGAATAAATTTCTGGCCTTGATGACTGCAGATATCAGAGCTAGGACAAAACAGGGTCTAATCTGCAAGTGAGTAAACCAGAAATTAGGGGGAAAGTAGTCGTTTTCTGTCTGAAGCAAAGCCAATCTCACAATTTTGTTTGTTTGATGATTTTTTTTTTCTATTTTCTTTTGTTTTGAGTTTTTTTTTTTTCACTGCTTGGGAAGCAGTACAACAATAAGAGATAAAGATTATCTTTGGTTTGGCAGCAGAAAGATTTGTGTGAACAGTGCTGAGCCTGAAGATGCACGGACACTTCAATAACATGCTTGGGAATGGATAGTTTGGGAAATAATCAGGGTGTGCAAGAAGAGCCTGATAAGAAAAAACACCTACCAAAACCCCCCGAAGGCTGGGACCATTTTCCCTTCTAAATCAAATTTCATCCTCTTCCAGACATCTTTTTTTCAAAGGACAGGCTTACTAAGCATACTAATACAACTGTACTGCCACACAAGGAAAATTGTTAGTTGGATGGATGAAAGGCCCTATTTAATTCCCTACCCTGCGAATAAGCAACCGTACTATGCCGTTGCATTGTTCATCCTTTTCCCACCTTTTATAAAACAGTACAAAACATAAAGCAGTGCATCAAAAAGAGAATGTGGTGGCATGCAGCATGTTTAACCCAACTCTGATGTGGTTAGTGGTTTGTCTCTAATTCACAAGTAAATCAACACACAATTTTTCTTGATAGCCATAAGCTGTAGGTAAGGCATAGTCTCAAGAGTGGAGGTAAAAGGAGCGTTTGCTTCAGAATGAATTTGTTCTTGGCAGAGATGAATGGGGAGCTTGCTGGCAGAATGAGCATCTCTAGATGCCGCATCTTAGCTCCTTATTCTCGGAAGACATATATGGAAGACAGAAATCTGAAAATGAAGCATCTATATAATTTTGTGTCGCATTAGTACTCTTTCTTTCGATGAAAATTAGAGCAACATTTCATTAACGTGCGCATGATGTTACAGAAGACCATTTGTACTGGAACAGTAAATGGAAGCATATTTTGGTATAGGGCTACTGCAATACCTTGATAGTTTTGTTAAGAAAGCATTTCACCAGTCTTGCACAACTTGATGCTTCTTGCATATCAGTGGTAGCAGGCAGCTGTGCTAGTATCAATAATGTAAGCATTCACGGAGTCAGTGTAAATAAGGAAAAGAATTGGATCGTCCAGAGGATCCTTTTCAGTCCAGTGAGCACTGTGTCTTCTTTCAACAGTACAGATGCAGTGTAATATTCCAGCTGCCCTCACAAGAGAATTTCCCTGAAAAGGCCATTTTTAGGAGGCTGTCCACCAGCTTTCCTTGCACACGTTGTCATGGGGATGTTGTATGGAAGAGGACTGAGGGCTCAGGGGGTGAGTTTTCTCCAGCTGCTGCCGAAATGTAAATACGCCACGGAATTGACAGCATTTGGGAAGCTGCTGCTCTGATTTCCCCTGAGGAGTGAAGATGATCGCATTGGAGAAGGCGGAGCAGTGACCCTCAAGACCCTTTGCTCCCCTCCCCTGGCGGCTTCTCTGTTCACCCTTCAAGGCTCTTTTCTCTCCAGACGTCTAGTCTTACAGTTTCTATGGAGGGAGTCTTTTTTCTGCACAGCTCCAAACACAGATTTTAACAGTGCTTCTGTATAATTTAGGTTTGCTCGCTTTTTTTGAAGAGGGAAGTGTGTCACAGAGAAGACAAAATAGACTGAAAATGCTTTAGCTGTGTCTTCTTGTCACTGTTCTCGTTTTTGTCTGGGAACAACTGGAAAATGGGGTCCTAAATAAAGACAAGAAAGAGATGTTTGGATTTTGTTAAGCAGTAAAACCAGCCAATTCAAGGCCAAATTTTTCACTGCTGGGACACTATAACACCTGTCTTAAATAAGCCTTTCAAGAAGTAAATTACTGTGAAATGATTTAAATGAGAACAGGAAAGAAACCATGATATGTGCTGCTGGTAACTGGTCTTACTATGATGTGACATTTCTCTGGAAGTACTTTTGACTGTGCCAGATGACCTGGCCTTCTGAGAGCAGTGTCTTTGTGTATCCTTGCTTCACAAATCTAAAAATAAAGAAATAAATAAATGAGGAAAGGACTGGGAAAGGTGTAAGGGAGAGAATACTGAATAGCTGTATTACTGTTCCTAGGGAATTTTAGCTACCTTTCCAGCGTTATTGCCTTACATTAATTCTTCAGAGATGAAAGCAAATTTTTCGTCAAGATTTCAAGGATTGGGTTATAAAGCAAAAATTGACTGACTAAAGTGCAAATCTTATGTAATTTGAGAGTTCTTGTAAAAAAAGTTAGATTTCATAGAGGAAAATTAAAAGGAGAATCCTTGTAATAAAAGCAGAACTTATGTTTGAGGCTTTTGTTTGACATATAGGCTAGCATTTCAAGAGAATATTATTATTGAGCAGAGATGTGGGTCCAGATTTAAAGCTGACAGTTTAAATCAAAAAGCTATTTACTATCCCCATTAAAAAATAGTGACCATTGATTTACACATTTAATAAAAGGAAAATAACTAACACATCATTTGGTAGCTAAGGAAACAGCCTTAAATCTGAGACCATTTTCTGGCAGTACATTAATTATTATTTTTCCATAACCTCCTCAGAGGGTGGAATTAATGACACATCAGGAGGTGTGAAGTGTTTTATTTTTAAGGTCAGTGGACCTACTTATTTGTCTAAGAGAAGTACTTAAAGCAGCGGATTTTATTTTCTCCAAGGGAAGCCTTTAAAGGAATAATGCCATTTAAAAAAAACAAGAAAGTTTTAAATTATTTTCTTAGTTTATTATTGATGTAATCAAATGGACTCAGTTTTGTAAACAATTGAATTTTTATTTGGAATTTCATTTCATTATTTAGTAAGATCGAAAGGAAAATTTGAAAGTCAGTTTGACTTTTGCTTCTTTTAATGTCTCATTTCAGAGACAAACAAGGTCACATTGATGGAATATTGCACCTTGAAAAGTCAGACAGATTTCTTTGAAGTTTGTTTCTACAGCATTAGAAGGCACTTGTCATAATTACTGGGGGACATGAATGACACTTGTGGCTTTGCCACTGTGGAGTATATACTTAGCTGTGCTTTGCTTTGCTTAGTAAAGCTTAGCTTAGCTTTACTTAGCCTTTGCTCACCATTGATGTGCTAGCTGTGTGTATCTCCACTCTGTAAATCTGTAGTACAGGGTCTCCGATACGGAATTACTCATCGGGGAGCGAGACTAGCTGACATATCCAGCAGGAGGAGCTTTTTGTTATGATGAGAAACAAATACATTCCGAGCCTGGGAACCTCCATGGAGCTCAGTTTGGGCGCAGCCTTCTGCCTGCCCAGCGCTCGTTCAGTTTTAAGCTTCTCTGCAACACAGATCAATGAAAAATGGGGAAGTGGAATGTTCCAAAATATTGGCTTTTAATAATTTTTGTTTAATTAAGTAGCGCTATGAGTATGTACTGATATTTATTACCTTTTGCTAGCCTCATAATTAAATTATTATCAGTCTTCATTTTCCATTTATGGCCATAATGGAGGGCTTTGTGTCCTGTTTAGATATTTCTTCCACTCTGATAGTGCATGCAGAGGTATCTGTGTTCCAGCATGTTTGAAAGAGTAGGTGTTTTTTGTGTGATAAACAATTCTTCTGCCTAGTGCTGGTAGCTGTAGAATTCTGATAGGTTTGTGAGTGAGACTGCTTGAGAACTTTTAACTGTCTTACTTATTTCTAAGTTCAGACATTAGCAGAGCCATAGACTCTTGTAAATATGTATTTGCACATGTAATTATTTACAAGTGAGAACATTTATATAAAAATGACATCAGAAGACTTTTTTTTTGTTAGAAGCAGCAAGCTAACCGCAGCCAAAACTCAGAAGATTCGCCACGCAACAGAGCAGTTTGTGTATGGGACACACGTGGCTGGGGTTAGTAGCAGGGGCTGCAGAGTGCCGTGTGCTGCTCACAGCGGGGTGCAGACAGCTCCGAAACTGGTGTGAGCACCCTGAGTCAGTGTGCAGCACCTCTGGAGTGGCAGCCGCTGCAGGGGGGAGAGGCAGGCTGGGAGATGCTCTTGGGGTGACACGGGGAGGGAGAGACTGCCAGCAAGATGCGTGGCTGGAGGTGTCTGCCTGGAAGGAGGCCCTCCATCCAACATGGGCAGCCTTCTGAAGGTCTAGTGGAAGATGTCCATGCTCAGGGCAGGGGGGTTGGAACCAGATGATCTTTAAGGTCCCTTCCAACCCTTACCATTCTATGATTCTGTGATTCTATGATATTCCTTCCTACTTTTACACTGAAAATGTAGAGGCGTTTTCTTTATACATAGAATAACATACCTAGGCTAAAAATTGTTATTTAGTACCCTTTGAAAGGGGAGATTCCTAGTTCTTTATTTCTGCTCAGAACCTGTGTCTATCCCTAGCAGGATCGAATGTATTTAACCTTTGAAATGTGACAGTAGATACTGATAACCCATCTCAGGTAGCTGCGTAAGAGCTGTAAAACCTGTCAGTTCTCTGTTTAAAACTTCCACTTGTGATAGCATGTACAGTGCTCTGTCGAATAGCTTTAAGATATTTTTCTGCAAAGCATGTGGAATATGCAAGATAGATGAAATCATTTAACATGATTAGTTACCTGAGTAATGCAGGGGTCTCCTCGATATAGGTGGAGAGGTGGAAGCATTTAAAGCTCTCTGGGCTGCCTGTCAGGTTCTACATTAGGAACGGTACTGATGCTCCGCAGTCTCTTGGCAGATCAGATTCTTTTGGTTAGGCAAAATTTGAATGTTTGGTTTGGTAAGTGTTTCCAAACTGAAATGGGAAGAAGTGTGAGAAGATGGAAAATAAAGCGTACTGAAAATGATCAGATCTGCAGAAACCAATGTACTGCTTTATTTATTCCAGTGCCTAATCCTGAGCATGTGAACAAGTCTGTGGGCCTAAGGTAAAAATATGGGAGAAAGATAAGTGGATTTAAGAAAAAAATGCCACACTATATCACAAAAGAAAAACATTGTTGATAAAATTACACTCTAGCTAATGCAGGCTGTGATTTCTCATTAATTTTAGACATATAATATCATTTTCTCATGTCTGATAACATTTATCTTAAATGTTTTGACCTCTACTCCTCTACTTATTTGCATCTCCTAGCTTCAATTTCACCTTATTTACGGTTTCTCAAAGATGTTTTTTAGCTATTGCCCGGCTACCAAAAGGAGTTAAAAGAGCACACTAAAATATGCGAAGTCAATAAAATATAAAAATGAACAAGTTTAGAAATTTTTGTTTGACTGCCTGAATCCAAATCTGTTCCTAACTTATCAAACTTGATTCTGGTATTGTGTATCAAAAATATGTACTGCTGCCAATATACCCTGTTACCAACTTAGTATAACTGGGTAGTGGAGAACAGAATTAAGCCTGTACTTCTTCCCTCCCCAACAAGATTTCCTGCTCTGCTGTTTGTGTAAAAGTAAATCACGGAATAAAAAGCATTGTTACTTCATCAACAGCGGCAAGTCTACTATCCAAAATGTCTGACTATCGTTTTGAGATAAGTCAAGCTTGTAAAACAGCTTGACTATGAAGTTTCAAAGGGCATGAGAAATTTGGCTTTTCATACATGATGGTGGAGGGGGACTTTGAACTCTTGCATTCTCAAGATTTCCGAGTCCCATTCAGTCCCACCTGCATTAAGTTGTATCTTTTTTTTCCTCATTATGTAGTATAGAGATGTCTGTCAGAGTGTGGCAGCAACAGAAGAACAGTGCCTTTTTTTTTCACTTTCCATGGGATGTGTGCTGTGATAAGAGTCAAATTACTCTGTTTTTTTAAAATATTTGATAAAGATATGTTGACTTCGGAGGGCATAGTTTTTGTATGGTTACAAAAAACCCTAATATCTCTCATGTTGATAACACTTAGAAAGAGGAAGGAAATTCCTGAGAAAGAAGTACATTGTTTCTATAATTTTACATGATGACAAGGGAAAGCTGATGTGTTCCATTAATATTACTAGGAGTTAAAGGAATCAGAAAATTTAATACTTTAGGCCATGAATCTGCAGGATGCTATCTGAGGGAAAATCCTTGTGAACATCTGTAGTAATATCACTGGACGTTGTACTGTTAGGCTTTGGTGCCAGGGGCCAGGAAGGTTTGCCTTACCCTAATAATTTGTGTGTTGGGGTATACTGAGAACGTATTTTCTCATATGAAGATGTAAATGAAAATGCCCTGATCTGGAGAAAAAGCATTTGCATGGCTTTTATATACGCTAAAAAATTCTCAGGAATAAAAATTATAATGTCTGTGGTAAAAAGAAAATTATAATTGAAATAATGGTAATTTCACCTAGAAATAGATGAGGGGAATACATAAATTATCTTTTTATTCAGCTTCAGTACAGTGATGACAAATATTGCCTGCCTTGCAAATGTGGTTAGCTGTCTTTTGTGAGGGCTGTTGCAGAGAAGCAGTAATTGTAAAAGGTGCCACTGAAAGCCCCACTTTTTATAGTGGTCTGTTTTTAAGTTTTAATCCTGTCATCTTTAATACATACTTCTTTCCATTTGTAGCTAAAGCTGTCATTAAACTATTCCTTTAGGAAAAGGCTGCTTGCGGAGGTGGACTGGATGGAGAATAATGCTGTGATTTGTCCATTAGTACCTCAAAGTGCAGAAAACTGCGTCTCAGAGCTGTGGAGTTCTGTTTCAGATTTTTCCTGTCATTGGTGAAATAATTACAGTGTCTGTAAGATGTGTATAATTAGATGTTGTAATGGGAGTTCAGAAGTGCTTTTGTATATGTTTAGAAGTATGCGTATGGGAATGCTGAAGGCTTGTGATACCTGATTTTCTCTCTGTTCCTCCTTCGTAAGCACTGACATATCTCTTTCAGATGCTGTTAGAGTGTACTGGCATACACTGGCTTTTTTCAAGCACTGAGGATAATGATATTTATCTAACCCATTTGTGCCTCCTCAGTGCTTACAAATTACTAAATGACATTCCTGATCTAGCCGTGTTGCACCTTAAAATAGTGGCATCTGTAAAATTTGGAGATACGTAACTAACAATGGATTTGAACATCCAGTGTATTAGAGTTAGTTGTTCTTTGCCACCCACTTGGCATTTTGATGCAGCTATATTGCATTCATTGATGTCCTTCACATGAATGGAAAAAAAAAAAAGTGAATTATGATTCCTGATACAAGGGAATAAGTTAAATAAACTGAGGTATCTTCATAGGTCCTCCAAGCTTGTTGGAAGTTGGAGGTAAAGCTGTTGTTCGTGTGTTTCTGAAGTTATTGGTTCGTTCTTATCATCAGAAAACATCTCTTGCATGCAAACTTCTGCTGACCCAGTTTTCAAGCATTTTGTCTAGCCTGACACTTATTTTTACAGTCTCTGGAGATGTACTGAGCCCTGTGAGAGTGTGACTCAGCATCTCATTTTTAAGGATTACCACTTTGGCAGGGATAATATTTGTCAGTTAACTACCAATCAACTGTAACACAATCGAGGTTAAAATAATTATAAAATAAGTAATTTATTTACAAAATAGGAAGACAGAAAGCTACACAGTCACAGATGGTTCTGAGATGGGATACAACAAGTAAAGGAAGATCACACATAGGTTTAGTTATCCTTAGATCAACTCCAGAGCTTCTCTCATTCTGTCTGGTTGTTTGCAGCATCCATCTAATCAAGTGGCTGGGCACCATGTTCTTATGCACAGGAAACCTGTTCTTACGCAAACTCTGCATTTTTATTCATGGAATAGAAATTTGATCTGGATGTGCGTGTTTCCTTTACACCCAGTCTGGCCTGTGGTTCTGTTCAGATTCACATCATCATCCTTTTCTCGTTTTTTGCCTGAATAAAGCTGTTCCTACCTGATGGCAGAGACAGTAATTAAGTCCCCGCTCATTGGACTGCTGAAAGACCCAGTGCTGCGTTAAATTATTAACCTACAAACTAGCAGCCTAATGTGAGGTGAAACACTCTCCTTCACTGGTCAGGGCAGTATTCATGCTCCGTGTATAGTCTTTTCAGTCCTTGAATCTTATATTGTATGTTACAGCTGTAGCCTGTTGATCTTGCTTTATCCAGTCATTTAAGTGGAATTAATACTTGTGCCTTACTAGTTTACGATAGACACAGTGATAATCAGTCACTTTGCTATGGCTGACTTTTAACCTGCCACTGCAGTAGTGGGAGACAGTTGGCATGCTAATAGGTAGACACAAAAATATATCCTGTTGCTCCCAAGTAGTTCCTTTTTTTTTCCATCTGAGAAAACGCAAAGAAAAACAGAGGAAACATTTCCCCCTGACCTGAATGAAGCTTTCCGAGTGCTGAGTGTTGTAAGATTCCTCTGTACCACTGACCAGGCAGCTGAATCCATTCAGGGAGAAGGAATGAGGCAGTTTAGTTTGTGTAGTTATCTGTATATTATATTATATACATAACATATATTCATAATTGGCATAGCGTTGCTGGTGATGCTACTGTGTTAGTCCTCTGGATAGGCTGCCTGGGAAAGAAATGCAGGACCTATGTTTAGTTTAAACTTTAGTTTATTTCTCTGGCTTATTTAAATGCTTAGGCCTTTGAACTGATTGTGGTAATAGATTCTTTCACTTCAACTGTCATGGAGATGGTATGAAGTCCAGCTGCTTCTGAAGTGCACGGCATATTTTTTTCATTTATTTTGTTAGCACTAAATCAGGTCAGCAGTGACTTTGGGTTTGGCATAGAGCACTCTGTAGTTGGCCAGTCTCCTCAGAAATATATTGAGAATATCATCTCATTACTGTACTCTTTTTCCAAAAGCCATGCATGGTTTCCATTGATTTCTATTGTATGATCCATCAGCATTTATTAGGACATGGCATTAATGCTAGCTGTTAATGTGGATACCTGTGTGTTTCCATCTATTTCTGTGCATGTGAACAATCCGAAAAATAAAAAGAGAGAAGGTCTTTACTGTATTGTTGTAAGTAACTGCGAGGAGCACATTTGTATTTCACACATCTGTTGGAGTGTCTCTTTCATCGTGGCACGCCCAGCAGTATCTGGAAATTCCCGCCTTTATTTTCCAGCTATCTTTTCATGGGCAAAATTGCGTGGTTTTGTTGAGTGAGACTGTGGCATAATTTAGGCAGAATGTGACCATTTATTTCTCAACAATTTGTGACTCTTCTAATTTTGGCAGTTACTTTCTTCCAGCCTTACCTACTAAGATCAGGAACTTGACTGGGTTTGGGAGTCTGCCTTTGATAGTGATTTGAGATTGGGTATGTCAAAAAAGAGATTAAAAGCATTCCTCTCATTTGGGGGGAATTGCCTTGTTCTGTTCACTTGCAAAATTTAACACCATTATTGATAATACAAATGTTATTTCCTACTATAAGAAAAAAAGATTAAAGAGCAGTTCAGGTTTTTGCATTATATTTTTCTGTTTAAAGCCTTTCTTTTAATTAACTCATCACTGTATAAAAGCACATACAGTTTTGGTAGACAACAATAAATTAATTCAGGATTTGTGCTCATTATATGAAGTAGTCTGAACTCTTATCTGTATTTGAAACCAGCCAGGAAGTTGGACTCTATGACCTCCAAAAATCCCTTGCAACTTAAATTACTCTATGATTCTGTTAAGTGGAGAAACATGCCAAACATTTCACTGTTAAATTCAGGTAAATTTTCCCGTGATGTGTGTGGTATACACTGCCTAGACACATTTCACTGTCAGAAGGTCCTATTCTGATCCCTAGAAACTTCAGACAAGTTTTTGGGCATGTTGATAACGCTGTTATTTCCTTTGGGGACCCAGCCTTCCATACAGATTGTTCCACTGATAACTTCTGAGGAGAAAAAGCTTTGTGGTGTGAAGGTGTGAAAAGGAAGGTGTGAAACAAAACAACACAGTCTTTTCAGCAAGCAGTGGCTGGGCTCTTCTGGAAAATAAACATGTAAATTAGTTGTTTACTAATTTTATTATTTGCAATGAAATGATACATGAAACCCCATGCTTTTTAAAACAGACTGGAATAACTTTTTCTCTATATGCATCCTGCTGGGATTAATTTAGTCTACCATATTTGACTAATACTACAGCTACATAATGAATTGCTTAGTAATTAGAAGATAGCTACAATTAAGAGTTGTACATGAAATCAGATCACTAGTCCATAACTATCTGGGCCTACATTATTCGTTAAATCCATAAACACTTTTTTTAAAGTAATATCAGCTTGTAATTATTTAGTTATATACTGAAATGACCAGGATTATATTTTTCATTTCCATAACAAAGTGTGTGTGTGTGAAGTTCATCTGAGAATTTCTCGGTAACAAAGATGTTATCTGTATTATCATATTTGGTTGACTTCCACATCGCTATACTCGCAATTCCAAAAGAAATCCACAAAAGTTTCTGGAGAAAAAAAAACCAGCTGCATTATGAAAAGGTCTGGGTTTAGGAGGAAAAGAACCTGCTTGTGAAAAACCTGGGCTGAGAAAAGCATTTGACCTTGAACAGTACACAGGCAGGCAACGAGAGACATTTAGAATGACTGCTGATGGTGAATCTGCTTGGATGTCAGGTTGAATTCAAGCCTTAGCATAATTTCTGTGTAACTTCTTTCTGGTTTAATCTTCTTTCAGTCCTAATGTAAAAAAGCCTAAACCTCTGACAGACCAGCTTCACAAGTGAATGCCTATCTATGTTGTTGAAACAGGTCAAATTTCTATGAATTACCACAAAATTACGTTATCCACATCTTTTTCATGAATTACAATTGAAATTAAATCCCTGTGAGAGAATGAACAGCTTTGATTTGTATCTATGAATCTAGTAGGGATTAGTGTTCCTAAAAAAGGCTGAAAAATGGGGCAGTGGGAAATAAATATATGAACACCATCTCATTTCTTTCCACTTTGCTTGGGGAAGTGTTATGAGTAAAATACATGCAATTTTTACATGTCAAAACTGGAAAAAGTCCTGGGTGATTGTTCCTGCCGTGATGCTGTGCGTGCTGGCTGGAGCATGCTTGTGTCAGGGGCAGCTGCTGGGTGCTGCTTGGCTGTTTAGCTTTCTGCATGCCTAGTATTGGGTCTCCTAATGTAAACCAAAAAAACGCAACTACAGAGAGGAAAAAGGGGAAGAAAGAGGTGATACACACACCGATGGCAATCCTCTCCCATGAGGACCCACCACAGCCACAGGCTTTGGGCTGGCACTTTCAGGCCTGTGGGCGTAACAGCCAGGGCTGCAAATAGAAAGCTCTGCGCAATACAAAAGGCTGAGGCCCCAAAGGCACTGTGCAGCAACCAAAGTTGTAACCTCAGCCTGTATTAAAGTCTCTGGGAATGTATTAGCAGATGATTTGAAAACCTTTGGGAAAGGCAGGTGTTGCAGGGGGATAACACAGATTTTCAAATAAGTGCTGCAGAACCTGTCTTATGACAATTAAATGCTATGAATTTTTCCCTGTTCTTTTCCCTCAAAGTGTAGATTATCTTAACATGGTTTTGTCCACTCTTCTGACATCATAAACTTCTAGGCATGTTGTTTATGATTAATAAAATTTTCCAAGGAGGTGTTATGTCCTATTTTGACAGCTCTCCTAAAGAAGTCTGTTTCCTTCCTTTCTATTAACCTTATGCTACTACCACTCTGTACACAGTCACAGTATTTCATAGCTGTTGTTGAGAGGCTCCTTTTCTTGGCAATACCTCGTTCCTCTTCTTTCTTTTTGCCCAAAAATATAGGCCTAGGGAAAAGCAATTTGAAAAAGACTCATGCATTCAGGTTATCAGGTTTCTATAAGTGGAGTCATGCTGCTCAGTCATTTCAATTTACCATACCTTTCCTTTGCAGCAGGTTCTGTCTTGAGCTGTTAAATGACACTATTGATCTGTGCACTACTGATCCGTGCAAAGGAAATCCAACTTTTCTTTGTTTAAGCTCCTCACTATTCTATTGTTTTCTACCAGATACACCCCAGCCATGACCCTTTGTCACCGTTTTGGTTATTTTCCCCTCATTCTGGCAGCTCCCCCAGGAAATGTCAGCTCACTGGAGGTGTTCTCCTTTGCTGACCCTTGTGTGTCTCAAGGACAGGAGGCTTCTGCTCTCTGGGGGGAATAAGTACTTTTCTCAGTGTTATAATCTGTGTGCTCCTGCTTGATAGTCGATAAGGTCAGGAAGAGGCATGCCCTCCTTCCCTGGGAAATGGCTGGGTTGCTGGGTACCATACCCTGGTACTTTTAGCTCTCTGGAGCATCTTGTACACCTCTGCATACAGAGCTGCAGGTACTCTGCTGAGCTGCACTACACTTTTGCTTCTCACTGTGACCCCTCCCTTTCCCTTCTTCACTTTCAAGTGTTGCTTTTGGTGGGCTCTCTGATAGCCACAAATACAGAAGATTTCCAGGGCTTCTAGGTGTGTTGTTAAGGCTGCTCTGATGGTTGCAGAGTTCCCATGGGTCAATATGTCAGAGGCATAGGGATGCCAGGGCTTAGACTTCCTTAGGGTTTTGGGTGGTACTTTGCTGCACCTGGGCATGTGATCATGCCCTGGGCTACATTAGGAAGAGCCTTGCCAGCAGGTCAAGGGAGGTGATCCTTCCCCACCACTCCACACTGGTGATGCCAAATCTGGAGTGCTGGGCTCCCCAGTATAAGAGAATTATGGATTTAGTGGAGTGAGTCCAGTGAAGAGCCACAAAGTTGACTGAGAGACTAGACCAGCTTTCATTTGAGGAAAGGCTGAGAGAGCTGGGACTGTTCAGTGTTGAGAAGAGAAAGTTCAGGGGGGATGTTATCAATGTGGGCGTAGTTTTTTTGAGTTTTTAAGATGGGGACAACAGAATTGCATGAGTTATGCAAGAAATACTCACACCGTGGATTCATGCAATATTATTATGATACTTGATTCTCTGTTCTTTTCCTAATAATTGCTGCCCTTTTATTTGCCCTTTCCACCACTGCTATGTTTCAGTTTTTCGAAGAGTTGCTCACTGTGACTCCTGTACCTTTCTCGGAAGTTGCAGTAACTAAGGTGAAACCTGCTTTTGTAAATGCTCAGTTAAAGTTATTTTCCCCATCTCTGCTATTTTGCATTTATCATGTCGGATTTCATCTGCTATTTTATGGGTCAAGCACAGTAGTGTGAGACACAACTTTTCCCATGTGTTGTTGCTTTTGAATACCCTGAATAATATTAAAACCCCATCAAACATTGTCACCTCACTGTTCTGCTTCTTTTTACAGAACATTTAGGAAGACATTTAATAAATGCTGAGTCCTCCAACACAGTCCCCGCAGTGTTAAAATAGGCCATTTATTTGCTCTTTTTCATTTTGTATTTTTACCTTTTACCAATGCAATTTGCTTCCAGTTCTCTGGAACTGTCCCGGTATTTGGGAGGTACTGAAAATCAACATATGTAATCCGGAGCTCTTCTAAGATGCTTGAGCATAGTTTATTGGACCTGCTGTTTAAAAATGTCTCAGCATTAGTGTCTGTGGCTTTATATACTTGTGAGCTAACATTTTGGAACTGGAAATGGTACCGTGATTATTCTTTAGCATAATGTAAATATATCATTTAGCTTTTTCTGTAATAGAGAACATGCATTTTTATTTGATGGTTCTTTCATTATAATTAACAGTTTTACTGTTCTCTTATAATAGGTGTTCAAATTCACGGTTAGACTTCTTTCATGCCTAACATGGAGAAAAACCTCCTTGGATCTCCTGAAATGAATCTTCTTCCCTTACTGGCTTATTATAAATCTGATTTACACTAATTGCTGTCATTTCACATATTTTCTCTGTGTGTGCAAGCATGCATATTTTAACATGGACTTTCATATCCTTTCTAGCCAGGTTAGGTTTTTATGGGATTTATGCTTCTTTCCCAGTTATGTATGTTTCTTCATTTTTAGGGCAACTTTGAAAGTGATTTCAATATATGTTCTCATTAGACTCATTTTAAATTTGTGGGACAAGTGCCTGAGTGTTGCAAAATTAGCTCCCTAACAATCCAAGTGAAATTATTTTTTATGGCTTTGGACTTCAGTCTGTCTACATACATTGTGTAGAGATTTGGATCGCTTCTGATTTTCCACTTTTAAAATACATTAATTTAACTGGAGTTTACTTTAGAATTGTGTGCTGCTATGTAGTATTCTTCTGAAGAGGGTGCAGCATGGGCTTAGTGAGCGTTAAATATGTCTGGTTTTACTTTTACTGTGTCATGGGAAGATGAGGCTTTGGTTTTAACGACATGCTAGAATCCCTTTCCTGCTGGCCATATATAAAAAAACATTTTAAGAAAGATTATTAAGGTAGCAATAAAGAGGGTATCAACTGTCTCCTTTACAGAAAATGCTAGCTATGATGATCAGAAATTATTACTGCTGTTGCAGGTTTCTGGTCTTAGTATTTATGGGCAAACACAAAAGGGAAGAATAACAAGGATGAAAGATATGTTCTCTCTGTCTGGTGCTGTTCACTTGTTTCATTACTGAAAAAACAAAGGCATAGCTTATTGTCATCTGATTCAGTTAGACACTCAAATCACTGCAAACACATGCCATTGCTGGGCTATATAGTGCTTTCTGAAGTTGCCTTTCTGTTTGCAGGAGCCTATCAGCATTGTAACAGAACAAAACTATCTTCTTGACTAATTAGACTATACTGTGGTTGAAACAATGCTGATGAGATACAGTGAGAAGAGAAGAATAAAGGGAGGAAGAGAATGACAGTACAAATGGGCATTGCAGAATAAACCAAATTTTTTCTTTTCTGAGTATGCTCAGGAATAATCTCAAAGCTGGTGGAGATAATGGTAGCTCTGTAGCAGAAAGAGCCAAAAATTGTTGTGGATTGTTGGATCACTGCTGACGGCCCTTGGATCACTCCTTCCAGATCCCATATCCGTCTTACTGATCCCATTCAGTGAAAGAAAAGATTCTGTGACACAGAAAGCAATCACACAGTAAACAGTACACAATCAGATAGTATCTTGATTATTTCAAACATGAATTTTGCTACTTTTTGTGGAGTCTGTCATTTATTGTCATATTAATCTGTGACTTTAGCAGCACATTTGAAGGTCCCTTATGTCACAGTTATTTGAAAATATCAATTTTCCAACAGTCAGCTTGCTTTATTCTATCCTATTTTACTAATGGTTGTGGTTAATTTTTTGGCAGAGGCTGTAATGATTGTTTGTTTCCTGATAACATTTAAACCCAGACATCTACACAAAAGAAAGGGATTATTAGTTTGAGATTTCTCCATGATCAAGAACAAGGCAAGATTTGCAGGGTAGTTTACTACATCTAGGATAATAATTTGAAAATAAAAGTTTATGTTTGGTAAAAATGAGTGAAATAATAATTTATTGTGGACATAATTTTGTGGAGTAAATCACAGGCAAATTCTTCCTTTTTGATTTTATTCCTGAGGTTTACGTTATACCCAAAACTTGAGAAATACTGGTTTTATATGAAATAAACTTAGATTGTTGTATATTTTATGCTGTTGTTGCTGAAAGTTGAACTTTCCTCTCACAATTCCCTTCCAACTAGGACATGGTTCTACAATGCTGTCTATTCATAGCCTTCGTGGACTTTCAGTTCTAGTTCTGAACTACTTTGCTTTATTTTAAAGTCAGGGAGGAAACTGTGTCATAACTGC
>Ga0065711_1038429_pt1 | contig 18768 bp, 16 predicted proteins | sample Hoacrofraction12_FD_59098 | JGI IMG/M metagenome (GOLD analysis project Ga0065711, IMG submission 59098) | Hoatzin crop microbial communities from Cojedes, Venezuela - Epithelial fraction 12 v2 (version 2) | ecosystem: Host-associated > Birds > Digestive system > Esophagus > Crop | place...
TTCCCTCTCCCCTCTCCCCGCCGGGAGGGAGAGCTTCCCCCGCCGGGACGCGGCCGCGGGAGGCAGGGAGAAGCGGGGAGCGCCAGCCCTCCCTTCCTCCCCGCGGGGTTGACGCTCGGGGTTAGGGCAGGCGAACCAAACGGCAGCGCCGGGTGCCGTTTCCCCGGTAGGAACGCTTTGATCTCGCCCGCTCCCCGCGCCGTCGGGAGCGGATTGCGTTGCCAAACACGGGAGATCCTCGCCGCTTGTTCCGTCAGAGATGTGACCGGTTAATCCGAAACAAATAGCCCCCCTGCCACCCCACCCCCCTCCCCGCCTCGGGGTGCCGGTGCCCGAGCGGGAGGGGTGTGACTGGGACCACTAACGGCACGCTTCGGCCCGGGGTCTGGGCCCCGAGACACAGCCTTCTTCTGCACGGAGCGAACTGCTACCACGTGTATTTGCTCCAGAGAAGGCGTTGAGCTTTCCCAGGTCATCTGAACTTCAAGGGGGGGGAAGAAAGAAATCACCTTTTCCGGTATTCTCCAGCCAGTAAAACCAGTAATTTCTTTTGTAGTTTTTTTCCATAAAAATATCGACTTTTTTTTCTATGCCAGACTCCCTCTATATCTGGTAAACAGCACTTACACTAAGGTAAACCTGGATGACGTTCTTATCTGGTGACACAGACCTTTCTAAACCGGTTGTACCTCAAAATGTTTTAAACAAGCAGGTTTTAATGTTTTATGTTTGCATTTTAAACAAGCATTTAGTTGTTTAATTTTTCAGTACATCGCTACCGAACGTATCTACAAGCAGGTTTACATACAGGGTCAGAGGAGGAATTCTATGTTACTCCCGCACGTCAATCAAATAAATACAATAAATACGTGCAATAAAGATGTGAGAAATGTCGAGGCACTGTGTTCAGTATAGCATGATATGGAAGAAAATTTTATTGACTGTGAGAGTGATTCCACTGCCTTTGTAGGAATGTTTGCTTTGGCAGGGAGGGCAAGGGTTAGCCTTTACAGGGAAACTTGCGTATCGTACCAGGATAATCTTCAGTCACGTAAAACCAGATTGATATCAACAGCAGTAACAGTGAGCAGAGCAGAGCTGCCGCTTCGGACACAGCTAGGGAAAGGCTGATGGGAATTCCAGAGGCATCGACGGAAGGTTTCCCGTGGACACCAATAGCTGTGGATCAGGCACAGAGTGCAGAGGAGTTTCCCACCTACCACCCTTTTCACCCTGGCAGAAGAGATGAGCTCCCAGAGAGGAAGGAGGGGTGGGCCGTGAAAGAAGGGCAGGTTTGCCCTCCGTGGCAGGTCCGGCGGAGGGGTCTGCCCGCTCCGCAGAGCTGTGCTGGGGAGGCACATCCTGGCCCATGCCTCTGCGAGTGGAACGACGCAGGCTTGGTGGCCATCAGTCGAAGCAAGGAAGATAAGTGGCTCAGAGGATCTACAATTCCCTCTTCTGCAGCCTCCAGGTCTGTGGCCAGTGGACGTTGCGGCAGATGCGGAGAGACTCCAAGCCAAAACCAGTCCAAACCCGTCCTTACCCAATCCTATGCTGGAATTTTGAATTTAAACAAGAAAAACTGCCATGTGGAGGGCCATCCGCAGCAGCTTTGCTGTGGCTCATAAACAAGGCTGACCTTTGGTTTGCCAGCATTTAATGGGCCAGTAGACGTTTGGCAGGTCTATTGCTAAAATGTACTAGAAAGTTGGATCAGCTCTCAGTGTGAATATCAAGAATGCAATATACAAGCAGTGAGCATAGCAAATTGTCAAGTCAGCAACTAATGTACTTCACTATAATCTTCCCAAACGTCTTAAGTAGTTTGGCAAATCTCTTGTTGCAATAAATTCTAGTTAAGTTTGGGGGTTTATTTTTTTTTCAACATATGGCCTTAAAAAGTAACTTAGCCAAGAATATTTTTAGAGTCACTGCAGTGTATGCTGGAGATGTTGTCTCACAACTTGTTTGCACTCTGGCAGTTTTATTCAAATGTCAACCAGATGCAGAAAGTGTGGGGTTTTGGGTTTTATTTTACAGTCCTGGAAAGTAAAGGTCAAGTCTCTGCAACGTAAATTGTCGTTCCGATTGCTGTAGTTTAGCAGAATAGCGAGAAGTCTTACTAATAAACCATTTTGTGGTGGGTTATTTTTTCCCCCTCAGGATGCATTATAATCATATGCAAAATTTTTAAAATACCAATAAGACACCTGCTAAATCAAGTAAGTTGGGTAGGCTACGCTGTGCTTAGCGGTAAAAATTCAATCACATAACTGTGACTAGCCAGACTGTGTTCTCATTTACGAGGTAGCATTGCAGTCTCTGAGTGGCCTTACTGAAATTAGTAGGATGACCTGAGGTATTAGTCAGCATGAAATACAGCATCAGAATCTGGCAATAGATCAGTTAAAATAAGCCAGACAGACTCCGGACATATTGATGCATGCAGGTATCCGGGCCACACTAAAGGCTGCTTGTTCTACTCCTGCTAGCAAGAAAGACTGTAGAAGCATTCACAGAGCGTGATACCACACCATGCGAATACAGGTATCGGACTCTGGATCACTACGGGTCTGCTATGCCGTATGCAGATGTCCAAGCTGCCAGAGGTGGAAGAGGTGAGTGGGATCTGCTCCGCAGTCACAGCATGTCAGACGGAACGCGAGACAGTTAGGGTCTCCCAAAACCGTGCAGAAAACACAGCGTCATACATCCTCGCCTGAGACATTTCTACTGAAGCGCTCTGAAGGATTTTGCCGTCTACTCTTCTGAGGACTTACCTTGAAAATCAGGTGAGCCTTTGCCATAGTTCCATGGAGCAGAAGATCCGTCCACGTGGCATGTGGACATGTGCAGCTCCTGTGAACTCCTGCTTGCTTGATTCTTGGACATCAACAGGGGAAGCATAAAAGCAAGGGATAAACCCCCAATACAGCAGGTGTGATGACCACAGAATCATAGAATACTTTGTGTTGGAAGGGACCTTTAGAGGTCATCTAGCCCAACTCCTCTGCAGTGAGCAGTGACATCTTCAACTAGATAGGTTGCTCTGAGTCCCATCCAACCTGACCTTGAATGTTTCCAGAGATGGGGCCACCAATACCCCTCTGGGCAACATGTTTCAGCGTTTTACCACCCTCATTGTAAAAAATTTCTTCCTTATACCCAGTCTACGTCTACCTTCCCTTAGTTTAAAACCATTACTTCTTGTACTGTCACAACAGGCCTTGCTAAAAGGATTGTCCCCCTCTTCCCTGTAGGCCCCCTTTAAGTACTGAAAGACTGCAATCAGGTCTCCCCGCAGCCTTCTCTTGTCCAGGCTGAACAGCCCCAACTCTCTCAGCCTTTCCTCATAGGAGAGGTGCTGCAGCCCTCTGACCATTTTCGTGGCCTCCTCTGGACCTGTTCCCACAGGTCCATGTCCTTCCTGTGCTGAGGGCTCCAGATCTGGATGCAGGACTCCAGGGGGGGTCTCACCAGAGTGGAGTAGAGGGGCAGGATCCCCTCCCTTGAGCTGCTGGCCACGCTGCTTTAGATGCAGCCGAGCATATGGTTGGCCTTCTGGGTGTCTCTTTGTCTCAGCTGCCGCCACTGGGACCTCCGACTCCCCTCAGGGTCGATATAAATGGAGAGGTGACACTAGGGCATTGCTGCCACAGGAGAGAAGCTGGTGCCCTGGCTGGACACAGCACCTACATGCTAAGGGACATATACGAGCATCTCATTTGCTGCTTCTCTTGCCCTGCCCTTGGTGCACTAATGGTTGCAGTGCTGAGCAGTGGTTTTGCAAACACTCTTGTTGGGCAGAAGTGCAGCTGCTCTGTCTGGTGAATTTGTCCAATAGCAGAAGGGAGCAGGACTGAAGTATCCATTTCTGTTCTGACTTACATCCATGAAGGGGAACAAGGGACATGTAACTGCTTCAAACTCTTTTCCTCTCACAAGTGCACCTGCTCATTGACTGGCTTGAATTTGACCTTTGGAATAGATATCCTGGTCATATCTGTAGGCAGAGCCCAGCCTCACCAGGCATTTAGCACTGTCACATGTCAGATGTTTTCTGAAATCATCAAAAAAAAAAAAAAGCAAACAACACCTGAAATGATTGCTACATTAGATAGACCATTGCTAGTGTGGAATGTATTATAAATATATACTTAATAAATGCTGTGATTATTATTATAAACACAAATCTATGTGAAAATCCAAAGCATGAAGCCATCCTGAAAGGTGTAGCCATTCAGTATTCTGGGATCCAACTCTTCCTTTCATTCCATACAGACACCCCATTGAAATCCTCGAGATTAAATGGGCATAAGTCTGAGTTTAACATATTGCAGATGTGTATATGTATTAAGAACATTGGATGCATTGTACTCAAAAATTCTATTTTACTTACGGTATTTTTTCAGCACTTATGATTACTTGCAATAATAAAAAAGACCATTCCACAAACTGTGCTAAGATCATATGACATAGTGAGCACACTGTCATCTACTTCATGATTTAACATCTGTGACACTTCAGCAATTCGCAGTCTTTGGCCATCCAACATGATATCAACTACGTAAAGTGTCAGACCATTCAATGCATAAAATTAACCAATTCTAGGAGTAAAGGGCTGTAACCAGCTCTGCTGAAGTCAACAGAAAACCTCCTGTGTTGACTGTAGGGGAAATTGGGGAAGGCCCATATTTAATCCATTTTGACTTAAAAGAGAAGGCAATGCACCGTTCAGAGATATAGCCTGCCATACATGACCAGTTCGCTGGCCGTATGATCCATAAAACACTGGGCTTGAAGAGTTTCTTGCCAATTCTTCTTCAGCCATTTGCCTCGGAGAGGAGGTGAGAGGAGCTGCGGTGCCACAGGGCTGGGGCAGAGCTGCCTTGCTGACTCTGGTCTGGCATGGCACATCTCCGTCTCCTCTGCAACTCCCACCAGAAGGATTTTACCTCTAGGCCCTGTGTTCCTGGTCTGTAGGGAACATTTTCCATCCTCTTCTGGACTGCAGCACAGAAACACCAGCACCTCAGCCAGAACGTCCAACCATTTGATACTAGATCACTTAATCACTTACTAGAGACATGGGTGATGCATAGTTTGGGGGATATATAGGTAAAAATTACTAGCTCCCTTTTGCAAATAGTGATGAGAAAATTCTTCCAAAATACATTTGTGATAGCAAGACGCATCCTAAAAGCTGGTTCAGAAAAAAAGATCCTCCAAATTCTCAACCAAGAAGTAAGAAACACGAGAAAGTGCCCAAGGATGCAGCTTGTTCGTAGTGGTGTACTGACTTACAAAACTTATCATCATTTCAACAAGATACCAGAATTTCATACTATAGTGACTGAACTAATGTTCTCCATAATCTGCCCACTGAAGGCTGTGCAACAACAAGAGACACACCCCAGCTTCCTGCGCTGGGGAGTGAGCTCTACTGATTTCAGCCAGAGGCACCACAAAATCCTAACCATTAAATCATGGCTTACCCCCAACTTCCACCAAGCCATACTGTGTCCAGTTAGGGATCACTGTAACATGAATGTGCTAAACTCTTGCTGTCCAGATTCCTTCTGCTTTTTCTTTGGCAGTACATCGTGCATCTCTTAAAAACACTGGAATTACTAAACATTAAAAGGAGCATATTACAGAAGTGTCAATGTGTTTCAATACAAGGGAAATTTTTCTGGGGTGTAAAAAGTAATGTTCATCTAGCCAAGAATGAATTTTAATCAACTTGTTACCCTTTTTTCTTTCTCTGCTCAGGAACTAGTTTAAGCCTGGAACAGAAGACAATTATATCAGTAAAGGCCGAAGAACAGTAAGATTTTCCTTGTAACTGAGTTGCAAATAACTGGGATGTAAACCAACAAACAAGGTCTTCCTTTTACTCGTGCAGGAGCAGAACATGCCCGCCAATGCAACTACATCTCTCCACAAGTCAGCGGCTGCTCTGCCTGCGTTAGGGCTGCCTGCCCAGCAGCATGTAACACACACAGATGCTGGGAAGGTAGAAATGTCGATGTACATGACCTGAGAACTCTGTTCCACGATACACCAGAGTAATAACGGACAATAATCAGTGAGAGTCCTCGGCTCTCTTCTTTGGCTGGATGGGTCTAGCTGAGTCAGAAGAGACCATGTCTCATTTTTCCAATGTGTGCTTTTGTTAGGTCAATAGAAAGACTGTTATAGAGTGGTAACGTGAGCTGGGTAATGTGTGCAGGTTCTGGGGCTTTATTGTGTCCCTGCTATGTTAATTAGTATTAGGAACATGATGGATTGGCAACACGTGTACTTTCTGAGTCTTAAACCAGCCCTGAGAGTTTAGCACTCCATTAGTTACACATCACAGGAACCCAGGGATGTTTACTCAAAAAAGTATCACTTACAAGAATGAAACATTCTAATTCATTCCTGATAGGGGCCGTGGGGGACACCCGCCCAACGTTCAGACCTTGCCGGACCGCACTCCAGCCCAGCCCGGCGTCACGCTGGGAGTCCCACATCAAAGGTCTCTCTGAAGCAGGTCTCGAGGGAGGGAGAGATGGAGAGGCACCAGCCCGGACAAGCAGGCGCTTTCTCTTCACAGCTTCTCTGGTAGAGAAGATAAGAACAGGGAGTTTGGTGAGAGGGGGGTGAGACACATCTCTTGGTGAAATTCTTTGCAGAGGAGAAGGCAGAGGAACTGACAGGGCTGTTTCCTTCCCCTGGCCCCAACGGCACCCTTACCCCAAGCAATGCTATCATACCAGAGAGCCAGGAAACTCTCCTCTCTGCAAACTGGAGATGCAAATCAGCACGAGGGGCAAACTTCTGAAAGAGCCTCTTCTCTTCTCAACGGGCCAGAAAGAAATCGTAGCAAGAGAGGCTGAACAGAATTTTTCCATAGCCAGATCCAGCACACTGATCCTTCCATGCACCAAACAATGTAAAAACCTCAGCTCCGCTCCTTGGTCTGCCTGGAGAAATTCTTTGAAGCTTCCTGCCCTTCAGCAGTGTGGGAAAAGGCTACCTGTCCCACATACTTCTCTCAAGGAAGCACTGGGACCTCCAGAAGATGACAGCATCTCTATTTTTTGTCATGCTTGCTTCCTCTCTCATTACCTGGCAACCTCATGACTCTCAGAAACAGCTGTCTTCCTTGCACACACCTTCCTTCCCCATCCCAATCCCCTTCATCTCAAACCTGGCCTGTTAGGCTAATGTTTGTCTTCTTGCTATTAGCCTTTAAAAGTCTGTGACACAAATCTCAGAGCTTGACCATGTAAATAATGCAAAACTAAGTTCCATCTTCACCTTCTAGGAAATCAGTTGCTGGCTGTGATCATCTTCAGTAGCCACTAATTCTGCAGCTGTTCTGTAGTGCTGATTTTGGCAAATATCCTGCAACAGTTTCGTGTCCTGAATGCAAGTATGGGATTACCCTTCAGCCTTCCAGTTACAGACACTAGCAATCAATAATTAGTAGAGCAGGCAATGGCAGAGCCATGGACATTGTGGTGGCTTGATATTCCTCTTATTTGTTTTTTTGGCATGGCTTCTAGTACCTAGAAACTAAAGTGATTTGTGCAGCCAAGTGTGTGAGTGGCAGTAGTTGATGTAACTACAATGAGTTGAGCTGGCCTTGTGTGCAAGGCATATGTGTTGCAAATCCCAGAAACATGAACTCAAATTAACGGTTACAATCAGAAAAGAAGCATCAAAACCACTTCCACATTGTCATCGAATTATTTTTTCTCTGCAGACCATATTTTTGTAGTGAGTTATGTCTGTGTTATCTGACTGACAAAATTTGGGTTGAATATGCATAGCCAAGAACTGGATTTGTTTTCCTGTCTTCCTGGTCACTTCACCTCATCTATGGACAAAACCATTTTCTCCTGTGTTCAATTTAGTGTCTCAAGCGAACCCAGCACATTCTCAATAGCCATGTGAAGCAGGCATAGTCTTGCTGATATTGCTATACCAGTCAAAAATAAAGTCTATATTCACTTGAAAGCTAAAGATGGCCACTCTGTGTCTTGCTGAGAGCAAAAATATATTAATTTAACTGTTTTTTGACTGAAACCACACTTTAAGGACTGTTGTGGTTTTGTTTTTCAGTGAATGAAAGCAGTGTTAACAGTGCTGCTGTCCACAACTACAAAGCTAAGAGGCAGTCTGGGATAATTAAAAAAACAGCAACACCTAAAGGGATATTTTTCAGGTCTATGCCAGATCCTACAATATACAGCGTGTCATCATAGCATGTCTACCTTTCAGCTGTCAGACTGTGTCAGCATCTGAACACCCATAAATAACACACTCAGGACAAGCCAGATGTGGTGGTATGAATGACCAACTTGTTATTGTTACAGAGAAGCCAGAGCAGCATGTGGCAAGGCGCTTTAGCACCACAGATTACTTTGCCACCTCCTGGTACGTCAGACAAGAACGATCAAAATCAGGAGCAGGATGATCGCTTCTTACACCCTGCTCTCAGGCAAACCCGTTTTTGCACAGTCGGGCAAGTGATCCTTTGGCTCTGTAACATTAGGAGTGCAAGCTTAATAACTTGCATTTTGTAACGAACCTTGCACACTGCAACCCTAAAACCTGACAGCAGGCTCTGAGCAATGCCAAAATGCAAGCAGGCAAGTCCAATCATAATCCTCTGCAGGATGCTTTGCTCTGCAGTCATTTCCTGCTTCTCATGTGTAAAGGTAACAGACACAGCTAAAGAGGTTGAAACAGTCTTTATGGCTTGGCACATCTCTAATAAAAAAAAACCCTTGATCATATGAAGAAAGCGACAGTTCTGGGATATAAATACTGCAGAAATTGGGAACTCCTGTGGCAGGCAGAACATCTGTTTATTACATTTTCCAGTGTTTTATTTTCAGTTGCCCATGACAAAGAATCAGAACTTTTACCAGTGCAAACTGTGTTCAGTCATAAACACAACACTATCCTTTTAAGGTACCTTGAGCATTATAAAGCAGCAGCTTTATTATAGGGAAGCGACAGAGAGTCAGAAATCAGGGCACAGGAAAGACAGTTCGAGAACAGGCCACCTTTTATGAAGAAAATACTTCACTTACAGGTGAGGGGATTTATTTTGTGTGAAGCTAGATGCTTTGAGCAGCATGAAGGAAAATTCTGAGGAAAGCTTATTGTGGTAAAACGATCTGCACCAGAGGACTCCACAAAATCGGTACAACTATGTTAACCTACTGACACTCATGTCGAGGAGTGAGTTTTGGTAACATAAACTTGACCCTGTGTTGTACGTTAGCGCGGTAGCGCTGCTGAATGAGAAAAAGGATGTGTTCCAGAAAATGTTATTGTTAATGGGAAAATCAGAAAACACCACACTCGGCAGTGAAGTCCATAAGGAAATTCACTTGAGGCCACATCCAAGATATTACTGTCCGTGGTTTAGTCTTAGTTTTATGTACACCACTGGAAAGTGTTACATGGTGAACTCACTTCACTGTAATGCAATGTCATTTTATTAAATGTACCTTTGATGGGTCTCTGGGTCAGCCAGAGACCTCAGAATGAGGCAAACATAAAGCAAAGCAGTCATTCGGTAAAACGAAGATCCTACTCAGACTCAAAACAAACCAGACCAAGACAGCTCGATGCACAAAGAGCACTGGGTGTACCTACTGAGGAGGAACTGAATACGGGATTAGAATTCCAGCCTACAGCCTTTTGCATGACTTCTTGCTCTCCAGATTCTTGCACGCTGGAGAAAGGCATCCACCTTCTCCACAGAAACTCTCTCTGCCAACACACCGGTGTCCTAAACATCCACACAGAAACAGATTCATCAAGGCCCTAGAGTAAGGCAGCAAGGCCAGAGCAGACCAGAGCAGTGAATGTCCTCTACTGCCTATGTCCTAAAGATACAGCACATGAGCGAGAGCGAATTAGATCAGAAATATTAGACATTAATGACACCTGTCCCAGTGCTAATGATTTGTCAAAGTGCATGACATTAATTACTTCAAAGAGGGAAGAAAGTCCCAGTGCATATTCTTCTCGTAACTACAGGAAGGTTTCTGAACCAGCTGAATCTTGTCCTTCCAGTATCTAGAGTTACTACTGGAATCAGCAGAAGAGTGGTGGCAAAGGGAATTTCCTGTCCTCTTTGATCAGAGGGCTTAGCTGAAGTGAGATGCACAAGAAATGCTGCCCCACATCCCTACCTCTGGGCAGGGTGATCTCTACACTTGCTCCAGACACAGAGACAGTTAGAAGTACAGCATATAACCACATGCCACAGATTTTCCTTACATCCTACCTCATTAGACGTTACTATTTATGAGAGGGAAAAAGGGTCACAGAGAGTCCAGGCTAAGTCCTAGCTGTTCCTGTCCCGACAGCTTTAGCCCATCCCTGTAACTCGTTGTCTTCCACTGCGAATTTCTTAGTCCCCTCCCATCTCACTGGTACCAGCACTTGTGGCATCCACTGGATATGTCAACGCTTGCATTCCTGATTGTATTCTAATATGTATTGGGTAACATGAGTGTATATGCTCCTGTGCACCCAAGACGTTTGGCATGATATTTAAATCCAAGTACACCCAGCATCAAAAGTCCACCCAGCATCAAATTCCACAACCAAGAGCAGCAGTGCCTAAACTGGATTTCTACAACTTGTATTAATATATTTATTTCTAAACATAAAGGCTAATCTAGACTTGAGGGATAACTTACTGTTTCCTACTAACCCGTTCAGCTCTACTATTAGAAATAGCAAACAGGGAGGCAGGCTTTTTTAAGCAAGCACCTTGCCTATATGTAGCAAAGAAAGCAGAAAAGGCAGCTTTTCACAAATCAGAAAACATCTCACCTGCAAACCAAACCCACACTCCCTCTCCCTCACTTCAAAGCTGAGACCTGAGCATGTCCCAGTAGCAGTGCAGTTAGGATATTTTTAAGGCACAGAGGATGAATTTCTAGCCCATCAAAAGCTCCGCAGGTGGGATGTAACACCGACTGTCTGGCGTGAAGAGAAAGACACTGTAGGAAAATCTTAATTCCACTAGATGGACTAGGCATTAACACGTTGTTTTGCCTACAAAATATTTGTCATTTGAGAATGTGCAACATAGTGCTGTATTTGGCACTAGCTTCGCTTGCCAGGCAGACGTATAGTTCATCCTCTGATAGAGCGCACTGAAATAATCTAATGTCGGCTATAACCAAGAGAGTTCAAGATAAAAAGAGTAAAAAGGAAGGCTTGAAATGTCCAAGACACAGGTAATTGGGAAAAAGGCTTGCCTCATCATATCAAAAAGCAGCTAGCAGCTAGCGATCCAACGCGAGAGGATGTCAGTTACCACAGAAGGGTATACACATCACTCACCTATGTCACTGACTACCGACATTGACAGACATTCCCGGATTGATCAGACTCTGGTTAACTTTCCTCCACTGTCACCATTCTACTGCGTAGCTACAAAAAAAGTTTTGTCAACATACGTTCTACAGGCTGAGAAAAAGAGTAAGTCTCTTGAACGGTTAAGGGAGAAAGGCAATATTAAGTGTCTTGATACACAGAGGTGTTTGATAAGCCAAAGGCTTGGCATACAGCTTCCTCAAGTATTCCTCCTGTATTTTGCTGGGCCCCTTTCCTCAGCCAAATAGGATAAAGAAAACATCTTTGACATCTTTGGCTTTTTGTGAAAGAGGAGTTCAACGCTAAGTTGTGTGTATATGTGTGTGCATGGCATCTGCATGAGCAAATGGATACTACTTCATCTTTTTTTTGTTTGTTTCTGATTTTCTCCCACTAGATGGAGTTTGGTGACTTTGGCAGTTCCCGCTGCAGCTGCTTTGCAATGCTATCATTAATGACTGTGTGCCTGTGTGCATGACAGTGATGTCAATTATCTTATTGTGTTCAGTTATGAGATAATTTTGCTGCCTACAGTGAAACATATGTGCCAAGAATGGCCCAATACTCTGAGAAGGCAATGTGTAGGTACTTGAGGATCTGTTCAAAAGCTACCTTAGGACTTTGAGGTCACAGATCTGGAAAGGTTAGTAAGCAGCAACTAACATGTTAATGAGCAAAGATTGCATTAGAAAGCAAAAATATGCAGATTGTTTCTTGAGGAACTTAAAGCATTATAAGGAGTGGAACCAAAATAGAGTATGGCAGCCTGGGTCTTCTGTCAAATGTGACACCAAACCTACTTCTGTCTCAGTGTGAAACCTGCCAGTAGCTCCAACCAGCAGATAATACCGATTCATATGCAGAATCCCCAAGGCTGCCTAGTTTGGATCTGTCCTTTGATTTCGTCAGTGAAAATTGAACCCAAGGATCAAACCCAAGGGCTCAATTTAGTCCCATCTCTATTCTTTTTACCTGTGGAAGCAAAGAGTACAGGGGTTCCTTACTATGGAAGGAGAATCCTACCCTGATTCAGTCCTACTTTCAGCTTTGGCTTCCCCTCTTCTTCTTCTTCCTCTTCTTCTCCTTGTCTTCTTCTTCTTCATCATCATCATCGTCACCACCCCTGTTGTTGTTTATCCTGGGTAGGGTTAAGTTAGTGTTGCAATACAAAGCCTTAAATTCCTCACTAGTGAAGAATTGCTTGTAGCACTTGAAATGCCGTAGCACATAATGACATCTTTCTTGACCTTAGCCTGTTGAAGTGGCCTCCTTGGCAACCGTTTGAACAGCGCCAGCCTCACAGGTTATGTTAGCTTTTATGGGAATTTCGGTAGGGTTAAGCAAGGAGGAAGGCAGCTGGAGCGCTGCAAGAAAAAGTTTTAGCAAAGGAGTTATTTTATTAGTGTACTGAAAATACAAGGTCTGTGTCACTGTTGTAAAAAGGGCACATCAAACTGCCTGTGGTCCTCTGCAAGAAGCCAGCCAGCCAGCTTCTTTTGAGCAAGGAGGTGGCAGGGGCTGATTGCAGGTTCCTCCATTCCCTTGTTCAGAGAAGTGGCTTTCTGTACCGAGGTAGCTTCTGGATAAAACCTCAGGCACAGATATGAACTACATTCAGGCATAACACGAAAGTCAGGGGTAAAGGTCACATCTTCTCCACCAGACTGCTATCCTCAGATAATAACATAGGATAAATCGGTCCCAGCACAAACAACATGGAAATTTCATCCTGCATATGTGCTTTGTAATTTGCCTACAATTTATGAAGAAGGCACACAGTCTTTGGGTCTTTCTGTGTTGCTACCTGAAAACTGCTTGGTTTATTTACTTACTGCCAAAAATCTTGCCTCTCTTTTAACAGAGGATCTAGCCGTCATGACCCATGCCTTCCACTGGTGTAATGAATTTTATACCAGTCCACACAGTAAATCTAGCCAGCAGCGAAACTGTGAGCAACGTTCGGAAGCTCAGAGCTACAGAGCACTTCTTCTACGAGTTCACAGCACCAACCATTTTCAGTCAGCAAAATCTGAAGCTGCCATCCTTGTTTACTGATATTCAGAGCATGTTGCAAGAGCCATGTATTCTCCTCACCCGTGTGCTGGTGAACATAGGACAGTTATGCCGAAAAGTGCTGACACCCAGGAGGAGAAGTGGGCTCTCTGTGCACTGCCTGCGCTGATGTTTCCTCCAGACTCTGCCAAGCAGCCATCGCCTCACACACGGGAGGTTTCTGTCCATGTTGGCCGAGCCCCTCACATAGGTGCAGTGACCACATGGCATCACTTGCTGCCCCACCAAACCAGCCCTGGGAGAAGCAAAGCTGAGCCGTGGGGAGATGCTGATGCTGACCTCCTGGAGATGCTTGCTCCACAGAGGCCTCCCTTTGGCAAAAAGGCTGGTCTAGTTACCAAAGCTTCAGAAATGCGCCTGGCTTGACTTCCCTGCCATGCCGTGGAAGCTCAGAACCCACGGTGCTGCCTCGAGCCTGCCTTCAGGTTTGCACAAACAGGCACTCATGGTGAGGGAGAAGGAGCCCTGGTGACCTCTGCCTTGCCACTCTGCTCCTCCTCGCCCTGAGCTGAACCCAAATCTGCCACTGGCTGAGCTGCTGGGGCCAGACAGAATTAGGAAAGGACAGACCCACCCCACTTCATAACAACATCATCCTATAACATCATCCAGCTACAACACCCTTCGGGGCAAGGGAGAGGCCGTGTGGTGGACAAGCTGACACCAGGCAAGGCTCTCGGCCAGAAGGAAGGAGCCCGAGGAGAGGGCGTCTAGGGTCGTGAAGTCACTTGTTCTCTAGTGCCTGTCTCAAATGAACTGTCACTCCTTAGGTCTTAGAAATCCATCCAGTATTTGGCTGGAATATCACCAGACCACATTATTTTACACGAAGACAAAGCCATGCCTTTGATGTCCAGGTCAAGTTGTGCAAGATAGTGTTTACTTTCAAGGTATGTTTGAGTAATATATGTTGCAGTCGTTTGTGACTGACTCTTTCTCCTCTAAGCTTGGCTCAGAGATGCGTTCAAAGACGGTTGCAATTCCAGACATTTGGAAAGGAAAAAAATAACCCATTTCCCAAGGAGCTCTCATATATCTTGTATACACAGTTCACATTTTCACCTGAACTTGTACTTTGCCAATTTAAGGAGGAGGAGGGAGCCCTGAGCCGAAGGGCTGGAGTTCTTCAGCATCGGTGATTTTTTTGGGGTGCTGGTGAAACGAAAAAAAAGCAATTGAAGTTGCTTCAGGGAGTAATTTTAATCGATTGCAGATGAATTAAAACCGGGTCACAGCAACTCAGTGTTGGCCTGTGCTTTCAGGCCTCAGAAAGTCTGTAAAAGTCTGGAGGAGTGGTGCTGTAGAGGAGGTGAAGAGTCGGAGCACAGCCCCTGTGAGCAGGATGGCAGTGATTGTATTGCCTCTCAGCACACCCACGACCACAGTTGTTTCTCCTATTGCCAGACCAACAGGACAGCAGAAAAAGTGAAAATCTGTTAAAACAGCAACCAGCAGCGATGGCCAAATCAGGAGACACATGAATGCCAGACAATAATCCAACAACCAGGATGCTCGCTTGAGAGTTCGGATGTTAGACATGCACCGATCACCAGGGGAATCAGTCGTAGCTTTCCATATCCGTGCGTCACGCAAGTCTGCTAAAACCTCCTGCGGTGAACTTTCGGGGGGGGAGAGGGAGGAACGAACACAGGCAGGCAGAGAGACCAGCCCCTCTCACCTTCTGACTTCTGCTATAGATCACTCTCTTCCCTTTCCAAGGCTCGGCAATGCGCGCGCTGACTCTGAAAGTGCAGGCTCGGGCCTGGGGAATCACGGCTCCCCAGAAGATACTGAAGGTCAGGAATGATCCGCTTCCCTTACTGCTTACTTGTTTCAAAGTTCCGCAAAGCAATCCCAAATCCATCCCTATCACCTCTTGCTCACAGCGATTGCCTGTTCCATGTTCACCCAGCACAGGTGAGAACAGCCCAGGGAGGTAGGTGTGGGCGAGAGGAACCAATCCTCTCCTCCCTTTGGACCTTCAGAAATATTACCACCTATCTTTTGAAGCACTTCTGGTTTTGACCAAAATTCAAAATAAATCCACTTCTCCACCCCACCAACCCCCTGTTCCTGATTTTGAATTATTTGGCAATGCAGATAAAAGAAGCAAAACACATGTGGCTAAATATTCCTTTTGTTTCTACCTCTGCAGACTCTTAGGAAAAAAAAAAAGGAATTACAGAGAAATGAGCAAGGAAGAAAACTGGTAGCTTACACGTAGCTGACCATAAGCGTAGTAATGACTAAGCCACATAGTTTAAAATGTAATAGCTAGCTGTGAGTTGGGCCAAATCTAGGGAGGGTGTTAAAATTTCCTGGAAAGGGTTATGCAGTATGCGTGGAGCCATGTAAAATAATTTTCTGTAGCTTAGGAACAGTTCTTCTTGAAAAAGAGTTGCTTTTTAATATAGATAATATCTAGCTGTACCAGACATTAAGCATTACCCTTGTTTCACCGGGGAACAAGGCAGGTTCAAGGTGAGAACCTATGAATTTCTGCTCCCAGGGAAGATGTTAGTTGTGCCACATGAACAGCTTGGAGCACCCTCCAGGAGCTGCTCCTGCTGAGTGAGCCAAGAGAATAACATGCAGAGACAGAAGAACAGGAACCTACATCTCAACTGCAGCACTCGACCAGGTAGAATGCCCCGTCAGGATTGCATCTGCATCCCTTGTCACATCACTCAGGTAGCCCTTATAAACTATCAAAAAGTCCAGATATTGAAAGTAACGCGGAAGTATGTCTGTGTATTTCTGTGTATTTCAGTGTCTCTCTTACATTTCTTTGAATATATCGAGTTTTATCTCACTCTTCCCGTTCCGTATTGTCTGTGGCAACAAGGAATCTCAGCAATGTGCAGGCAAGGCAGGGAGACTAGGATCCAAAGAAGGATGTTTCTGAAAGCAGGTTTGAGCTCCACCACCTGAAGCAAAGCAGGAAAGTAACTTCTACCATTAGTTACCACAAGCGCCTTCGCAATCACGCTGCTCGCTCTCGCACTGCCTTTCTCCTGGGACACGCACCCACTCCCGAGGGGGCTGCAGCCCCCAGGCTGAGATGCCTGCTGCCAGGAGAAGTGCCAGTGCGTGCTCTGCTCCCCGGATTGATGAGGAGGAGAGCAGCTCCTCCTGAGCCTGCAGACCTCCCTCCCTGAGCCACACGAGTGGGGCCGTAGAGGCTTAGAAGAAAGAATAGACTTTCTCATGCCGTAAGTTCTGCTTTCTCACTTTTCCCCAACCTTTTTCTGACTCATGTATTTGCTGCCTTTAGGAAAAAGAAGGGCAATTAGTACAATTTTGTCACAAGACTTCTGGTTTTATCTGGTGTCTGAGTGTCTGGTGTATCTGACACCTCTGGGTGTCGCAGAGGAGAAGTTTGGAATGTATGAAGTCTATAGGCTCAGAAATATGACAGAACCCAAGCAGTGTTTACCTTAGGTCTCGCAACTTCTAGCCATTGTATGACGGTGGCCAACTCGGGATTATCTCAGGATTACCCTGACCTTAGCTTTTCAGGGGGACTCCCTTGCCGAAGGCAGCCACTGTTCAGCTTTTGAAAAACTATTGCCTCTCTCTCTGGGAGAGAAAAAACTAGAAACAAAATCTACTATGCTGTGCTGTCATATTTACAGACCACTTACAGGTTTTTTAAGAATTTTCAGATAATAACCATTAAACCCTGTAGCAGTTGTCTTTATCTCACGGAGATGGAAAAAGGGACACCTGAAACTTAAACTGACCTATGTGATCTTCCTCAGGTTAGTGGGAAGAGCAAGGATGTAACCTTGCAAATGTTCCTACTACCCATCCCTTGGCTTCATCTCCTGCAAAGCTTGCAAAGACAAAAAATAGCAAACCACCCTCCCAAAGATGCTGTGAATATTTTCTTTCTGTTGCAGTTTCAGGAGAGCCCGGTCTCTGGCTGTAGACCTCCTTAAAGTACATCTGGCTTTGCAGGTGCCAAACCTTCCTGTGCATGTGGTGCTCTGTATCCATCCTCTGCAGGATCTGCTTCCTGGTGGTGCTCTGAGGGTTTCATCCTCCACTTCAGGTCAGGACTCGTCCTGCACACAGGCGTCCTTCTCATGTATAGCTGCAACTGTAGCTCTCAAGCACTGCTGCTGTGGTGGAAGTGAATGTAACTGGTCTCCAGAGAGGGACGCAACTCTTAACCGTGATTCTTGTTGTGTCATATGTGCAAGAGCCGGCAGGGAGTTGCTGAGTCAGGCATCAAAACTGCCTGTGACAGTGCAGGATGCTGCAGGGATCACTTTAACAGAACACTGTTTAGGGTGAAGAGACTCGTCTTTGTTATCTTCCAGTGGTATACTAGCGCGAGAATGTCAAAATACTGTATTAAGTTAGTTGTTATAGGGAAGGGAGAAGAATGATGCTTCAGAGTTGTATGTCCACTAAAATTGAAGTTTGGATAGTATGCATTCAGAAATAATTTTATTTTCCAGTAATAACAATATGCAATATCACGTAAGAAATGAAATTGAAGAATTGATCTTATTCTTCAAATACAGGATAGCTTCAATATTAAAATTAACATATAAATTTAGCATCAATCTTATTTCCCCACTCACGTCCGCTGAGTAAATGCACATAAAGAATGAATCACTGAAACAGTATACTGAGAGAATCAAAGTCATTTTTCAAAGGTGTCAGCACAAATGTGAGGTGAGCCTGTTCACCAAGCATCCAACAAATGCTGGAGGGGTGGCCCTTCGGGCCCATATGGAGGACAACTCCGGGACCCCCGCGGGGAGCAGCACAACCACCGGCAAAGGCAAGGCAGGGAGGAATTTGGGGCAGGACAGACTCACTGCAAAGTGCTTACCCTGCACTCTGACTCTTCCCTTATCCACAGCTATGTGAGCCACTGGAGAACACGAGTGTCGGACCAGGGGTCTCCACAGCCCTCCTCTGAGGGAGGTACTATTCTTGTTATTGTTCACACCATCGTTGGCCTTATCCACCTTCTCGAGGTTAACGAGGGTGCCTCCCGGGCAGCAGCCAGCCTCTGCAGAGTGCACTGCTCTGGTCTCTGCACCGCTGCTGGTGGCAACCGGAGCCGTGGGCAGAGAGAGACGGCTTCCCCTGGCACTGCCCATCGGTTTCGGGTCAAACCGCCTGCCTGGCAGAGGAAAAGCATCTGCGGGGCACCCCAGAGAGCACCCGGGCAGCTGCTTGGCCAGGAGCAGGACCTGTGCAGAGGGCAAGGGGTGAAGCTTGCTCGCTCCGAGAAAGCCGCAGGTGCTCCTGCACCCGATAAAAAAAGGGAGGGGG
>Ga0065711_1005938_pt1 | contig 18767 bp, 5 predicted proteins | sample Hoacrofraction12_FD_59098 | JGI IMG/M metagenome (GOLD analysis project Ga0065711, IMG submission 59098) | Hoatzin crop microbial communities from Cojedes, Venezuela - Epithelial fraction 12 v2 (version 2) | ecosystem: Host-associated > Birds > Digestive system > Esophagus > Crop | place...
AAGGTCCTGTGCAGCTTGCTGTAGGTGACCCTGCTTCGGCAGGAGGGTTGGACTAGATGACCCACAGAGGTCCCTTCCAACCCCTACTATTCTGTGATTCTGTGATTCTGTGATGGAAGCAGGCCAGAAAGGAGGTGTTCAGAGAGCAAGGTTGAGTGCTACTCTCCTATCACTGCATACCATTTCTAATGTGATCCAGTCCCCAATTAAAATGTTATGCTTGTTCAAAACAAGTTTTTATTGAGAAAATAAAACCACCAAAGAGGAGGTTGTGCAAGCTATCTGGAGCTCCACAAAAGCAATGACTTACACACATACGTAGTGGACAAGCGCAGAGGTTTTACTCACCCATCTTCTGGCACGTCCCAATGCACGCTGACTTTCCCTTGGGGAATAATCATTTACCATTGGCAAAGCTGGGGTTGAGAAAACAAAACAACTTTTATAGAAATAGACATGCCAGCATGTCATACAATCTTTTGGGCTTTCTTGTGAGGTTTTTAGGAGAACAGAATATAGAAGATGTGTTTTGATAGGTAGTTGTAACTGAATAAGTTTTTTTGTTCTTTTCATAGCACAACTGAACGAATGTTCAAACTGATTTATTGTTCCCTTTCTTGCTATTGTCTCTACTGAAGTTAATATGCTGATCTTACAAAAAATACTATATTACAAAATTTTAAGTCCAAACATAAAAGGCAGTAATGGAGATCCCCCTTTCTCTGGACTAGCCAGGGCATTCTTCTTTTATTGTGTGTCATGCATTTACTTCACCCAGGTCCTGGTGCAAAGGAAAAGGAGCAATGAGGTCCCCTTCTGAATCCCTACGCTTGTTCATTGTACAGTGTTTTCCAGAATGCAGAGGACAGAGCTGTCTTGCCTTCACAGCACGTGAGCTGGCACCCTACGCTGTCTGAAATCATCTCTGTCTAGAGCTTCTACCAGCAAGAGGGCTTATGTTCTGTACCAAGGGTAGGTTCATCTCAGTTTAGATCTTCTTTATCACACAGAAGTAAAATTCTAAGTCACAATTTTGCTCCTGCACACCTTTTCTCTCTGGAAGATTGCTAGCCACAGAGTAAAACTATTTCAGTATTTTAAGACTGATGTGGACACAACTTTCACATGCCTGTTCTTAAAAGCAGTGGATTCTTTGGGACAGTTGGTAGCCCTTTCAACATCTTTTGTTGAAATGTTGGCTTTTAATGAATACTAACAGCAAAGTAGGGGTGAGATATGCAAACATGCTTACTGGCTCTGTTACGAGCTAGATTAAGACTTCACCAATACTCTGATGTTTCTGAATGAAGGTGGATTTACTCTTCTATTCTTCAGAGCGAAATCTATCCTTGGTGCAGATAAAAGGAATCTTAGCAGCCAAACATTTGGTAATCTTTCTGAAAGTGAGCTATCTACTCACTTCAGTGAACAAGACTTATGGCTTTCTCAGACTGAAAAATGAGAAATATCATTCTCTCTTAAAACCTCCCATGTCAAACATTTCAACTTGGATTTTTATGTATGAGATGTACATAGACTTTACCCATTTCAGATCTGGTCACTCAAAGGGACCACAGAATCTAGCTGATAAGGTGACCGTCCTACATGCCCAGTTATATTTTAAGTTTCTGTAGAAGACACCAGTATTTCCTTATGCAAGCAGTCCCCTTTGCTGCATAGACCGGTAAGACCTGTTTTTACATGATGAAGAAGAAAACAGTTGTTCTGAATTCTAGAAATTAGTTCTGAAAGCAGTAAAACTACAAGTACTACGGCATGGACTTATGAGGTACTCCAAACAAACACTCCTTGGCTGTTGGCCATTCAGGTCACGTATCTTATGCAGCCATTGAGTTTTTTCTTACAGAATCAGTAATACTGTATTACTGTATTTTCTCTGTTTGTCTGCTTACTACTAAGTGCTAATCAGCCTGGTTAAGAAAACAGGACATGTTACCTATATGAGTTGTTGTCATAAAACCAAGGCACGTTTACCCCAAAGAGATTCTGTTAATATCACATGTACACTTGCAACCTTGTAAAGAATGAACAAAAAGTCTTTAGTGGCTTATTTTAGCTAGTGAAGCTAATTTCTTATTAAAAAGACTGTGAAGCTATATAGCGGTAGTTTTATGATTTAATAGCTTCTAAAGCCCAAGAGTATTAAGATATCCAGTTACTGCTTTCCATGGAAAACCTCCTTCCTCCACTGGCTCTGTGTGTGGGATGATTAGTATGCTTTGTATGACAATTTCAACAGAGAAAAGCAGAACTATCTATTAGGAGTCTGTTTAGTCAGTACGGAAACAACTGCTGTTGTTACTGTGAGGGGTGCATACCTGACTGAAGCTAAATCACTGTTTAGAGCTGGCACAGCAATTTTTTGCACAGATTGGCGCATTCTGAAGTGAGGGTGAGTGTACTTATTGCAGGTAGCAAGGCTTTACGGTGCATCGTGCACCGTCAGCACTACATGAATCCCAGCATGGACCTGTGGGAATTTTCAGTGGGAAAGATCATCCAACCTGGCTGCCACTCCTTCAGACAGATTATAACTAACTCTGTCTTTGACTAATCTCTGCAGTTCACTGAGTCCAAATGGAGTTGAATTTATACAGATTCTACTGACCCAGATTGCAGTAAATCTGAGTTAGTTCAGAGAGGAAATGAAGTTGATATGGTACACGCAAGCTGCCCTGTGCAAGCATACCACTTGCATTGGCAGGTTAAAATGTGGTCAGAGCCTTTTTTAGTTTTCAAAAACACATTATTTTAATTGATGATGAAAAAATATTCCAGCCTAATTTTATGAGATTCCATCACACTTCAGGAAAAAAAAAAATAATAAAAAGGTAGCTGTTTTCAGAAGTTCAGAAGTCTTATTTGAAACTAATTTTCCTGCCTTATAAATTTTCAAGGAACTGAAACATGTTACAGGAAGAGGCGACAAGATCTGCTGCAAACACCATTTTTATTCTGGTTCAGCCTGTTTCGCTCCCGTGTACTATGCTCTAAAAGAATTTGCGCTAATAGCTACAAAGTCTAGGGTGAGACATCCATAACCTTCCCCCAAATCCACTATGGATTTGCACAGACACCTAGGTTTAGTAAGTTGTAGACCTTGCTGTTAAGTGAAGGCAAGAAAAAGCTTAAATAAAACATGGAAAGTTCAAGCAAATTAAAAGAGACAGTATTAATTATAGTGGACTAAATTGTCATACATCAATGACATACATCATTGTAGCTTCTCTGAAGACCATTGGATTCTTGACCTTAAAATATAGGATGGAATCCAGTTGCAAATTAAGCAAGATTAGTAGGTTTTCCTCCTTTGCTTGCTTGCTTGACTTGAGAAAAACACGTGCTATCAATTTTGCCTTCCATCTGTACAAGAAGGTAGCAAGTATGCACGCCATATCTCTGGAGAGAAGTAGAAGAGAACTGGGATTAGTTGACTTCCAATAGAAAAGCATGGAGCAAGTGGCTGTTGTTTGTGAAATGGTCACCCAGGTGTGAAGTTGCCTATCTGATTTAAAGAGTCAGCAACAAAAAGGCAGACAAGAAGTTCCTGAAGGGGCTAGCCCTACTGGCAGCTAGGAGAAGGAAAAGGCAGTTTCGGTGCTGTATTTCCTGCCCTTATATCACAGGGGAAGAGCCCCTCAGTCATCTTGCCGCCATGGATTTATAGTCAAATTTGCAAAAGTACTGTGCTTCTTCAATAATGACTGCCATCACTGGGAACTGAAGAGCTCTCAGCAGCATGCAGAATGCACTTAGTCATCTTTCAAGTTGTGTACTGTCTTGGAATATCTTTTGAGAAGCTGATACACCAAACAGCAAAACAAAGGGTAGAACTGTTTCCCCTGACAGCATGACTCATGCTGATCATTCTACTTTTCAGTTAACTTTCTAACACCATAGTGATTTTCATCTTTATCAGATGTGGTTCATTCTTACAGAAAGTCACAGACACTTGCCATAGTCATAATAACATTTCAAACTACAATAACACGAAGGAAGGATAATCTTGTGGCTTTATTTCTCATGATGTTCACCCACAACATACAGAAACTCAGATAAAATCCTCAGACAATAATTCACCTAACCCCTAGAGACCAAGCCACTATACAGCAGTCATCTCAGTGACAGCAAATAAATGGTAAAGAAATAGTTGTCAATGATGATAAAATAAATGTGTAGTTAAATGTAGGTGCAATTGTACAGGATGATAGGGGTATCAACACATAGGTAGTTTCATGAGCAGGAGGAAGTACTATTCAAGTCAGAGAAAAAGATAGCCAGGATCACTCATGCTGCCTGGATACTCTCTGTTCTCCTGCTCTGCTGGAGAAATTACACTTCAGAATGATCTTGAATGGTCTGAAGCAATAGCCGTGAAGTGATTTCATAAGATGTGGAAAGTTCCCCCTACCATCTAGACACCTTCCTGACACCTAGGCTTCTCTAGACACCTAAGCTTGAAGGTGGGTTAGTTCAATCTTAACCCAGTGATAGAAAATCCAAACAAGGAATTATATGTCATCTGGTGATTGGAAATGTATTCCCTGAGATATCACAGAACGGGAAGAGCCCTTATCAGCTTGGCACTTCTTATGAGTGCCACTTCAGTGGCATGACAGTTAGAGCTCTGCAGACATGACTATGCTGCTACTGGGATAAGACCCGTCACTGTGCTTCCCAGGTTCAGCACAGTGTGTGCTGGAGGTACATATTATAGTTGTGTATGTCTCTTATAGTGTCCCGGTCTCTTATAGACCGGTGTTCTCACATAAGGTAGCTAAGTGCCCAGTCCATCTCTACTCACTTTGTTGAGTGGAATACTTTTTTTGATCTTAAACGTTAGAAATTTAAGCATATCTTGTGTGAGACTTGGGTGCAGGGAAAGGACATACTTCACTGGTCTCATCCCACTACGAAGAGGGGATGCCAGCAGCGGTCTGACTCAGGAGAGACCAAACACTTCTTTGTGAAACAGTAGAGATGTCAAGGCTTGGCTGCGCATCAGACTATCCAAACCAACTTAGAGTTTCTCATCTTGCGTCTTCTATTCCTTTAATCTAATAAATGGTGTTAGTAGTCTTGTTGTCTCCTAGTTAACCACTTATGCTGCTTATCCATCTCAACTGACTCCTTGTGAGTCTCACAACATTTGGTACTGTGAATAACAGAGATCATTCATGTTGCTAGATGAACTGTTTAGGTCATGGCAGGTCTCAGACAGAGAAGCACAAGGCATATTCCTGTCCTCCAAGCTGTGGTCCTGCTGGACCTGGAGGTTTTTAACTACACCTCTGACACTGGAGGATCCCAGTATGCATAGTATACAGCATCTCAAGAGGGCAATTAAACCAGGTTTCCTGTACCAAGAGGCCTCACCTCCTTTATTTTGGCACTAGGCAGGTTCAGGATGGTGATTCAGGACAGTTTAAGCATGCTTAGATGGTGTCAAGCTGCTTCTTTTCATTTGCTCTGCAACAGAGTTTTCGCTAGTTTTTACCATGATGGGCATTTCCACTGCCGTATTAACAGAATCATAGAACTGTTCATTAGAAGGGACTTCTAAAGACAGTCTAGTCCAGTCTCCCACTCAGTGCAAGACTACCTCCCACTCAGGATCAGGTCACCCATGGTTTTTTCTCTTTGAGTCCTGAACACTGTGTGGAATGATGCAGCTTCTCTGGTGACCTGCTCAAGTGCTGCACCACCTTCCTAACGAAAAAAACCCGATTTTTTTCTAATGTCCGGCATGAATTTCCCAACCTGCAACTGGGGGCCATCACTTCTTTTTTATGTCTGAGGCTACCTATATGAGTTCGGCTCCATTGTAACTTCCCTCTAGGCAAGTGTAAGCTACTACAGATTGCCCTTAGCCTCCTCTTCCCCAGAGTAAACCAGTCCAGCTCCCTCAGTTTCTCTTTGCAGGTGATGTGCTCCTAACTCTCCTGGTAAACTTCTGTTGCTCCCTGTTCGGTTTATCAGCAGCTGTGTCCTGCATTTTCAGGAACTTCTGCAAGATGCTCACAATTTTGTCCGAATGTTCCCTCTACAGAAAACACACTCTGCAACTGCTACCTGTAGAGCAGTGGTCTTAGGATGATAAGATGCCTTTGCCATTCTCACCATTTTCCTGATTGGCAATAATCATGAGAACATCATTTATCTTGCAGGCTGTAAAGGCAGAGGAACACAAAATCTTACACAAAAATCTTCCTCACGTCCTCTCATAACATTTGCACTGAACTATCCCATTTCATAGTAAGAGAGAGAAGATGCAAAGGAAAGACTCCAGAGCCAGCTGACCACGGTGCTGGTGAGTATGTGGGAGAAGCATGTTCAAATCCCTGAAGCAGAATGAAAAAACCCTGTCCTGAATCAGGCAGAGCAGGAAGCTGCACCCGGATCTTCCACATGCCTGCCTTGTCCCTTCACCACTCAGCAATTAAAGTGACACATTCATCCCACCAGTACACACAACTGATAGAACATTTCTGGTTTCAACATGGAACAAAACCAAATTTTTAAACCTCAAAGTAATCATGTAGCAGAATTGCTGTCGCCTGGTCAGCTAACATTTACCAACATCTTTCCTGACCTCAGTTACTTTGGTTACTACTTGCTCTAATTGTCCCTTGTCCATTACACATTAAAAAAGGTAAAAGGTAAAAGGAAAAAAACTGCCTAAGGATGTTCCCACTTCCAGCAGCAAGTGCATGCTTGTAAGGAAGTCTTTGGTCTCACGTGGTATGAGTTGATTGTTTCTGGTCAGCCCACACTGAAGAAGGGTCTCCATCAAAATACCACTGGAATCCATTTAATGATATTTCCAAAGGCAAGATTCTGGAAACTGTTTGTTCCTGTGTCTTCATCAGAACCACCATAGGCTAGCAATGTCTCGCTATACCCTCACACTTTATTTGCCCATGACCATGCCTATCTCTTGTGGTTTAACCCTAGTAGGCACCTAAGCACCACACAGCAGCTTGCTCACCACTGGACCCCCACCCCCAGCAGGATGGGGCAGAGAATCAGAAGGGTAAAAGTGAGAAAACTCGTGGGTTGAGATAAAAACAGTTTCATAGGTAAAGAAAAAGCTGCACCCACAAGCAAAGCAAAATACAGAATTCATTCACTACTTCCCATCGGCAGGCAGGTGATTAGCGTGCAATGGTTTCAGTCATTACCCAGGAGAAAGATATTTACATATGCTATCTAAATAATGAATGAACATTTCTCTCCGCTTAACAGCACTGGTTTTTAAAATTATAAAATTGATGTGAAGGCTTAGAAGAAAAAAAAAAACACAGAAGGCAGGGTAAGGATATGGGATTAGGGTTTACAAACTTTAATCAGCTTTAATTGAGGTTCATAACCTTTGTTTCCAATTACATGTGACTCAGTTTGTTTATTTGTTCCTGTTTATCAAGGACATGGCTCTGATCCTCAGGAAAGAATTTCTGTGGATGCTTAAATGTGAACCATGACTGGGGAGAACCTCTGAAACTTTTCACTTGTCAACATGTAGGAAAAGAACTATGTAACTTTTCTCTTGTTCTTTCTAACATGTGGTATGATCAGCCAAATAATAAATAGGAAAAAAAGTAATTTCTGGTAAACAAGAAAAGATTAATTCCCTGCACAGCAGGAATTATTGTGTCAAATTCTTCAGTTTATTTGAGACTGAGTGATAGTTTGTGGTGTGACTGAATCTACCAGTAAATTTTATTGTTACATGGTTTTAGTCATAAGTACACTTATTAGAATGTGAAGAAGACAGGTATCACTTGAATAACTGTCTCCACATCTGCACAGTGCCACGAGTCAAATTAGTTGCACACATTTAGTATCAGGAAATATGAAAGCTCCAATAACATTTACAGCTTTGCATAATTATCAGCAAATAATATTTGTCATGTAGTTGTCTCAGTAAGGAAATAAGCTGTGCCGACACTGTCATAATGCTGCCAGAAAGAGAGCATAACTGTGATAAAATATCAGAATCTCTTCAGTTTCTTTCCTCGTTCCCTGGGTTATATAGCAGAGAACACAAAAGCCCAGCTGTATCATATCCCAGACGAGGTGATACAACTGTGTGTGGCTTCAGTCTCAAGAATGTATATGCGTCTGTTCCCTAACAGACAGATTTTAAGACATGCATTTTTTGAAACTGCTCTATAGTGAAGAGCTACTGCAGTTCTGTGAGAGTCTCTGGACAAAAACAAAATATTATAATGAATTCCAGAATTCAGAAAGTAATAGGGAATTACTTCTTATGATTTTGGAAAATAATGCTTCCTCTGGCCTATCTGATTAGTATCTTTTAACATGAGTAATACACTGTGAGTCTTAAGGATTAAAATGAAAAATGGCTAAAACCAACCAAAGATGTGGAGAGATGTTATGTTATGACAACGATCAAATGAGTGCTTATGCAGCATAACATAATATTGTGAAAGACAGTGTCATAAAATATATTTTCCTTTGTATTTCTTTTTATGGAAAAAACATATGCAGTGGTTTGAACAGTTATATATGGTTTGCCACAATGATTGTCATATAATTAGACAAGTGGTTTGGTTACTTGCAGAGCACATCTTCATATGCATTCATACATGGCTTTGTAACCTGGCTAAGTGACTAATTGCCCAAGATGTTCATCTCCATACATACCCAATTTCAATTTTCACTTAGAACACGATCAAAACCCTATCTAGGTCAAGAAGGTATCAGTAATAATAAGGTGGGTTTACCAGGAGCTGATGCCCTTTGTACAATGACATGGAATCTAGCTGATTCAAGATTACTGGCAATCAAAGTTTTAAGACAAAACTCTTCCTATTATGCAAATGTCATGTAATGGATGGTGGGTCACTTTCCCGTGAACACACTTCATTGCTTTATTTTTGTCTCTAACCAAGACTGCCACATCCGTGTCCAATTCCTGAAGAAAAAAAANGACAGTTTTTGTAAAAACAATAGATGCAAAGAGAATAAACATACAGTTCTTAAAATATACAAGAAAGCAAATGAAATCTACATGACAAAATTATTCTAAAACCCATAAGGTTTCTATCAAAATTGAACTACTAAAAGAATGATTAGCATGCTACAGCAAAGGGTAGAAAAAGCATACATCAACCTGTCTATAATTCGTATTAGCGTTAGTGACTCCCATCAAAAGGTGGCTTTCTGTGACAGCACAGCAGGTAGATTGTCACTTTCTTACCTTTCTGCCAGGCAGATTTGCTTAGCTTTGCAATTTTTGCATATATGTGTAGGTTTCTGCTTGATCCACTGCTATAAAAACGCAGCTACTATGTCCATTCTGCTTCTCTACCTTTCTGAGCGAGTTTTATTGCTAACCTTAAACAGATTATGAGTTTGTTCCTGGAAACATGCATTAATAGAATAGATACTGAAACACATCAGCTTGAAAGTAAACATGTCTGCATGAACAAGCCCATGAGAGGACGTTTCTAGAGTGCTCCACCTCCACAGCTGCTGCCGTAATGGAAAGTCTGAACTGTAGTTTTTTTGTTCTTTTACATCACTGCTGCTGTTTCTGTCACAGTCCTCCCACAGATAAAAAATGATTTGGGGGTACAGGAGTTGTTGTTGAACTCCTTTGCTCTTTAGTAATTTTTATTACACTGAGATATCGGTAACTCAGTTGTAGAAGCTGAAAATATTCTTGAAACTGTTGAGTCATAGGTGAAAATGCTTTCAGAAATGTTTTGAGGGCCTGATTTACACATGATTATTTTATGTTAAAGCTGAAGGTGCTTATAGACGATTTGTCTTCTTTCTTGCGAGTTGTGGGTTGTGCTCTGGAAGATAATATTGACAAAGAAAATAATGGTAATTGAATTTTTTCAAAAGAGGGGTTGGTTGGAGTTTTGGCTTGAGGTTAGGATATGTTCTTAGTTTAGCAGAGCTACTTCAAACATTGCTAATTAGAGAAGCATTAACATAAGAACAACATTTCAAATTCATTGATGTCATCTTGCTAACAGATTTGGATACATGGGCCATAGTCCCACTGAAAGCCAAGAGCTGTTTTTTCCAGAAAAGGGAAGGCACACATGTCCAGATCTGTTTTCATGGTTGGAGGGAGTGGGGGAAATGGGATGTGTGGGATTGATTCCTAAGGGTCATTTCTCTTCCCAGGAGTCATTTGCAATAATGAACCACGCAGAACATGTCTGGATCTAGCATCAGACCGGTTTTGGTTTGTGACTCATTTTTTGGTCAAAATTAGAGCTTAATATAAAATCTCAACGGTTTTCATATGACATATGACACTAATGTCACCTGATAAGTATTGTCCCAGCAAGAGCGGCTATACTGACCAATAAGAGAAAACAGGCCCCCTCAACCCCTCTTGCATTTAGGTTTTATGCATATCTCTCCAGTTTTTGATCAGAAGTCAATTTTACTGTGTGCTATATTTTCTTCATATGAATACACATCAAAATGCATCTTTTCTTCTTAAGTCAGTACCCTTGATATTAAGTCAGTGCCCTCGATATTAATTTGCCTGGGCCAGTAAGAGGGTTTCCGAATGGGTCTTTTCACTTGCTTTAATTCAGATGTATAACATTCCTAGTGCCTGCACAGCAAATGTCACATAGGCAAGACTGAAAGAACATGATGTATCAAGATGGTTTATTACCAACTCATATGGTCATAGCCTTCCAGCAATCCAGTACCTAGTAAAATTATTAATACCTAATAAAGAGGTTTATTGCAGCTCTGAAGCTAGTGATTGCTTTTTAATTACATATTTCTTTTGATTTAATAAGGTAGTAAATATTTTCTTCATCTCTCTTTAAAGAAAAATATGCATTTTATGTATTGGTACCCTTTACTTAGGTTATTTATATTCCATGCATAATCGTCACCATATTTACCCTGGGTCACATCAACCTTTTAGCCACCTTTTTACATTATTTCTGCTATCTTTACAAAACATTAGTTATTTTACAAGTTGTAAAAAGAATACCTTAAAAGATAAAATATATATAAATTCTTCCTTGGTGTGAATGTACTGCAGAGTAAAGAGGACCCTTACAGAATTCACAGCACATTTGTGTTCGTTCCAGCTCATTGCTGTGAAAATGAAGTCTGAGGCTGCATGTGCACTCAAATTTGAGATAGGACTGTAGCCTGCATATGGAGATGACACGCCTGAAGATTAACAGCAGTGAATCGTCCACAGGATAGGATTCAACACAAACCTGCCCCTCCTTGGAGAGACTGAACCACACAGGTGTCCAACCCACTGCATCCTCACTATTGCTGGCTTGATTTTAGCTAGATCGTTTGTTAAGCCGGGCATATACAGGTGTATCTGGACTCACACACCTGGTCACAGCACAACCTGAGAAGGTCTCCACACCCAGGCTGACCCATGATCTGGCTTTATCCTACAAGCTTTCTTCTGTTCTCTATGTTCCCTGCATATCCAGTGTTACATCTACACAGCAAAATTAACAGTTATCTGAAATGTAAATCTGAGAGAGTGGCTATCTTACAAACCTGTGTGCTTCCTAGTGACAGTAATCAGTTCAGGGCCAGGATGAGGTCAAATGAAAAGCGTTAGCTTTGTGATTATGTAGAACCAAATTCAGCATCTCTTAAGTGTGCCGTTGGTGATGCTTCTCTCTTATCCATACCGTTGTTATCAGTAAGAACATGAACCTCTACTAGAATTCCATCTCATTCAGGCTCTTTGTATCCAGAGGTATTTCAGTTTGGCCTGCACATGCTGCTGAGAATGCAGTGTACGGAGGATTTCTTTTTTCAGTCAGTCATTGCTAGGATTTGCTCTGCAGCGTCAGCCCCTAGAAAGTTGCATCGGTACTTTCATTGCCAGTTGGCACTGAGGCGGCAGCCAAGAGCAGCAAGGAGACAGGGACAAACAGGTGTGGTAGGAGACGAGTGTGGGAACTTGCTGTGCTGGACAGAATGCTGAAGAAAACATTCGTGTAACTACACCCTGAAAATAGTCAAGAATGTTTGGTAGGCCTTGACTTGAGGCCAGCTGAGATGTGCTTTTCACCAGCATAACCTGAGAATCTACTGTGGCCCGTTCTGTCTTGGTTAAATCAGCAGCTTTGAATTCATTCTTCCCTGTTACAAACCTCCTTAAAAGAAAGAAATCTTTTAAGCAACAAAATGTGCAGTAAGTTACCGCGAAGGAAGAGCTGTAATTGCAGCCTGTCCCTAGGGGTTATTTGAAAAGCCTAGCATGCACTAAGTACACAGTCTGTTGTGCTATAGGCTGTAAACATAGCCCTTCTATTATCCTCTTCACGTTTTCTTAGGAAAGCAAAAGTTGCATGGCAGAACTGCTTATTTAAGTGTGGCACGCACAAGATATGGACATGCACCAGGGCATAAAATATGTTAGTGACAGCACAAAACACATAGTTGGAACAACATCTAACTTGGTTTCTACTGGTATATAGTCTCTCTGCCTATATGCTGGTTTGATACTCTACTCAATGGGTCACATTAGTGGTTGTATTTGCTGATGTGTAACTCTTTAGAAGGGCATAGTTCTGTGTGTCTAAGGCCACTCTGAAACCTGAGGGCTGCGAGCTCAACAGCATATGCTGTCTGCAAAGGCCATTCCCAACCCAAAGCCCCCAAAAGGCCACTGGTGCTGCATTCCCCTTGCTCCACGAGACAAGTAGCTGTCAGCTTAACACAGAGCTTATCTTTCCTCTAGGCCTGCACAGCCAAAATGTTTAGCATCAGAGAAGGTGAAACCACTTTCTCCCCACTTTTCCTTCACCAAGCTGCGTGGCTGGAGAATGAGGACAGTAACAGACCATGGCAAAGTGGTGGAGTACACTGTGCCTGGTTATTCCTTGCTGCAGGAACCAAAAAAGAAGTCCTCAGTCTTTATTTGAAAGAAAATAAAGAAAAGAAAACCCTTCCTGTTGAAGCTAGTGGGGTCCTGCCACTACAGTGTTTAGTCCTAAGGTAATATGGGGAAAATAATATATACACAGAGGAAGACAAATGACAGTGAAGCCACATATCACATTTTTTGTGATTCTTTCTTTAAATGCAAAACCATTCTCTGGTGATCCATGTTCAAAGCAAGAACATGCCTCTGGTCTGAAGGGCAGTCCTTAGATTTGTCATGAAGCAGTTTAACTCTCTAGGCTACACTGACATCATACAAGCCAAAAACTTTTCTCCATCCCATAGGAAGCCTTGTTTCCCTCTGCTCTTTGATCCAGATACAGCACATGAAGGGGGATCACCCTCATGGCTTGGGCACGGCTGTGGCCATCAGCAGTGCTGAGTCTCCTCCAGGGGCAGCTGCAGACCTGGTGCCTAAGTTGAGCTGTACAGCTGCAATCTCTGACTTTTGCTGCTAACTACCTAAAAGGTACAAAACCCTCTCTCCGTGATAGCTTTGAAGCTACATTACTGAGGAGATGTAAGGAATTTAAAAAATCCCTCTTAAAATCCCTAATTAGTGCCAATGCATTATAAGAAGAGGCTTTCTCTAGGCCACTCTTTTACTGTCTTTTGGTCAATTAGGGTAAATGAAAAGACAATGGCTGTGATTTTCCACTCCATCCCTCTAGTTTCACATTAACGTAATAGAGCAATTAACACTTGAGGCTTCAGCATCTACAGCTGCTAAACTGGAGTGAGCAGTTGTGGCTGGGCCACAGGGAAGTCAGAGCTGAGCCAACCTCAGTGAGTGAAGGAGGCAGAGCTGTGAGCCAACCACCTGGCTGCACAGCCTGTGCGTGAAGTCTTTTTGATGTACACCTAGATGCAAACAAGAGGCTGAACCCTCAGTAATAAATAGCAACACTGCATAATAATAGCCTGGAATTACTAAGTGCTTTACATTTATACAATGCCAGTCATACGAGGCTCTCCCAGCATTTTGCAAACACTAACCTCTGCTATTAAGTGTGCATATCGTGAGCTTATTAATTAGTTTATTTTTTCTGGGTTATTTTTAACCTGGAGCAGTTCCTTCATCCAGCTCACAACATAGCCCCACACATAGTTACATGAGCATTAGTACCTAGATGTTGATGGTGTTGATAACACAGGAAGGGGAAGGGAGGTATTTGCACCAGTGTAGTTCCTGAAGCCTTCATATTGTTAAACCACAGGTTTAAGCAAAATTATGTTTAATTCCTAGCTCCAGCAATGCAGTTGTGATTATGATTTTACTGCCTTTCATTACAGTCTCATTCCCCAGAGTTGTAAGAACAATTAAAAGGCTTTTTTCCATGCCCTTGACATGACCCTTTCAAAAGTAGGTTAGGGCTCACCTTTCGCCTTCTCCCGCCTCTCTGCTGTTAAAGACAGGATTGAATTTTACAGCCACTAGATCTACTTAGAGTTACATTATGATTCATAAAATCCCTGAGGCAGAGACTGGAGCCAGATCTGTTGCTGGTATAAACTGGCACAGCTCCACTGACTTTGACACAAATTTGCACCACCTCACCTGTGTATGTTTTCCAAGGCACCATGTCTGCCGTTCAAGCAATAATAAAATGAATGGGTCATTATTGTGAGCGCTGTACTTGTGTTGGCTACAACAAAGGTACATGAGGCATGAATTTGACTCAGTATTTCTTTGGCTGATGGGGAAATCGTGGTCCTACAGATAAACAATATGTTTTCTGTTTGTTCTTTTATCAATATCTAGACAGAACATATGGAGGAGTTTTTGAAAGCTTTCTTCTGAGCAAGGTTGTTTTCCACTTCTGAACTGCCAATTTACCATGAGAAATCCGTTCACTGGAATGACAGAATGGGCAAGATGTACAGCAGAAATAGTATGGTATGTTGCAATAAATTACAGGTTTCTTTTTCATGTGCAGCAGTAGAGGCGGCACTGATGCAATTAGCTACAGCTGGTTATAGAAAGAAAACATGCATCTGTAGATGGCTCAGACTGGAGGGAACCGAGATGTATTTTCTGGAATTTATCACTGTAGAGAGAGAAGGGGGAAAAAAAGAACTGCAATTTTCATTCCTGGCTACAACAAACTTTAATAACCTTTATTTCCCCCCTGTTAAACTAACTTAACCTAATAAACACATTTAGTCCACTACATAGCAATTAGCAAATGCATCTAGGTCATCACAGATGCTCCAAAGTCCGTTTTCTGGAATAAAGGATTTGAAATATAATTATTTTCTGAAGTAAAGAACTGAAATGTATGCTGTATGCCCTTTTACATCTAGGCTTCTAATATTCCATGTAATTTTGTTGTAACAAAGGCTTGGGACTCATTTTCTAGCAAAGCTTTTGCCGCCGGCTGTTCAGAGTTTGCCTGTTCCCAGGTATCACAGTTTGGGCTTTCCAGAAACATAGCTGCAGAGGATGTGGCTCACGTACATGATTTTCAGCACCAGCCTCATGACGTAGCAGTGCTTTTTCTCCTGAGTGTCCTGGTCACAAACTTGTTTTGTCTCTGCCTGTTTCAGCTGCCTCTTTTAATCTCAGTGCATTCACCATTTTCCACCACATTCTTCCAACAAAACATGGGATTATTTTTAAATTTGTTCTTTGGGATTTTTTTTTTTTTCCAGGGACATGTTTTCCCAAATAAAATTGCACCTAAGCATTCTTACTCGCTCAGTAAATTTGATTAGAAAAAAACTATAAAAGAGAGCTGCTCTTTACCACGTCTGACTTGGATGCTTCCTTTCACTTTTCCATTTCCCTTTTCCCCATTTTGGTTTTGTTTTTTTTTTTTCTTCTGTGGAGAACAGAATGAGACAAAACTTTTCCTCTGAAAGTTTCTGTGTCAAGGGTTTTCTTCAATATCGTGTTTCGTTTTGCTGTCTCCTTGCCCTGGCTCTCATCGTTTATGTAATACTCTTACCTGCTGAGGTCAAGGCTGACAGACAAGACAGAGAGCGAGCTGGCAGTCCATTTCTTTCTGCTGCTGCTTGCAAGTGACTATGAGCAAGACTTCATTGCAAACACTGAGTATTTTCTCAAGATCTAAGTGCTCCTGCCACTGCATCCCAGTTTCTCATTTTCTGGCAGTTCTACAGCTCATCTGCTTCTGTGGAAACATCTCCAACAGGTGTTTTGCCTTCCGTGCTTTGTATTGTACTTAAATTAGTTGGTTGGATCTTTTCCATTTCTTTATGCTCTTATGGGACCCTAAAGTCTGGGAAGTATGAGAATGATAACCGTGAACATAAATCTTTCCCAATGAGGCATCACGTTTTTGTCCTCCAATCCTACCAGAATCCTGTGGCGTGTTTGACTGGTAGAATGCGTTTCATGGATTTAGCATCATAAAAGCGGCCAGTTAGACATTTTTGCTATTACTTCAGGTCAGAACGGCTAACTTGTCCTTTCTCAGAGTGGACTCCGAACTTGGGTTGAAAACATCACAGGGTGGGAAAGGAAGGTGACCTTGAACACTGATGTTCAAGCCCAAAATTCCAAAGGGACTTCTGGGCTTTTGACCCATGTTAAATCTACGCCTAAGCTGACAGTCCAGCAGAAAATCACAAAGGCGCTTACACCAATGCAGCACAATCACTGACTTGCCACGTATTTTCAAAGCTGTGTTTAGTTTAGAAGTAAAATGCCACTGCTTAGTCTTCCTCCCTTGTTACACAGCCTGCTTTAATGTTCCATCAAAACAAAGAAAACAACTGTTCCCACATTAGGCATACATTAACTATGGGGGGGAAAGAAAAACAAATCATTATTACATGCTTTGGAAAAGGAAAGGAGCCAGGGTGTGTGCCAGACGACAAATTTCTGTAATCTCCACACCTATAATTTACTTCAGAAATGTGTGGTTACCTTGAAGAAGAGAGGGATCTTCCCAGCTTGCCAGTATAATGAATGATTCAGGTGTGAATGGAAACACATGAAGGGAAAAGTAAAGATCTAAAGAAGACAGAGTTTCAAAACTGCAAGGCTAAACAATGTCTCCTCAGACCTCACCCACTCAAATTCCTGCCCCACAACTCAGCAAAAGGAGACAAGCTGTCTTGATACTGACACCCTACAGCACTCAAATAAAAAAAAAGCAAGTATTGAAACCCACAGAATAGAAGGCAAAGGAGGCATTTCAAGCACTCTCGGATCATCCTAAGAGTTGAAAACAGATCTTGACAGGATTTGAGTTATTGAAAATGGAAGCGCTGAGACTGCTGCCAATTTCTCTCTCCTTAATTACAATCAATTTCTGCTGTGTGCTCACCAGAAAGAAAAAACCAAGCATTTATACTGCAGATAGGAAGTACAACCTGTACTCACACATTTCGTTCGTGATGCTGAATGCAGAAGATGTTCAGAACACAGGGGAACAGTGGCTACTTAATTTGCTAATAAACAGAATAATTTATGCCGACTGCTCCCACAAGGAATACCAGCAAGGACGGTTTTCCTCATTACTCACTTTGAAACAATCTTTACAAGTCCCACCAGCAATGGAAGACTAGAAATTAATCCAAATAGATCACTTAAAGTGAACAAAAAGCACTTCCCGTTTCAGAAATCTGCAGTGCATGCTGATGTATTCCGTTTTGATACCATCTTCAACGGTCACCCAAGAATCTGTATATATACATATATACATATATATATGCTATGCATATATATATGCTATATATATATGCTATGCTATGCATATATATATGCTATGCATATATATATGTATATATGTGCGCACATATATATATATATATATATATATATATATATATATATATGCCCTGCAGTATAAGCATTTGCTTAACGTTCCAGGAGACCCCACCTCAGCTGGCTTCAGCTGCCTGAAAGTCAGTTGTCCCGGGCTGGGCGGATCACCTGGGGCTTCTTCATAAGTAGCAGTACCCTCAGGAGGTGGTTTGGCTGCCTTTTCTCAGAAAAGTCTTTTAGGAAGCGAAGAGCTTTCCAGAAACGCGTATTTGTCTCTGCCAAATGAGGAGGCAGCTTGGGGTGACAAGGTTAGGCCGAGGCAGTGGTTCAGATGTACAGTCAATGCGGCCTTGGGGCTCCAGCCTAAATGTCATAGCGTTTTTTGACGGCTCGATGTTTTATCAGCAGGCCTTGCTCCAGACTTGGCGTTATCTGTGCTCTCATGGCCAGGAGAAAGCCACCATAAAACGACAATAATTGTGATATCACGTGATGATGGAAATGCCCGTATGGGGCGAGGCTCAGTTTCGGGCACTTTGTAAGGAGGGGCGATGGTGAGACGCTGCCTGGGGCAGCTGGTGTTCCAGCTGTCAGAGGGCCGCGGGCCCTCTGGGACGCCACATGGTCGGCCTCGGGGGCAGCGGGGTCTGCGGCCTCCCCGTCCCACCCGTCTGGGCTCGGGTGGCTGAGAAGAGCCACCCCGTGCCGAGCACCCTTCTGGAGCGTAGGCAGGGCTGCCACTGGTGGGGCACGGCCAAACGGTCACCCACCTGGCTTGTGATGCTGGACCTCCCCTCCCTGTCTCCAGCGCTGCCTTCACCCCTCCGTTTCTGCCCTCTCCATGTCACAGAAGGAGGGGGAAAAAAGGAGCAACCAGTTCTTTAAGATTTTGGTCCCACAAGCAATTGACTCATGTCAGCCGTCCCTTTGAAGTACCGGGGCTGTTTGTGGAGGCAGAGGATCACAGCTCGGGCCTGGACAAGCTGATTGTTTCAATCAAAGGTTTAAATGACTGCCACATGCAAATACGCAAAAAAAAAAAAAAAAGCTGAGCTCCACGGCAGGCTCCCTTCTCCTG
>Ga0065711_1038431_pt1 | contig 18764 bp, 20 predicted proteins | sample Hoacrofraction12_FD_59098 | JGI IMG/M metagenome (GOLD analysis project Ga0065711, IMG submission 59098) | Hoatzin crop microbial communities from Cojedes, Venezuela - Epithelial fraction 12 v2 (version 2) | ecosystem: Host-associated > Birds > Digestive system > Esophagus > Crop | place...
GGGGGGGGGGGAAACGGGAACGGGGAACAAATAAAAAAAAGGAAAAAAAAAACCTAGCAGGGTGTCCTTTAACACATCTTGTTTTAGAGGGCAGTGCAAGTCCACCAGCTTTCTAGGTTTCAGTGTAATAGAGGTAGGTATTAAATATATTAATCCTAATGGGTTTCAGCAGCTGCTTGCACAGCCTTCGTTGGGAGCTTGGGAGAGTGTCATTGCTTCAGCATCCTCCTGCCTCTCTTCTGAAGGCTCTTGCTGTGGCCAGAGCAGGATGGGCACGGTTTCTGTGGAGGTGCTGGAGAACGTAGAGGATTGCTTGTTCACAGTATTTCGGGCAGGCTCTGTCTCAACTCCCTGGTGTTAGTTGTAAGATTGAAAAAAAAAAAAAAAAAATCTCTCCAAGTTTGGTATAATCTTTCTTTTCTTGACAGTTCTTAAGGGTGGCTGCTGGGGACTACAGAGTCAGGAGGCACAGGTTGTGTTTGAGGGTCTCAGCTCATCTTGGGAAAGGAGATTATAGGATCTGCTACACAGGTGGGAGACTCCCATTGGTCCAGAACCTAGTTTAGGGCTTAGTGTGTCACCCAGCGCTGAGCTGGGGGCTGCAGAGCTGCTGTTTGCTGGCCACTGTGGTGAACCCGGGTTAAGGAATCCTGCCGTATCCCTACCACGCGGTAAACCCAGGCTAAGGAGTCGTGCCGTCCCCTACCGCTTGCCCTTTATTCACAAGACGGCTCCGCAGAGTTGTGCTAGGAGAGTGGCAAATTGCAGTACGGAGATGGGAGCAGGAGCTGGGAAGGAAATCTCTACCTAGTTTCGCTACCAGGGCTAATGCATTGTAAAACTGCTGTCTGAGCTGGAAATCCCGCAGCATCTCTTCCCTAACGTCGACCTGGAATTTATCTGGCTGGCTGCCACGTGCTAAATAAACCCCAAGTCATGTCGGAGGCTCCTTCTACCCCCTTGAATCTCAGCCCCTTTCTGGGAGAGCAACCCACAGGCCAGATTTTTTTCTGTGGAGGTTTTTAAGCGACCGCTTTGGAGCCCCTTGAAACTAGATACTAGTGGGAATTCCTGCAAGGCCTCTCTAGCCTTGCTGGCTGCGACATCCTGGAGTGAAAATGTGGCTCGGATTGAGGATTGGTCGGTTGGTGAATTAATACAAACCCAGCTAGTACGATTACGTGGATTTCCTAACGAGAGGTCTGGGTAGGTAAGAAATGTTATGTGCAGTGAGATCAGAGGTCTGCACCTCTGCCGTCTGCTCTGTGGCAGTGATTTGTAAGGAAGTCTGAGCTGTGTGGTGTGGTCTGGCTTCAGCCGCCTTCTTGTACCTTCACCTTCCTGCCATTTGTTTAAAGGATTCTCAAATTCTGTGTTGAAGCGATGCCTTTTTACCGCTTGCATCTTTGTAGTGTCCTGGCACTGAAGATGCTGTCCTTGGAATTAGGACTTGGCTCGTATTACTGTGGCAGAATCAGGAGTTGTCTTTCAGCTGGAAAAGTACCCAGTTTGATTTTTCCTTGAAAGAGATTGTGTTTAAAAAAGACCATTCTGATGGTGTTGTAACTGGTGTTTGCCTTCTTAAGAAAAACTTAATCTTGTTCAAACCCGGTAGGAAGGAGTCAGATGCTCACACAGGATCTGCCATGTGCTGTTGGCAGAGGGGAGCTGCCCAGGAGGGTTTGGTTTAACTTGTTCCCACTGATGGTGTAGCCTTCCTATGGTTCGTGTCTCTCGCTTCCCTTGCTGGTGGAAGGATACTCTAATAGAGAGAATGGAGGAGTGATTCGTGCTGAGGAAGGAAATTATCTCTTATCTAGGTTGCCTCTAAGCCAGTCCTGCCAGAGCTGACTGTATCCTTGAGAGGCTGAAAAGTTGGTCTAGAAGGTAAATATTTGTTCTTCAGAGTGTCTGAAATGGATCTGAAATGCAGGCCTCTGGTGTGGTTGCGGGTGGGAAGGAAGCTGTACTTGTCTCCGCTCACACAGCACAGTGCGATTCAACCTGCAAGCAGAACAAGAACTGTTCTGGAGGAGCGTAATTAAAAACTTGCTGAGATCTGCGTAGCCTCGTCGACCAAGCAGTGTTTTCTCCCACCTCAGTTGTGATAGTAGGTCTGTGGGAGAGAAAGCAAAGAGGTCCAGCTCCTGGCTTCTCTGCTCTCCCAGCACTGAGGTTCATGGGATGGAGACTGTTATAATGTCAGCACTCTTCTGCATCTTAAGAAAGTCACTGGGGCTTTGCTAAGTCAGCTGGGAGGAAGATCAAATGCTTGGCAATGTGGCTTTTCTTCAGGGTTGTATAACAGGACACTTAGGGAAGCTTCCGTAGTACCAAGTGGAGTGTTCCCATACCCTGGCTTTCAAACACTGCAGCGGGAATTCGGGATGGCTTTCTGTAGCCAACTTGCCCCTGCCTGCAGGGGTGATTGCCCAGAATTCAGCAGGAACAGAAAGTGAAACTGGCTGGTCTGTTGGTCATCTGCTGAGGTGTGCAGAAAGTGGCAGAGCTGGATGAAGGCTAGACCAGGTGAGCTTTGCAGTCCAATTATTATCTGCTTTATGGAGAAGGCTGTCAGTGGTAAGAATGAGCCAAGCCAGTTCTTGCATAATTAGCCCCACACAATTACATGGTATTTAGCGATGTTTGGCTTGAGCTGTAAGTTCTGGTGTGTAACAGGGAGTTTCTGACAAGAACATGAAATGTAGATATCCCGAGTGAATATGTTGCAGTTAACGTAATCATTTAAAATCTTTTCCTGCTCCTTTAGCTTCTGTCTGAAAGGTCATTGGTATCTAGACCTGGGATGCCCTTTTGAGCCTCTGCACAGCATCAGGTAGTGTTCTATTTTTGAACGCTTGCTAGTATTGGATGTGAGGGGAGCTGCTTTGGCAGGGTTTTGTAGTATTTGTGTGTTATTTCCTACTTTATCACTTGGCAGTAGTTCATACTCTCCTGTTTTTTTAAGGAGATTGCTGTGGCTTGGACCATTGCTGCTGAGTGTTTCTCTGCTGTACCTAACCTCAAAATTACTTTTGCTGCCTCCTTGGATTCGTCCGCTTCCAGCGGAGGAAAGCAGACCTGGCTCAACCTGAGCACGGTTTTGAGAGCTCCCTAGCCCAGAGCTCAGCGATGGCGCAGATCGTTGCTTGACCTGAGCCAAGCAGCTGGGACTTGGGTCTGTGTGGAGCTGCGTGTGAATTGGTTCTCCCTGCCCTCCTGTTGAAGTGGGCTTGCTGTAGGTTTGGGATTTCTCATTTATTCCTTGGTTGCTTTGTCTTTTACAACGCATCTGTTCTTGAAAAGGGAAGGGAGCTCCTTTAGCTGTGAGAGTGATCGTATGCATCTGCCGAGTATTACCCATCTGTGTGCAATTCTGATACACCTGTCAGTTTTACATCTAAGATGTACACAGCTCCTGTCCAAGAAAGTTCTGTAGTTCAGGTGGCACGTGGGATGCGTGATTAACCTTGTGTGTCTGGCTCTTTCAGAACAGGGCAGTTGGACGGCCCAAAGGGAAACTGGGCGCTGCTTCTGCGGTGAAGCTCGCAGCTAATCGGACAACCGCGGGAGCACGTCGGAGGAGGACGCGATGCCGCAAGTGCGAGGCGTGCCTGCGGACAGAGTGCGGCGATTGTCACTTCTGCAAAGACATGAAGAAATTTGGGGGACCTGGCAGGATGAAACAGTCCTGCATCATGAGGCAGTGCATCGCAGTAAGTGTACCTACAGCTCCTTTGGGGATTTCTTTCCTGTATCTGTGTCTCCTGGTGACAAGGTGTGGAACTGAGACCTCTGCTCTGAGTAGTCTCTGAAGTGCATCAGACAAAACGGTGTAATCCCTGCCCCCTTGGTTCAGATCGCTCCTTCCCATCGCTTTTCATCCTTCCCCAAATCTTAAGCCAGAATGCTACTAAAACTTAATAGCACAGCTTTCATTCTCAGTAGTACAGAAGTGGAGATTATCAGTACACCGGAAATTGGCACGCAAATCACACTGAAATTCTGGGATTTGGGGGGAAGGTGAAGACTGGGAAGTTCTGACTGAAAGGAAGAAGAGGCCTGTTTGGTTTCGAACTCTGAATTTCCTGAGAAGAGCTGCCTTGCAACCATCTTTACTGTCTTAAGTACTTAACCAAATTAAGATAAGGAGAAATCTTTGACTGGCATCCTCCAGGATTTAGGCATTGATGACCCCAGCCCCAGGCTACTCGAGATCTGAATTTCAATTTGATTGCTGTTAGCTAGGCATACAGCAGAGGGTCTGATCCAGATGAGCCAAAGAGCCGTCAAGCCAGGGGCTTGCCTTCCTCAGGGACTGGAAATGGCTGTCGGGCGATGAGCATCAGAACAGGGCAAGCAGGCATTCACAGACAGTTTCCTGGGCTCCTGTGATACATTGCTTAGAAGCTTCTTGAGTCAGAAGTGATAGCTTTGTATTTAACAAATATTGACAGATTAATCTTCCATTAAGTTGTCCAAGCAACTTTTGAATCCGTTGCTTTTGTACTGACTGTTGCGGAGCTTCTCCTAAGGTCTCATGTCCTCAGTGCCCCCATTCAAGAGTAAAAATGAGCTTTAGCTTTTATCTTAATTTTTTGGAAGGTCTTGTTTATGCTGTGGTTAAGGGTTTGGTTTTCTTTTGGTTTTTTTTTAAGGAAAGGAATGTTGTTTATTCATAACTGAAATATCACCCCATCTATACTGATTTCTCTCTTAACTCTTGTTAGTTTCTTTCACTTAGTGGTTTTTTTTTTTCTTTAATTCTGATGAGGAAACTGAAGTGGAGGCGTTAAATGACTTGGTCTCACACGGATAAAAAACTGATGAGCACTTAAGGTTTCCAGTAGCTGCTCCTGGTAGCTCACTCCATGTCCTGTTCTAAGCCATGCACTGTTCTTGACAGAGAGGATTGGATTCAGCTCTGCTGGATCTTTCAGTAAAGTACATAGAATATCTACCTTTCCGCGGAGTGCTTTTGCAGCTCAAGTGTCTTTTCTTTGAACACTTGATTTCCTGGAGTGTGGCATGAATTGGAACAGCATGGATGAAGAATTCATTATTCTCCAGGGGGAAGAAATTGTGAAATCGTGCTGCCTTTTAGCGGAGGGATTAAATTAGGGCTGCAGTGTGCTTTCTTGTCCTGACTGATGAAGGAAACTTCCATGCTAAGCTGTTTCACTCTTGGTAGTGCAGGCTAAGCTTTGGAGATGAACTGGGTTCTCTTCTGGCTGAGTGTAGTCATCCTCTCATCGCCTCTCTTGTAATGAGGAAGCATTTTTCTTCTTGGTATCTGCAGTTTTGTTTCCAGAAGCTGTGGTTAGAGCACAGGGCTTGGTAGCTGGGGTACTCTGATTCCTTGTCCCACCGTTACATGCACTCCAGAAGACATCTTTGCCCTGCATAGCTTCCCATTGGTGTAAGTGGCAGAGAGAGTATCACAGACTTTCTTCGAGCAGCAAAAGCATAGAAAATTAGCAAGTTGAACTGTTGTAACTTTTAAGGGTGCTTTATGTTTCTATAAGTGATCCTGTTGTTTTCACTGTTGTTCATTATGTTCTCTAACAATTGGAGTTGTAATATATGGTGGTACCTGTCCAACAGCAAAAAAACCCCCAAACAAATGAAAAATAACCCAAAACACAAAAGCAAGGCTCTGTGGAAGTAATGATCCCTACAGTTCTGGGATTGTGCTTTCCCCTGGTTAATAACATTGACGATATTAACTAGACACAGACTTTCATTAAACTCAGAAGCCTTAAGAGAGCCCATACTGCCGTTCGGAGAACAGGAAGCTCCTCTGCATCACTGGTTCAATCAAGAAAGGAAACAGGAGTGCCTGGGACGCTTTATGCTGCGCCGAATAGGTCTGAAGGGAGCGTGGGCTTCTGTGCTGGGTGGACAAGTTGTGACAGTGTGGCTGCCGTTCCAGCCTGTCAGTGCCCAGAGCTAGTTTGGGCACTGAGGAGATTCCCTAGACACCCTTGCTCCCAGCGAGAAAAACTGTACTGCTCCTGGGATGTTTGTTCTTGTTTTGGGGGTGTAAATACTTGTTGTGTGGGAGACAGGACAAAACAAACAGACAGAGCCCTTACTGCTCTGGACGACTTAGCTTTTTCTCTGGTTTACCTGCTGGTGGAATGAGATCCTGGGGATTCCTGTTTTGTGCTTGGAGGAAGGGTGGGAATTAAACACCATTTGCAAAATGCTTTTAAAATGGAGCGTGGGTAAGTACTGGCATGAGGAAGCAGGGAAGTGTTGCTGTAGCTAATGTGTCAGATGTTGGTGTGGGGCAGCACGCTGTACTCTGTAATGGCTTGCTATAGCTAGGTTTTTGCCTATCTGAAGCTCGCCGAAGGATGCGCTGTTGCTGCACAGGTGGGGTTTGGTGCACAAGTATCCGCTTACGGGTTTTATTCACTCCATCTACAAGAGATCCTTGCTGTGAAAAGCTGCATCTCTGCCTCTGGGTGCTTAGTAGTTAAGGACTTGCAACCTAAATCAATTGCATTTCACATTACACCCAGCTTCTTATGAGGATCTCCCTCTTCTTTCTTGTAATGAGGCTTATACCTGATTGCTGCAAACCAGAAGTTTGTTCCTCATTAGCACAAAGGTGGCTTTTTAATTCGACTGGCATTCAGTGCTTTGACATGGGTGACAGATATGTGAGATGCTGCAGTTCTCTTTATGCCTCAGCAAAGACAGAAAAAAATCGGCGTGCTTCTCACTTGTGACGCTTGCCGGAGAGGAATTCTCTTTTTAAGTGTCTGTGCAGTGCTTTTTGCAAAGCTCAGGTTGGGAGCAGGGCCCTAGATAATAGATTGTCAGTCAGGAAAAGGTCTGTTCTTGGTTCTTTTGCGGGCTTGCTGCAAGACCTGGATTGGGTCCCATAACATCTGGCTGCCCTGCTTGTAAAATAGGGGAGCTGCCAAATTGCTAGTCAGATTGGGAGGCTTAATGGATGTGAATGGTGATGTTCTAGGTTGCTTCCTTTCCCTCCCATTGTACCCTGAAGTGACTTGCATGCCAATGTCTGTGTCAGCTCACAGATTCAAGGGACCTATGAAAAAAAGCATTTTCATCCACCCCTGGGATGCCCCATGAATCTGTCTTGCCACAGGGAGGGCACTTGCGTTCCATGAAACACGTCCTGTGATGCTTGGTCTGGGTACCCAGCCTCAGTTGTTCCCAGTTTTTGTTGCCTGTGTTGCTCTGCTGGTCTGGAGCCTTCAGCAGGTTGCACAATTAATCCCTGTTTATCTCCTCTTTTAAATGAGGGTGCTGTAAATGCACATTGGGTTGTCCTGTTTCCATTTGTCTTCTGTGTCCTGATCAAGACTTCTTTCTGATAATGTGTAAACAGCCGGTGTTGCCTCATACTGCTGTGTGTCTGGTGTGTGGAGAAGCTGGGAAAGAGGACACGGTGGAAGAGGAGGAGAGCAAGTTTAATCTCATGCTAATGGAATGCTCCATTTGTAATGAAATCATACACCCAGGATGCCTTAAGGTGAGTACAAGGATGTGATACGTGTTGGAAGCAAAAACCGGATTAGTTATCACCTTAATGTAAAAGTAGTGCACAGAAATGGGAAAGCTTTCATGTTTTCATCTTTGGATACTGAAGCGAGCAAGGAGGTGGTGTGAGAAGCAGGGTGAGAGCCGTGGCACGCGTGGCCCTGGCTGGCAGGCAAGGACCCTTTGGGGTAACAGCATCCCCCGTAAGCAGAGGCTCGTGCTTTGGACAGCCTCCGAAAACCGGTGCGCATGCAAATGTCCTGTGGGGTTTGTTTGTCTTTTTTTGCCTCTTGTTTAAGGAAGCGAGGAGTTTCAGTTGGGACGGGGAGCGCAAGAGGACAGAGAAATCTGCCTGTACCTTGAGATGAGTTGGTGACAATCCCCGTACCAGCAGCTCCTCCCTGCGTCCCACAGAGTGCAGCCGAGTGGTTTGCCGTTCGTGTTTGTCCAGGCACAGATGTGCCACTCGGTGGCAGCTGGCTTTAAAGATGTTACGAGCAACTGTTGTGGTAGGAAGACTGCAGCTCTGGAGAACAAACTGAGTGAGTTTCGGGCTGCAGGAGTGCTCACCCTTGGCTGACTGGAGTCCTGTGAGCAGCTGTGTTCTTCGCTGGTAACAGCGGTGTCGTTCGGGGCGTACCGTCTGTGTAGGAGCATGTGGAAGCCTCCTTTCTCCAGAGCTGGTTTGTTTCAGCTGATCAGCCGTTTCCTGTTGCTGATTTGTTTATGGTTAAAGTGATTTGCCAAAGCAAATGTGTTCGACACACCGTGCCCCAGAAAGCAGCTTTTGGCCTTTCTGGAGATCTCTGGGAGGAGAGGTACGTTCCTTGTGCAGGGCCGGGCTGGTGCTCTCCTGGCCTTTTATTTTTCTTGTGTCGTAGACAGTATTGTACCAAGCTATGTGTGTGTCATTTATTAGGGCAGAAAGTAGGCAGCTGGCAAACCAGAACTGTGGCTGTCCCCTCGCTCTGTGAAATGGGTGCTCGCACCTCCTGCCGCAGATGGGCTCTGAAAGGGAGCTTTGCTTGCTTGGTTCTGCTTAAAACAAGGCCGCGAGGGAGGGAGCTGCTTGTTTTCAGAGGTACCTCAATTTTGGCTTGTAGCTGCTGCTTTGCTATTTCTGTCCTTCCTGAAAGTGCCCCGTGTGCTCCCATCTCGTGCTTTTCAGCGTCAGTGACACTTCATGGCTGAGTCCAGGGGACACGATCGTTGTCTGGTGGCAGTTCAAGTATGGTTTCCTCTCCCCGTACCACGTTTGGGACTGGTTGCACAGGATGTGGGTCAGACCTGTGAAATCAAGCAAGGGCTGTTTGTTCTTTTCTGCGTGCGTGGTGTTCTGGGCACAGTTTTGGTAACTAGGAACAATGTTGCTTTGGGTGTTTCCAAAAATGAAGCAGTGGGAGATTTACAGTGTGCCTCATGTGTCTTGTATTTTAATTTCTCAGTGCTTCTGTTGAGCTGGAATGGTGAGGCAACTGGTACTATTTATTTACTGAGACAAAGGGGCACCGGTAGGATTTCAGGATTGTCTTGGAAGGTGAGATGAGACTATGAGCAGGACAACAGCAGGAGGAACATGGAGTCTGTTCCTTGGGTCCCTCCTTGCTCTTTATTCCTGCGTTCCATGATTTTCTGTGAGACAAAGGTCTGTTGCCATGTTTATGTGGTGCTCCAGCCCTTGACACGGGCTTGAGCCTGTAAATAGTCCTTGTGGGAAGCGCCTTCGAGTGCAGACGCAGCCCCGGGGCAGCTGCTTTGGCTGTCCACCAAGAGAAAGTCCCCTCCTGTCCTGCTCAGTCAATAGGCAGGGGTACCTGTGAGCTGTCGGTCATCTCCAGTTGAACGTTTGGCAAATGTGCTACTGGGGCAGACTGGCATAAACTGGATCAAGGAAGGGAGGAGTGTCCTTTCCCAGCTTATTCCCGTGCTGAGTGAATGCCCTCCAAGACGCGTCTTCAAAGCTTGTGGAGTAGTTTGGCACGGACGCTGCCTGGTTTGTACGCCAGGGCAGGCTGTTCCTGGGTTGAAGTCCATCCTCTCCCAGTTTCCTGATCTGGCTGTACGTGTTTGCAGTGCATTTTCTCCTTGAAAAAACGGCGTCGGCGGATGATCTCTTTGAGGAGATGCAGGGTAGCTCAGGCGCATCTCTGCTCTGACACACTCGCAGCCCCGAGGGGCTTCTGTGGGTGCCTCTTGCTGGGGGGAGCGCTGGGTTGCAGAGCACAGGAGGTGCTGGCGTTGGCACCACGCTAAGGACAGCCGGGATGTTCCTTGGGAGGTTTCTGCCGTGCTGCTTCCTTTGAAAATACAATACCAACACAAATGCTCGTTGTGTCGAAGAGTTTTATGGGGGAAGGATCTCGGCGAGCATTTTGCAAGCGCAGCATTGTTTCCAGAGGGAGCTCGTGAGATTTTTGGCGGAATGTTGCCTCTCATTGTAACAGAGCGTTTGAGTTGAACTGCTAACGATGAATTTTTCTTGCCTACCTGTCAAATTGCTAGTAATGCTGGTTAGCACGTGTGAGCGAGTGCGGTATCTGATGCTGTTTTCTCGAGGAGAAGGGGTTCGCTTTCCCCAGTAGGAGCCTGGTCTTTTTAATCTTAGATGCGTACAGTGATAATGGTGGAGAAGGTGGATGTTTAGGAGCCTTGTCGGAACAGCAGAAGTACAAAGGCCTTTTCCAGCACAGCTGCCCGTGGGCTCAGCCCAGGTGTGTCTCGCTGCCCGTGTTGTTTCAGTCTTGGCACTGCCGGAATTCATGGCTCTCGCTCAGCGCTGCCAGAGCAGCGTCCTGGGGTCTCCCTATTCCCTCACAGGAAGGCTTCGCAGTAGCATCGTCTCGTGTTCAGGCTTTCTGAGTTGCTGACCTCGTGCTGCAGGTAGGTTTCCGAAGAAGCCTCACGCTGGGGCTCAGACACCCACCTGCTGTTGGAGCAAACGCTCAGCGCTGGCTCCCACCCAGCCCGAAAGGCTGGGGACAGATTCGGTGGCAGGTTTGTGTGTGTCTAATTAGTTTGCTTACAGTTCCTCACATCTGTTCAGTTCCTTAAACTTCACAGAAGGGACAGAGCTGTAATGCTTTCCCTTCAGTAGCATTTGTTCTATATTCAGTGCGGGAAATAACTTGTTCCCAACTTGGGCTTGGGCCAGGAATTGTTCCCCTGAGGCAGAGATGTATACAACAGCTCCTGGAGTATCTTACACCTACCATGGGAAAGAAGGTTCAAAGGCACACAGTTGTGATAAAACCAGTATTTAAATTCTGCCCACTTCATTTACTCATTTATTAACTCCAGAAGACTTGCTGAGAGAGGCTGACATGTCATCGCTCTCGGTAGATGGTGAAACTAGAATGGCTGCTGTCTGGCTCGGAGGCTTGAGGAAGCAATTCCCCTAAACCCAGGGCTTGCCCCTGCCCAGCTGAGCTGGGAGGAGAGGAGGAAATGTTTCAGAAATATGAAAAATCCGCAGATCTCTGCCCGTGCCTGTGTCAGCAGCAGCCTCCTGCTAGTGTGCTGCCGATGCCAGTGCACAGCTATTTGTCTTGAGTAGCGTGGTTTTGTTGTCTACAGTAGCAATACATGAATCTTCCTCCCCGCCCCGCTTTTTTCTGAGTATATAACGAAACCCTTAAATGTGAATGTGCAAGCAGTGAGCATATGTGTTTGTGTGGAGGGTGGCTTTAGCTTAGCTCTGCTTTTCATCCTCAGTTTCATTCACAGAAAGGTCTTTTCAACTTTTTAACTGCATGTTTTTCAGCTGCATAGGGCAGGACAGCACTTTTATTGTAGGGTAACAATCCTGAGTGTGTGGCTTCTCTTTCAAAAAAGTGAAAGGTCACAGTCTCTCGGAGGTAGTGAAGTAGTAAGCATTTCTCTTCCTTACACTAGCTGGGCAAGGTAACTGTGGGTGTGAGAAACCTGAAAAATGCCTTCATGTGTCCAGTCTTCTGAATAAAAGTGCCTGTTCTCTAGCTGACTTGGCAACCAGGATTTTTATTGGCACATGGTCTTGAGGGCTGGAGGCATGGACTGCTAGTTCTGATCCGTAAAGAAAATTATTTTAAGGAACACTTGATTACAGTGCAGGGTGCTTTTGCTTCTAAAAATGCTGAACAGTATTAATGTATGTGAGAACGTGTGTATGGGAAAAATCCCTTCCTATTAAAAGATCAGACCGTGCCTCACTCTGGGGGGGACGGGGCTTTTCAAAGAAGTGGTGTGGGAGGACATTTGGAGATGGCGTGATTATAATCCGGGCTTTGGGTTTCTGGGGTGGTTTTTGTTGGTTTGGTTTTTTGCAAGAGCAGAATGTGCCCTGTGTTAATTGGGACTGGCAGTGACCTTCATAAAAAGCCCAGACCTGAACCCTGTGTCAAACACCAGTTTGGCCAGCGTGCTTTCCTCCCCTGCTGACGACACCAGGAGGGTGGCTGTGCGGGACCGAGGGCTCGCTCGGCACCGGTGGGATGGCGCAGCGCCCGCCGCCGTCCGGGTTTCCTCTCTGCAGCCGCTGGGAGGGCAGCAGTCGGTCAGAGAAAACAGAGCGGTACAAAACGCCGCTAAATGATCTGCAGGTGGACTTCCGCAGCTTTCTGCAGCGCGATTGTGAATTGAGTTGTGCTTCTCTTTCACCAGGTGAAGGAATCGGATGGTGTGGTGAACGATGAGCTGCCGAACTGCTGGGAGTGTCCAAAGTGCAACCATGCAGGGAAAACTGGAAAAGTGAGTTTAATGGGAATAAGTGGTGCTGGAATGAGATACAAAATCTCAGGCGTTTCCTCTGGCTTGTAGATACAATTTTGCCCAATACCGGCTTTTAATTTTGTGCTGAATTCAGTTGGGTTGAAGGAAATAAGCTGATGGCTCTTTATGCTTTAATAATTTTTGTATTCTTGTTCCATGTACCAACACTTCACCCCAAAGCTGGGAACTATTTAGGTTAGTTCTGTGGACTGCTGCATGTTCATTTCTAAGATGAAAATACTTTTTTAAAAAAAAACAAACACAAAATCCAGAAGCAATTACGCAAGACATGAAGTGTGTTTTGGAATTAGTGAAACGTTATTTCTTTGCAAACTGAGACAGAAGCTGCAAGTGTGTAGTTACAACTTTGTGAAGGTTGAAACTCCTTCACTCTAAGTCCTTGCTAATCATTTTGTCTGTTACAAAGTGATCAGCCCAGCAGTGCTGGAGGCAGCTTAGATAAAGAGCTGCGAAAGGCGTAAGATATAAAGTTTGTTTGTGTTTTGTGTCTCTTTGGCGTACAAGCAAAAGCGCGGACCTGGATTCAAATACGCATCAAATCTCCCGGGCTCATTGCTGAAGGAACAGAAAATGAACAGAGACAATAAGGAAGTAACGGATGCTGCAAAACGGAAAGGGGACTGTGAAGAAAGTCCCAGGCGGAAATCAGAGGAACATTCCAAAAAGGCTCAAGTTGACTCAATACTGAGGAGAAAGTCTGACGAAGTGCATCTGTGGAGGAAAAGGAAATTTGAGAAATCCCAGGAACCCACTATGAGAAAGCGGGTATGACAAAACTCTCTTTTCATGTACTTACACAGATGCGCGTGGGCTGGTTGGGGCTGATGTCTCTTCCCTTCTGGCTTATAGCTCATCTTGAAAGCCCAGATTGTTACCAAAGAAGCTGCGATGTTTTACCTTCCTTTCTGCAAACTGCTAGTCTGACAGGACAGTAGTTTGAACAGCGACGCTCGGGTTGATGTGCAGAGGCTGGAAACGCTGGGCTGTGGCTGTTGTTTTATTCAAAATACTGGAAAACCCACTTTAACTGAAAAGTCCTTACAAGATGCTTGGAGTAGGAACAAGGTGAAAATCAATTTTTAATGGAAACTTTTTCATCTCTATCCACGTGGTGGCGCGTGGCAGCTTGTTCTGTGGCTGGTTCAGGGACGTGCAGTGCTCATAACCCCTCAGAGGACCTGTAGAAATGACGCCTGCTGCGGCCTGCAGAGAGGAGGAGCTGCGCACGGCGGCAGCGTAGACAGCTTTTCCCTGAATTTTACAGTCGGAGCTCTTGGGCCAGGCAGGGACACTCTGAGTTGTCTTGGGGATTGCAAAATACGGTACTCGGGATATACAGAAACGCTGGTTTGCAGAGGTAGAAGTGAGAACCTAGATTTCATGTGTCTTGTGAGTAAATGGCTGATGGCTATAAAATCAGAACCAGTGGCTTGTTTGGCATTGTGTGCGTAGCTCACGAGGAGTGGCAGCCAGTCCACCTGCAAGGCTCCACAGTGCGAACGCTACGGTACAGTCAGTGTAGGGATTGGGGGCGCTTTGGCGGAGCGAGAGAGCAGAATTCACGATACCGGTTTCTGCGCACCTGCTTTCTGGCCATGCTCTCCTCTTCCCATCCCTACGGACTCGCTGCGGTGTTTATGGATGGCTCCAGTTGCTCCGTGGAAGCCCCACAGTGCACGAGGAAGGCACTGTGGATCACCAAACCTTCATCAGACAGCACAGCAGATGTCATGTGTTGGGGTTTTTACTTTTCTTTCTTCCAGCAGCTGATACTTGGACAAGAAGACAAACTCTTCAGGAAGAAGGTGCTTTGCCTTGTTAATAGACACGTTCTCAATCCCTTTTAATTCCCTCTCCGCGTGTGAGCTGAATGGTGAGCCAGTTTCTCTATCAGTCATGTCCTTGTGTCACTGCAGGCATTTTTATTATCCCATTTACATCTTGAAATTGCGGAACATCTCTTGTGCAAACCTTCACACTCCAGGATAGTTGAGCTGCAGCGTCTGGTTTTGTATTTTCTGTTCTGGTGTCCCATATTAAAAACACCAAGCTGTGTTTTGATGACCCAAGGAAGAAAATTCAGTTTCTGTGATGATGTTTCACTCCTTCCTGTGTGGTTGAATCTTCCCCTGCCACGCAGCCCTTCAGCGATCTGCGCATCCCTGGATTTCCCTGCTGACGCCCCGGCGAGCCGGGGGTGACCTGGCACGCGAGGACCGATTACCGCTCGCAATCCAGCACAACAACAGAAGTCCGATACCTTTAGACTAAGCGCTCGTCAGTGCCCTGCGTGAAGGATGCTGCCAGCTGACAGGAGTCTGATGTAATTTTTTTTTTTTATTCTAACCTGTCATTAGCGTACTGGGGCCTCTTTCTTTATAATCTGTTAATTTAAAGACAGGGTGCTCAGCTTTCTCTGCTGCACGCCACAGTCTGAAGCATCGGAGCACATCCACTGACTTGATCCAATTAGTTTATTGCGAAAGCGCAGACCTTCAGATGTAACAAGTGTGTTCACAGCAGTTCACCTTTTCTCGCCACTCCACGTCTCTTCTTGACAGAGAGATTTCGTTTTAACAGTTGGTGGCTTCTTTCTTGGTTGTAGTGATCAGATCAGGCTTGAAGTCTTCCCTGGTCTTAGTTTGTACGTCTCTTACGCGCCAGTCCGGTGCGCATCATTTGATGAATGCGAGCAAGCGAAGTGCGGTTTGCTGTTACGAACGGTGACCGGGGCAGGGAAGAAGGTGCCCGCCAGTCCCCGTCAGCCTGCGTTGCGTCGGAGGTCGTGGCAGCGTGAGGTCTCGTCAGGCTGGCAGTGTGTCAGACCCGTCAGATGCCCCGTTCCGCCAGCACCGGCGGTGGGGGACGCGTGAGAGGATGAGCGGAGTTTAGCAGGATGTAAAGGAGCAGCTGAAGTGTAATTAAACGAGGCTGTGAGTATCCAGCAATGAGGGCCACAAGAGCGCAGCCGCCATGCGAGTCGGTGGCTGCGGTTCAGGAGGTGTCAGAAATTCACCTTTTGGCTGTTGGGCGTGAAGGCGTGTCGGCCCATGTTTACAGTGGGTGCCCAGTGAGCACGTCCCAGGCCTGGTTTCTCCTGGCCTGCTGGGGAGAAAGCTGTCTGTAGCACGCTGTTCATCTTCTGTACGTGAATTGTCCGCTGTGGGATGGGTAAGGCCCTTAAATCTGCAGGGTTATGCATGGTGAATGAATGCATTTATCACTCTCTTGGAGTCCGGAGAGCCCATAGCTGGGCTGCTCGTCCACGTGGTGGCACTTGAACTTGATACCTTTGGCCGGTGAACGCACCCTGGCGCTCGGCCGGGTGGGGCCCGGTGCTGGCTGGCAGCCCGACCCCCCGGGCAGGGCTGCCTGTGCGGAGCACCGGCACCTGCGGTACTGCGAGTGCGTTCTTGCTCATAGTCAGCTCTTGTCTCTTCCTTTTCAGCGGCGATCGTGGAAGGCTCCAGATGACCGAACTGCCATGATCAAGCCCCTGCGGCGCCTGAAGCAGGAGCCGGAGGATGACCTGCCAGAAGCACCTCCCAGGTCCAGGGATAGCGACCAGTCCCGGTCCAGCTCGCCCACTGCAGGTCCCAGCACAGAGGGCGCCGAGCCCAGGGATAAGAAGAAGTTCAAGATGAGGCGGAAAAGGCGCCTTCCCAATAAGGAACTGAGCAAGGAGCTCAGCAAGGAGCTTAACCAGGAGATCCAAAAAACCGAGAACAGCCTTGCCAATGAGAATCACCAACCCATCAAATCTGAACCTGAGAGCGAGAACGAGGAACCTAAGCGTGCTTTGAACAACAGCGAGAGACTCCATAGGTTCAGCAAAGGGTTGAACGGGACTCCCCGGGAGCTGAGGCACCAGCTGATCCCCAGCCTGCGAAGCACACCTCGGGGAATAACCCGGCCACCGCCTTCGCTCTCCCCTCCCAAATGCATTCAGATGGAACGGCACGTCATCCGGCCGCCCCCCATCAGCCCCCCTCCGGACTCGCTCCCCCTGGATGACGGGGCAGCCCACGTGATGCAGAGGGAAGTCTGGATGGCTGTCTTTAGCTACCTCAGTCATAGAGACTTGTGCATCTGTATGCGAGTGTGCAAGACCTGGAACAGATGGTAAGGAGGGCGGGAAACCAAGCTCGGTTTTGCGTGTGGCGGGGCGGACTCGAAAGGGAAGTGGGTGGCGGGGGCACTGGTGTCTGGTGGAAGAGGCATGCGGGCCATCACTGACGCTCCGTTGAGCCCAAGGAGAAGGGGTGACCGGCAGAAGCAGCGTCTCAGGAACAGCCGTTCCCAGCATTTCCGATGTGAAGTGTGTGTGTTGGGGACCTTATAAATGCTTACAAATATCTGCAGGGTGGGTGTCAGGAGGATGGGGCCAAGCTCTTTTCAGTGGTGCCCAGTGACAGGACAAGGGGCAATGGGCACAAACTTAAGCACAGGAAGTTCCGTCTGAAGATGAGGAAGAACTTCTTCCCTCTGAGGGTGACGGAGCCCTGGCCCAGGCTGCCCAGGGACGTTGTGGAGTCTCCTTCTCTGGAGATATTCCAGACCCACCTGGACAAGGTCCTCTGCAACCTACTGTAGGTGACCCTGCTTTGGCAGGGGGTTGGACTGGGTGACCCACAGAGGTCCCTTCCAACCCCTACCATTCTGTGGTTCTGTGATTCTGTGTCCTTGTGTGCGTCTGTGTGTCTGTGTGTCTTGCGTATCTGTGCGTCTTGGTGTCAGCCTGCTGTGGCTGCGACGCCCCAGAGCAGCCTGTCCTGTCGTGAGACACCGCAATGTTCTCGCCTGCTGGAACAGCCGGTGTCGGGCATGCGAAGTCTCGGTGTCGCTCTGCCCCCAGGACCCGCTGGCTGCTGATGCAGTTGTTTGTTCAGCTGTTAAATATCTGTTGAGATACGGTGAAGATTGCCCGGTGTTCTCCTCCGTGCTGGTTGTTTCCCTGTCGAGGGTACGTGGAGAGCAATCCCGTCACTGTGTTCTGTACCGGCAGAGCTGAGGGAGGAATCCTTGCAGATTGTATTTACTCACAGTGCGTCCGCTTGGTGCCCGGGGTGCCAGGGCGTGAGCGGGGATGCAGTCCGTGGCTGTAGGATGCCGGGAGCATCAGTGACAGATTCACGTGTTTCACTGAACCGGCAGTCATCTCGGGTTCAGCTGTCATCTGCAGGCAGATGGGCAGACTGAGACTCCTTGCTGGCGCAGTCTGCCAACAGCCTGGGTAAAGGGCAGAGAGGTTGAGAGGCTGAGAATTCGGTGCAAGGAGATGTGTGTGGAGTGCCGCCTCCGTGGGCTCCCTGGTGTCGTGGGCGGCTGGTAAATGACTTCTCCGTGTAAGTGCAGTATTTTCTCAGGGAAAAATGAGAAAATGCAGAATCTTGCAAGACGCTCGTTAGGACTTCTTGCCTGTTGCCCTTAAAGAGAGCGTAAAAACGCCTAAGCCACGGAGACAGGAGTAGCACAAAAGCACAGAACAGGAGAGGGGGGGATCTGTTTCACAAAATTCACTCGTTTTAAGTAAGGAAAGCACCGAGGACATCAGGACAGTAATATTTAAACCCAGTCTTTATATTCAAAAGGTAAGCAAGAAGGCGTGGCTTGTCTTCAGGCTAGAAAATGGCTGTTGGTAAGCGCTGTGATGGCTGAAAATGGGAGCCGAAGTTGTTGACACTTGTAATTCTGCGGGAATAATTCCGTGCTTTATTGCATGATGTATTTGATGGAGAAACTTCAGAGCTACGTCCCCTCGTGTGGTGGTGTGCTACCGTAGCATCGCTCGGCCATCTTCTTGCTATTTTCGGTTAAATGCTGTAGTTTTCCCTACTGTTCAATGACACCTTTCAATGTCTTGCAGAAATCAAAACCAGTGCCAAATTAAGTGCTGTTGGCTTTTTTCTTTTTTGGGTAGGTGCTGTGACAAAAGATTATGGACCAAAATAGATTTAAACCATTGTAAATCCATCACTCCACTTATGCTTAGCGGCATTATTAGGAGACAGCCTGTAACCCTTGATCTCAGCTGGACAAATATATCTAAAAAGCAGCTGAGCTGGCTGATCAACAGACTGCCAGGTAAGTGACGGGTTTTGACCACTTCACCGAATCTGGCAAACCAGTTTAGATACAAACTGCAGTCTCTGAGCAATGCCTACAGGGTCCGGGTTTCCTAGGAGGGGAGTAGACACGTAGGAACGAAGCATCGGTGGGTTTAAAAAATGAGTTGTTATGAGTGACTGCTTGACAAGCTGGGTGAACTCTGAGGCAGGTCTTTGTCAAGGGGTAACGTTGCTGCGGAAGGTGGCGGCGGGGGCCTGCTCCTGCCCGCGGTCCGGAGGTTCCAGGTGGTGGGAGAGGTGGAGAGCTGGGTGGGAGGAGGCTTAGGGGGGGTTCCTGGGGCGCTGGGCTCGTTCGTCGGAGCGGCAGTGGGCTTCGCTTCGCCCGACCTGCGCGTGGTAGCAGGGCTCAGC
>Ga0065711_1005939_pt1 | contig 18763 bp, 11 predicted proteins | sample Hoacrofraction12_FD_59098 | JGI IMG/M metagenome (GOLD analysis project Ga0065711, IMG submission 59098) | Hoatzin crop microbial communities from Cojedes, Venezuela - Epithelial fraction 12 v2 (version 2) | ecosystem: Host-associated > Birds > Digestive system > Esophagus > Crop | place...
GGACACCACTTGTCACCAGCCTCCAACTAGACTCAGCGCCGCTGATGACAGCCCTCTGAGTTCTGCCATTCAGCCAGTTCTCTATCCACTTCACCGACCACTCATCCAGCCCACACTTCCTCAGCTTCCCCAGGAGGATATCATGGGAGACTGTGTCGAAATTCCCTGGGAAAGGACACAATAGTCATACATAATGACTAATTCACTCTCAGCTTATTGATTCTAAGTTCAGAATCATTACGTCAGTACAAATGCAGAATACATGAAAGACAGATGCTCATACCAAGGGTAGCTCATAGTAGCCATAACTATTTAACATTAAAGTTGTACGCTGTTGTCTACTTAATTTTACATTGATTTGGCCACCTGCTAAAATAATGTCCTGACAAAACAAATAAAGAAATACACACACCTCAAACATCCATTTGGAAGCATTCACCATACTAATATATTATTCACGGCAAAGACCCACACTGGAGTCCTCCAGCGAACTGTCATTACAAACAGATCAAAGAGCGTTGGTTCCCAAGAGCTAAAGACTATGAGAAAGAACAGGTTCATCCAGGTAAACAAACAGAAGAAGGAATTATAAGAAAGGAATTTTTCCAAATTCTTCCTGTATCTTAATGAGGGGAAACATAAGCATTAGGGCCAACTTATCCTAGCCTTGTTATCTTCTAAGGAGAAGGGTTCTGTCTGTTAGGGGATGCCTCTCTAATTTCTGGGGATTTTATTTTGAACCAGAGAAGGTTTGTTCAACCTCAGTCTGGTGAAACTGTTCAACTCATATCTGGTACCACGCCCTGTGAATGCAAAATTCAAAGCACTGTTAGCACTCACCACAGTCTACTAAATATTGTCAAAGGGATTATTTAAAGCTACTCCTTGTCTCCTGCAGACATAAGATGTGCACTTAGCAAGAGATAATAACCCTTTGGATGGGAATAGCAAAGCGACATGGAACAATAAGATACACCAATAAAAAAGCAGGTAATATTATACTCATAAAAATAATGCAAGAATCTCCCAACGATGACATAATACTGCTTGTTTAACCAGCGTGATTGCTGCCTATCTTTCCCAAGAACAGTGCTGTTACATGATCACTTGGAAATTCTGTACTAAATGCTATTTAGCATTTTCTAAAGTGTTCAGCAGTGTGCACTGTTTGTCAGATTTGTTGGTTTATGTGCTTGCACTGGAAATGCCAAGCAGAATTTTCTCTCCAACTGTACAGTTTTTAAAACAGATGCAGACGGTAACAGGCAAAAACCCCTAACAGTACTGAGGTTACGCAGCGTATGAGAGCTGAAACACTATCTGCTCCTAGTTCGGTGGTGGCATATTTCTTTGCAAGGGTGAAGAAAGAACTGGCCTTGACAGAAATGTTCTGCATAAAGAAGGAAAAGGCAGAGCTCCACAATCACTGGAGAAATACACAGGGATTTGGGGGGGCATTTTTATTTCTTATTCTGCTTTATTTTTTAATTGCCACCTGTTTTAACATTCTGGAATTTATTATCCAGTGTTGTGTACTTCCTGTATTGTTTGCTGACTTTACAGAAGCATGAGGTAACCTAAATTATTTTAATTAAAATTCCTGTTTGCACCCACAGAGTTATTGAACAACTTCCTGTCCCACTGCTCTAACTGTATATTACTATAATTTAAAAAGGCATTTTAAAGGTCTTTAGATAACTTATGTTGTTATTGTAAATTAAATAAGTATGGGTACTGTATAAATTTACCATGACACTTGGAAACAAATCTTGCAGTTTCTGCTTGGCAAATTTCCCAGTCAAATCCATAAAGCTTTACCTGAGGTCTACCTAAGTAAGTGCTAGAGGAGATGGTCAGTCACCACCTACCAACTCTTAACAATAATTTTAAAAATTCATTCAAATGCACATACTTATTTGTTTCCAAGATCAATTAACAACTTCTCGAGGTACCACTGAAAATCATCTGAAGGTAACACTTACAATCCTTTCAAGATACACCAAAGTGAGCTGAATAATCTGTACAGACAGCAAGAAATGTAATTACTTAAAATACGTAAGCATTTGCAGTTGAAGAATATAGTTATGATAAACAACCTAACCTGATGTTTAGATTGTCTATTTCTCAAGCACAATCTGCTCCTGTCACTGCAGCAGATCAGGCACCCTCAGCGAGAATACAGCTGCAGCCAACAGCAGACCAATTCCCGTGTGTAAATCACTTCTGGAGATGAATTTGGTATAGCATGCGCCCCTGTGGATTAAGAAACTCCAAATACATAGCGTATACATTCACCTGTTCAATTTTTCCCAAATATGGAGAAAAAAGATACGTCTTTCAAGAGACACTAAGCCAGAAACAAGAATCTCACTCTTTTGAACTCATTAAGGAACTGAACAACTGGCTGCTCCCTTCATGGCTCTGAAAGCCTCCTCCTATTAAAAGCAACTTAAATGCTACCGTAATGGGTGCTGATCTGCCTAATGGCATGGTAACTTGTGCGGTTTCTTTCTCTGAAAAAAAGATGCTGTTTTCCCAAATTAATTTGAAATCAACCCACTAAAAATTGCTTACAACGAATAGCTGCATTATTAGACTATCTTTTCATAATTGTTAGTTTATATTCATCTTGAAGATAAAGACAATTTATACTATGAAATGATGCGTTCCTTGTAGCTCAGAATGAGAGAGGTGAGCTTTGGACAGCCATTCCTCAGTCGCTGTGCTGTCCCTCCCAAACTGGTGAGAGGCTTATACACAGTCTGTGGGCCAGCCAGTGGCTCATTTTTGCTTTCAGAAATGCAGTGGCAATAAGTAAACTGCAAAAATTCTCAAGTTTTCTGAATCCTGTCCTCAGTTAATTGTAAGTGCTTTCATTTTTCTCACAATTTGTACACAATTCATTACAGTTTAGCCTTTCTTCTTGGCCATAATAAAACCTGAAACAGTGCTTCACTTCTTAATTAAAAACACTTTTTACTTTGTTTTAAGGTTTTGGGAAGTGCTTTATCTTTCTCGTCTTTGGCGAGGGAGAGTACATGAAAAAAAATACTCTGTGGGCCTTTCTGCACCAGCTCCGTTTCTGTTGCCTGCAGTCATGAGGGTTTGGTATCTGATAACCCAGATGGTCCCTTCTAGTCTTACATTCTTTAAAAAGGACACCAAGTACTGTCAACTGATGCCACATGGCATACAAAAATCACAACATTCTTTAAAATGCCAAGCAGTTATTGAGCAAGTTTTAGCCCCATTAGTGCAATTTCACTAAATGAAAAATATCATTTTCCAATGCAGTTTGTAATAACAAGCTCTGAAATCAGAAACTTAAGCTGGCTTTACTGTGAAACAACGAAGGCATAAATGTAGTGTATCTCTCCCCCAGATCTGCAGCAGAAGTAAGATGATTACTGAACCCTGACAATACAAAAAAGCAACACTTTTTGGGGCATGATGATCCTAAAAATACTCACCAAGATGTATTTTTGTGTGGAGGTATTTGACAAACACAGGAAGAGCAACCCTCCATTACTATTATTATGATCTACATCTTGTTCTCCAAGGTTTTATGCCTTTTTGCAGTAACAGCTGTCTCTTAATGACATGTCAATATGCCAGCAAGCATAATGAGGTCTTGACATCACAGGAACCCCAGAGTAGCATTTGCATCTTCTAATCGTTCATGGAGTTATGCTGGTAATGCGTAGCTCAAGACTGGTAAACACTTTCACATAGATAACCCTGACCACCCAAACCCACCATTAATACATGATGCCAGCAAAACAGAAATAACTTCAGCAGGGATCTAAGCCAATGTGCTTTAGAAGCTAGGAACTGGCTAGTAAGGAAACAGATGAAGAAAAGCACCAAATCCAGTTCACAATAAATATGGAGATGTGCACTGGAAAATTTAATACACATTTATGTAACAGTCATCATGGAACTAAAGCACTGCTCTCTGCCAGGCATCGCTTTCAGGGTACACTGCTCACAACTCATCCTCTTCAGGGATCCAGAGCAGGTATCCAAACATTCACTATGGCGTCCTTATTAATAAGAATGCATCTGGGAAAGCATCAGTGGCCAGCAGGTCGAGAGAGGTGATTCTGCCCCTCTGCTTTGCTCTGGTGAGACCTCACCTGGAGCACTGCGTTCAGCTCTGGAGCCCTCAACATAAGCAGGACAGATGTGTTGGAGCGGGTCCAAAGGAGGGCTACAAAAATGATCCGAGGGCTGGAGCACCTCTCCTAGGAGGACAGGCTGAGAGAGTTGGGCTTGTTCAGCCTGGGGAAGAGAAGGCTGCGGGGAGACCTGACTGCAGCCTTTCAGTACTTAAAGGGAGCCTACAGGAAAGATGGGGACAATCTGTTTAGTAGAGACAACAGTGACAGGACAAGGGGTAATGGTTTTAAACTAAAACAGGGTAGGTTTAGGCTGGATATAAGGAAGAAATTCTTTACAATGAGGGTTATGAAACCCTGGAACAGGTTGCCCAGAGAGGTAGTGGAGGCCCCATCCCTGGAAGCATTCAAGACCATGTTGGACAGGGCTCTGAGCAACCTGATGCAGTTAGCAGTGTCTCTGCTCGCTGCGGGGGGGTTGGACTAGATGACCTCCGGGGGTCCCTTCCGACCCAAAACTTTCTATGATTCTATGATCAGTTTCTCTCTACGCGAGTGGGTATTAGATTAAGAATGTTTGTCCTGAAATGGTGAAACCAGTAGGAAGCCTTACCAAAGGCTTTCCAGTCGAAAAGCCTTTCTAAATCACCTTTGTTTTCACACGAGGGATTTTTAAAAGGCACAAAGAACAGTTTGGTGCTCAAATGCCTTTAAAAATGTCTTTGATAGAAAGCCACCAGGGAAGTCACTTAGTGTTACAGCGCTGACTTTTTCCAACACTACAAATCAGTGCTTTGTTCCACCTGTACAAAGTTGGCAACATAGACCTATGCTGTTTCTTGGAATTCAGAATGAACTGTGTCCCTCCTCACACACAAAGCACTGAATGTGGGGTTTTCTGGTCTCCTTAGAAGTCAGTAGCTCAAATATAGCTCCATCTTACCTTGCAAGGCTCTGACAACTCCATGCCAGTTTGTAAAGGTGTTAACCCCATCCCTCCCTTCCAGAGGCAGGCTGACCTACTTCAGCAAGACCAACAGAAATAAACTTTTTAAAAATTAAAAATCAATAAATAAATAGAAATCAAATGGAACGTGACATTCTTGAAAAGTATCTGCAATAAATGGCAGCAGAAAATAAAACCACTGCAACAAACAAGAAAAGCAAACTTTGCACCAGTAAAAAATTCTTCACAAGCTTGCATGTGCAAGAAAGTACCAGGCTGTCCTAACCCATGTGAGCAGCTGCTAAAGAATAATTACACACTGTTTGGTGCAAGTTTGCTCACTACAGTACTGACTGATGTGAAGCTCAGTGACTGGTCCATAATGGGATTTACAAGAGAATAACTAGGTTGCCTTCCGATAACTCAGCGATGTACGGTAAAACAATTAATAACACTTTAACATGTGAAATGTTAGTGCTATGCAAGCCCCTGAAAACACTGACCAAAAAAGCATTTGTACAGCTTCTGGCTGACGAAACGAAGACCTGGATGAAGCATGCATCACATGCATGCCACAAACGTGTAGAATAATCCAGTGAAAGCTTTTACAGGATGCAGTTAAGATTCCTGTCGTCACCAGAACAAAAGCACAAGTGCTGAAGAATTATGATTAAATAATCCAAGTTGTCACAAGAAGACCTGTGCCTGAAACAAATATTTAGGAATGTTAGTCCTTTATGAAGGTCTTGAATCTACTGGCTATGACTGAAGGAGTAAAGAGCATGACATGAAGAATCAAACTAGCACAGTTTTGTAGAAACCTACTGGTTTATTTTTGCAAGTTAGTGTTACTGTCCAGTTAGCCTGAAATTTTAAAATAAAAGTTGTCATGAAAAACCAAATATTTCTGAATAAAGTATCTTGTGAAAAATAAGCCCATGAAATTTGACACCTTCAAGAGATTTTCAGTAGAATTATTAATTTGCAAAACAATATTCAGTTTTAAGGTAAGTGCTTCTAACTAGAGGGGCAAGCAATGATATGCAAGCCTTAAGGATCTTAACTCAGCTATGGACCTTTCTACCAGAGAAGTGTTTATGTGTAGACATCGAAGTTTATGTTACTGGATGTTAGTTCTGTCTTTGGGGGAAAAAATTATATAAAAAGGAAATACAAATTTTATATAAATTGGGTTAGTAGAGAGGAATTTATTTTCAAGGTTTAGTATCATCTCTGGACTGAGACCAAATATAATTTGCAATAAATATGGACTGTATCCCAAAATCCATTTTCAGTGTCAGCCTTTAAAAAACGATCCACTTCACTCTTCAAGGTCACTACTGAAACATTTGACAGTAATCACTTTTACTAACAACAACAAGAAATCTGTTCCATTCTTACCACTCATCACTTGCCAGCAGCACTATGTTAAGTGAGACCATTTTCAAAATTATCGGCTAAAATCAGTTTCCGGAGGCAGAAGGATGCTAGGAATATAGTTGCTGCTCACATGCTTAAGTACCATGTGACACAAATGCAAGCATAGCCAACAGGTTATTTTGAATCTCAGAAGGCTGTCAGAAAGAGTCAGGAGCAGCACTTGCAACATTTCTACTTAAAAAAAAATCTAGAGAAAACACTACGTTAGTCCATCATTCTCTTCCCATGTATAAATAAAAGTTGCACATGTATGCTTTTACTTTTTACAGGAAATACATATATAAAAATACATATATATTTTTAATTATGCAATACACATATATAATACATACATGTACACCCACACATATATATTATCCATACACAAATACTTTCCCTGTCTTCTCATCTGAAGACCCTCAAAAACAATTTGAAAGACTGATCCAGGAAGATGCTTTTCCCCTTTTCATTTTCGTTTGATCTAAGCCTGTTAACACAACTCCTTTGTATAGTTTGAGTTTATTCTATTGGCTGAATCTACAGCCAGATTAAGCAGATGGTTTTTCACATAGGACCCTGAAAAAAATAAAAAAATCTTGCTCAACTGTTAAGGTAAAGCCTAACGAGCACTCTGTAGAGAACCGTATCTTTCAAAGTAGTACTTAATTCCCAACAATCAAAGAGTACAGGAACAAAGGTGTAACATCAGGGTTCTCCAAAAGATATCCATATCAGAACTTTCATCTGTTTATATTTGGAGGGATTCTTGGTTAAGGCTGCTAGCAAGTTTTTGCTGTCATTTACCCAGCCGCACTTACCCTAATAGTTTTGGATAGAGGTCAGAGAAGCAGCAAACACACGCTTTACCTTAGAAGGAATACAAAATAATGACTTCAACTGCAAAGGGTCTTTCCTAATGCATATATAAACTAAATAATATTTGAATTATTAGGGTACATGTCAGGGAAGTCAAAGCTTTGCTCTGTCAGACATCTAGATAAGCATCAGCTGCTAAATTTGGAACTATCACATTGCAATTCTAGATCTGAACTTGGGTCTAACACTCTTTACTACTACACTTTCACATTCATAGTTGCAACTTCCTATTGTATTTGTTCTCCTTTTTAATATTTTATATTAAGTTAGGGCTATAAACAGAATTAGGCAAGTGGTTATATAGAAAGAAAAACATACTTTTACGGACATCTTTAAAATACAAACTATTCGAATACAAAAAAAAAAAATTGATTCATCTAGTACAAGCCTGCTATCTGTATGTATACTTACAAAGAAAATGGATATATTTGAATGAGTAAGGCAGGACTGTTAGGAAGAAGATCAATTTAAAGAATTTTTCTCTTCATGGACACTTTGCATGTGGTTACCTATTCGCCGCATTATCCTTTCTTTTTACATACTAAGTAACTCTTTGTGCTTTTTCCCTTTACCAATCCCAAGGAACGAATATAGTCCCACACGAAAATACGGCCCAGCTGGGGACGTTATGATCACGGATCTTTGTATGCAAGTCTTTCACAGGAGACATTTTCAAGACTTCTCCAGCTATATTCCATAGTCTGTGAATCTACAGAAATGTGTTTTAAGTGTCTCCCGTCCTTCTGACGCGGATTATATCCACCAGTCTTCATATCCTTTTATTTACTGATTAAACTTGTCTGCTATTTTGTGCAATGACATTTGGAGTGCCTTGATATATAGTCATGCCTATTACAATACCCAATGATCGCTCTGAGACCCATGTCATCTAGTGTCACAGTAAGACCCCAAAACTCCTGTCCTGTAACACTGCAATATTGTAATCATCTTACACTGCTGCACGTATCTCCAGCCACATACACGTATTCCTAATTCAAACAGCAATAGTCCTGTTAGTTTTCTGAGTTACTCTCATCTTAACACAATATATTAAATTAATTTTTAAATCCTCATTTAGAAATGTTGAAGATTTATCTTTTACATCTTTTAAGTAACATTCATTTGCTCTATGAGAGGAAGACAGAAAAGAAAGAGCAAAAAGAAAAAGGGGGAAAAATATTATTCTACTTTTTCCAGTGATCATAATCTCTCCTGTCTTGCCAGCCGTTGACTTACCAGAGGCTAACAATTCTACAGCTTCTTACTCCTTTATAAACGTGTGTTAGTCTTTAGTTTCTCACCTCACCAATGCCCTCAGACATCATTCTCAAGCTCAGCTCAAGTCAGTCTTGAGTTTAGAGACAATATACTGCTTTCCTTAACTAAAGAACTCCCCCATAAAGCGCACCATTCATGCCCACCTGAAACTGCAATAAATTGCCTCAATGCAAAGCATGGCTTCCAGGAGTTCATCCACTTTCACCACCAGCAGAGTGGGTTGCCCCAACCCCACCAAAGGCTGTAATCAGGGCAAAGCCTCTGACTTCCTTCCTTGTGCACGAAGTGGGTGAAAGCAGAACTCTAACAATTTTACACATGTTGACAGCTTTTTCCCAGTGCTGCACAATGGCTCTAGAACAAAGAGCATTTCAGCTCCACAAGGCCTAGCAGGAACGGGGATACAACTAGCACAGGGCTGAAAGTTTTGACCACTTCGCCACCAGAATCTCCTGTGCAATGTACATGGATTGCATATAAATTTTATACCCTGAACAAAAATCTACATTTGGTATTCAAAAAAACACCTATCTGCAGCAAGAATTTTGCCATTAAGTTTGTAATTTTGACATTTTGAAAGAAAAATTTAATCTTCTTTCCAGGATTTTCATTTCAGTATTAGCTCCTTTGTCACCACGATATGAACTAAAAAATCATATTAGTAGTTAGCATGTTTACCAAATCTTGCCAGTTTATTTTAAATGAACAGCCACAGCAACAACATGCATGCACCTGCATAAGCTATGGTCATAAAGAAATCAATTACATTCAAAATTATGCAGGTAACACACAGACTGACAAATTTTTAGAAAAGTTATGCTGTATTTCACATACTTCAGAATGACAAAGTACATCATGAAGAATGAGTTTCAATAAGAAGTCCAGAAATGTTAAGTAAAGAAGATCCTATGGCATCAGGAAAGAAAAATAATGAGCAAAAAATTCATGACAAGACTTTGTCTTCTACAACTTATTTCATACATCATCTCAATCACAGAATTATGAAATATAATAAATGGAATTAAATAGTCATTTTTGTTGGCTGAAAGACATTTCTTAACCCATCTCAAAATTAATTAATTCATTTGACATTTTCAAGTGGTTTGAAGATACACTGAGAAGTGTAACAGCTAAATACTCAAAATCTAGTTTGGGATTAACAAGCTACGCTCATCACACATAACTTGTTATTTATTTTCTCATTGTCATAGTTCACGACTTTTCAAACATGCAGCTAAGATTGATTGGTCATGTAATAATTAAAACACATTGACAAGTTATTTCATTTCAGTGAACTGGTGAATTCAAAGTTTTCCTCCACTCACTACTCAATTGGTAGATCAGCTTCAGTACTGAGATTATCAGTCTGTAAAGAAAGTGTAAAGAACATTATTTCTCATACATTATACAAATCTTAAGCTTATTCAGTGACATTTAAGAAGAGTAGGAAACACAGGGAAATCAGGAAAAAAAACCCATTAGAGTTCCAGTGAAAGGTGGAAAGCACTGGAGAATATAAGAGGCGACTCTAAAGTATTGGAAGATTTTCTCAGTATCATGGCTGAGACTTCCAAGGAACAAAGGAGAGCTTTGGAAAAGGAAATAAAAAAAAAAGCAAAGGAAGACAACAAAATCTAACAGATCTAGGGGAGAAAAGCTGGCTTTGCATTCTTGAACGTAGTGTTTGACAAAAAATATCTTTGTAGAAAACACTGTCCAGCTTACACACATCACTCAAGCCACAGACTGGCTAGAATCCTCTGATAATAATAATGCCCATCAGAACCAATTTATGTGACTATAGTTGTCACAGAATGGAGAAGAAATGCTGATAAAATGTACCACATAAAATCCAGAGTTAAAAAATTATGTAGGTGCAGGGCATATGTTATAGGGAGTTTTCCAGAAAGTAGAAAAAGATACTTCCATTTACTGACTGCAAGGAAAAGCACCCAGTGTCCTATCAAGACTGTTGTATTATTCACCTAGTTTTACAAACAAATACTGCAGAAACAGGAAATTTCTGTTCACATATAGCCTCCTGATTCTCTGGTTAAATAAAAATCATTAAAGATTTATTGATTCCTCTATCTCTATTTTAGTGTTCTACAGATAGGATCAACCTGTTAAAAATTTCACCTGCTGATAGCGAGTATGAAAACCTTGGGCAAAAACCTCAGCACATCTCCAAGATCAGTCGATCAAGTGCTTTCAGAATCCAGCAGCAAAACCCAGGAATCTTGACAAGAACCCTGCAGTCAGAGTGCTAATGGAACACACATTGCCACACAGTACAGGCAAAAGAGGTGCAATGTTATGATCATTTGTTATTACTAAACCCTGCATGCCTGGATGCCCATCTGTGCATGCAAACACTTGCACAGCATAAGGAGTAAAATATGTATATATAATTCCAGGAAAATAAAACTACAAGAGTATAAACATAAGCAAAAAACTGTAACATAAATGGACAAACAAATAAAGGAGAAAAATCCCACAGCATAAGCTCTCCTTATTAGCTCACAATATAACAGACAGTGAAATAAAACTCTGGGATAGCGTTTTCAGCTCAGCTGTTGTCTTTCAAAGGTCAGCAGCACAGACTTCCACTCTCTCGACATTCATGTTGAAGCGTTTCAGAGTAGAGAATCCTTAAACAAACCAGAGAATGTCTAATAACATTTCTTACGTCTGTTACTCTTTTCATGATGAAGACACCATACGTGATTGTACTTGAACTGCTCATCTCCTCCCATTGACCACCTCGTATTCTGCATCCTTTTATCTCATCAGCTCTCCCACCCAAATTTAATACTACTTCTACTGCCACTATTTTTTCATTATTTATATATCGCCTTCTCTCTTTCTCCATTACAATCACTCATATTTAATTTAGCTACTGCTGTACGTTTTGATGGACTGTTATATAAAGCTCTAGCTGAATATGTTTTTTATACAAACATACTGTAAATAACAAACACGCTGAAATCACTTATGGGTTAGGACCAACCTTACCTGATTATGTTCATACTGTTGTATATATTTTTTTTCAAGATAAGCTTCATTAACATTATTTTAATTCTTGAATATTGTGAGTGCACTCTTCATAGCTAAACATGTTCAACAGCATTATTAAACATGTAAAACAGCATTAATGAGTGACAATTACATAAAATTTCCAAGTACTCTGAAAACTAACATTACCAAAATGAAATTTTAAGTACTGGCATTAAGACAACATCTCTGAAAAAGAAAAGAATAAATAATTAAATTGAGGAATTTGGTGCTTCATTAAGTACAGCTACCTCATTACCAGTACCAACATCAACATAAGGCATTTGGACAGTTTAGGGTTTTTTTATTTTGCCAATAGCTAGCCAGGTCTGCTAGCTGGGCTGACCCAACCAGCTTTCCTAACAGCAAAAGCAAGGAATCAAGCAGCCTGGAGACCCGTCAGGCAGTGTCAGAGGAAAACTCCGAACTACGTTCCCCTGATACCAGAAATTACAAGCACATTATAGAGGTCTTAATTATTTTCTCCGACATATAGTTCAACTCCAGTTTTTCTGCTTGAGCAGTAATTAAGTGAGGTAAATTTTATTCTTAGATTTTAGAATTGCATGGGGATACTCAACAGACTTTACTATCATCTAGGGGCGTCCTAATCACACAACTCTGCTGCACTGGCTTTAAATATTCAGAGAGATTCCTCTGAGAGCAACCCATTGCCAGTTTAATGAGACTGGTAACATTTTTACTATAAGCCCTGCTGCCAGCACTGGATTATGATCAACTGCATCCAGCTCCTTTCTAGCCCGTACTCTCACTCCAGTTTTCTCCTTCACTCTTCCTTTGCAAATCAAGGCTTATCTAGTAACACACAATCTCCATTTTAAGTACCTCTTTCAGGATTTAAGCCTGAAAGCAGCTCAGCACATAAAGATTAGCGCATGACCATGCGCTAGGATCAAGCTGCAAACTCCAAGGTTCTGGTCTTTATTTAACAAATGAATCCACTACAGGAAAAGCCAAGTGACAATCTTCTGAAAACATTCCCGAAGAAAATGGGAGTGGATAAAGGGTAACACATGCTGAAGAGAAGGCATCTGTTTATTAACTAGATGTTATAATATGCTTTCTATTTTTACAGTGCAGTTAGAGTTAATATTTATGAGGGCACACTTTCAATCAGGTGGTTAATTTCCGTGTTCAGACAATCTGATGCGTTTTAATTCAGAGGCACGTCTTCAGCTCTGCATCGAATACCAAGCTCGTTTCCTGTGTAGTGGAAGGCAGACAGATGCAGTGCACAGTTACCACTTAAACCATGTTTCCAGGTGTTCTGCCTGACAACGCAGGATGTAAAGATTAAAGTATCCTCTGTGAGCTGATTTCCTGTGATTCACAGTGACAAGCTTTGCATTAACCACTAGTTAGGGCTAAAAATTTCAGATTCATTTCAGGTATACGTGACTCATCTGGCTGTAATGTCCTGCCATTGCCTGGCTTCTTCCCATTAAAGTAGCTGCAAAAGTTGCATTACTCTATACAGAAAGTAAATAGCATACATATCGTTTTACTAAAGTTATTACATTTGTAGGCCAGCTCAGTTCATTAGCTAATATGACCAAATAGTAAGGTTTACTGAAAAAAAGTCTTCCTCCAAGCTGGGTCGCAAATGTAATAGCAGAGTTTTTTTTCACATAGCAGCAGTAGGCATTCAAGAGTAATGTCATGTGGTCATTCCGTGGGGCAACAGAAGTTTCATTGGAGTTCCAGCTGCAGAATTTCACTTGATGCAGTTCCGTTGTTAAAAGACCAACAGAAATCCAAAGTTGATGATATAAGACTAGAGCCAAAGGCTTCTTTCCTTATGAGAAAAATTCTGCAAAGTTGATATATGCTTATCGATGTTTTCATCAAGTGACAAGTTCATTACATTTATACGGTTGATCAACCCACAAGCCCTACAGGCTACAACCTAAAAAATATAATCTGTTCAAGCGAATTCTATAAAAATACGAAAAAGGTAAGTTTTAGTAACTTCTAGCTCCGGATCCGTCCCTCAGCTTAATTAATTCATACCTTTTACAGGAAAGGACTGGGGCTTTGAAAATCTTTTTAAAGTCAGAATTACAACTCCCGTGCTTTCACAGTCAAATTTGTGGACAAATCAGGAGCCGGCCTCAACTGCTCAATGAATTCGCACCTCATATGGAGTCACAGGAAACTAATGAGGCAGTCCAGGACAGAATGTATCTATCAGACATATATCCAAGCCAGGCAGCTCTGTGCATGACACATAAAGTAGACATATAGCATACAAAACCAGAGCCCATCACCTGTGTATTGTTTCTATGTCTGTACTAGGTGTCAACAGAACAGCTGTTATGCAGCAGCTCCTAATTAGATTTGCTGCACTCATCCCCCTTTCTACAGTTTAGCCTCATTAACATGATGCTTGCAGATGTCAAGAACAACTTCAATGAGCCTGGTGCAATATAAGACTTAAACAGATGAAGCTCTGGCTACCATCTCAGAAAAACACTCCCAGAAGAAAACACTGGTTGACAAGAGAGAGTCAGATGCATTAATATCTTAGTTCTCTTTAAGTCTCCAGTATACACAGCTGCACCCAGTAGATCTAAACCACAATCCACAAGTTTTGGTTTGATAAGCTTCTATCTACTAGCAGACCAACTTTTTAAAGTTCGATTCAGTATATATTAATCCCTTTTGTAATTCCACATACCTAACAGTAATAGATTTAGTTAGCTTTTCAGCTGAGATCTTATGCTGTAGCTGCATTTTCAATGTTTAATAATAAACACTGACAAAGTGCACTTGCTGCTGTGCTGAACATTTCTTAGTGTAACTGGTCTGGAAGGAAGGAGATCTCCTTGGGACACTGTATAAGCACAGTTGCCATTAATTTCACTCTGTTGCTTTATGCCTTTAGCAAAAATCAGTATGCAAAAACACAGCGATTTAGAATTTTTTAATTAGCTGCTATTGAGTTAAAGACTGTTTTCTTTAATATGAACCAAGAAAAATCTAAACAGACTACTAAATTTTGAAGCCACATGAGCTTTATGATGCTTTCAGTCTAAATCTTCAAGACTGGCACTTCCAGTGTACAAAGTAACCCCTCAGAGACTTGAAACATGTTAGCAAAATATCCCACAGAATTTCCACTTACATAACCAATCCATAGTCTTCCAAGACAGTTCAAGTAAACCTGGCAAGTTCACTGTGTTGCAAACAGCTCTCTCTGTACTTTGCATGGAGTTGTGAGCAGCACTGAGAAACAAAGCAGCAGGAAAAAAAAAAAAAAGCTGTTTAATTCAGAAAATATTTGCTTCAAGAAGTAAGTTTGTGCAGGTGTTAAAAGGTGCCTTCCAAAGCAGTAAATAAATCAAAACATTCAAATAGGACAACATTGTAGAATTGTAACATACAATTCTAGTCAAGGTCTGTGAAGACCTTAAGAGATTTACGACCTGCTTAAAAACTTACTGAGAACGCCACTCCATAATCTCTCGTCATCTCCCCCAACCCAGAAAGCACACAAACACAGAGTGGGAGAGAACACGAAACAGTGCCCTTTTCTTGAATCTAAGGAAGGAGTACTTGTGTAGTGAGGACTAAGCTGTGACTCCAAAGGAGGATGCAGCATTAGCTACAAACATCTAGAATATTAAGAAAAAGGAGGTTTGTCTTTGATATTTGACAAATACCTAAAGATCAGCTGTAGGCAAATGTAGAAAAATCACACACAAGCACAGAAACACAAAGTAAAGTTTGTCCTGCACCACTGTCTCATGTTAGTTTTGCTGGTGGTCCTCTTGTGAACCATTTGCTTATCCCCATATTGCCCCCACGAATAGACTGTGCATGCCCAAAGTCAATGAGAGCAGAGTACAATTCCAATAACCTTAAAGAGACAACTAGATGGCAGCCAGAATTCCAGTCAGAAGCCACTCTTTGTTCATCCTATGACAGCCATTTTATAATCCATTTTTCATGGAACTTACTATATACAGGATTTCTTGAAATGCCAAGTTCTATCACAACAACAGGAAACCAAAGTGTAAAAACAGAAAGAGAAGGGAACAACAGAAAGACCAGATTAATGCATAACATTAAACATACAAATAGTAAAATATAATGTACATGAAAGCTTCAGATAGTGCACAGCCGCATGGAAAGGCACCTCCCTACCCATCACACAGCGTTTAATTTCACAGCGTCCATCTCTGTGTGGCTACATCCTAGGGAACAGTGTTGGCATGGTAACTGCAGGCTCTGTGGCTTTCTTTTCTTTCCTATTAGCAGTCACATGAGTTTTTTGTTAGCTTCAGGATCAAGTAAATTTAGATTGATAGCACTGTTTATTTGGGGCAAAAAGGAGAGGAGGGCGGTTGTCTGAAAACACAACCAATGCTGCAGGAAGGAGAAGCAGAAGCACAGCTTAGATTAAAAAAAAAAAAAAAAGTTGTACATGGCTGTAGTCCTCAAAACAGTGTGAAGAAACAATATGTATCAAAAAGTTTGTCAATCTAACCAGAGTCACATTAAGGACAAAATGGGCTAAATCTCATTTTTACTCCAGTGACTTCCTTATCAATTTCAGCACAAAAGCAGAAGAGTGTTCAGAATTAGAGAAAATCTTTAAAATATAGTTCAGCTTGTTTTAAAATTATTTTTGTAAATGAGGATGTTTTTCAAATAAGTTTGACTTTAAGTTACCTTAGTAGCTATCATATTTGCAGATCCAATTTCATTTACAGGAAAAATGTATACAAGTCAGTTTTAACATTTTTGAGAAAAAGACCAGAGTCGCTCATACCACGCTTCCATTGTTTTTTATCACAGAAGAGTAACTTGCAGACTAATGAAACACTATGTACTAGCAGACTACCAGTAAAAACTTCTGGAAATCACAATGCATGCAGCTTCGCCTTACCCCTAACAGTCCCTCGAGGATCCCCGCAGTGACAGAGTGAGTGACTGCCTGTTCGCGTCGCCCTCTGCTACACCGTGTTTGCACAAGGGACACTAACTTGGCAAAGCCACACGGCACGTAACAAGTGATACAAGAATTCATCAGACACTTGGTCTGGGTCTGCGTGGCAAGATTTTGGTAGCGGGGGGGCTGCAGGGGTGGCTTCTGTGAGAAGCTGTGAGAAGCTTGCCCCAGGTCTGACCAAGCCAGTGCCAGCCAGCTCTGAGATGAACCCGCCGCTGGCCAAGGCCGAGCCCATCAGCGATGGTGGCAGCGCCTCTGGGATAACAGAGTTAAGAAGGGGAAGAAAACACCGGTGAAATGGCAGTGAGGAAAGAGGAGTGAGGCAATGTGAGAGAAACCACTCTGCAGACACCCAGGTCAGTGAAGAAGGAGGGGGGAGGAGGTGCTCAAGATGCCGGAGCAAAGAGTCTTCCCTTGCAGCTCGTGATGAAGACCATGGTGAGGCAGGCTGTCCCCCTGCAGCCCATGGAGGTCCATGGTGGGGCAGATCTCCACCTGCAGCCTGTGGAAGGGACCCCACGCTGGAGCAGAGGGATGCCTGAGGGAGGCTGTGACCCCGTGGGGAGCCCGCACAGGAGCAGGCTCCTGCCAGGACCTGCGGATCCGTGGAGAGAGGAGCCCACGCTGGAGCAGGTTTGCTGGCAGGGCTGGTGACCCCGTGGGGGACCCACGCTGGAGCAGCCTGTTCCTGAAGGACTGCACCCCAAGGGAGGGACCCACGCTGGGGCAGTTCAAGAAGAGCTGCAGCCTGTGGGAAGGACTCACGTTGGAGAAGTCTGTGCAGAACTGTCTCCCATGAGAGGAACCTTCACGCTGGAGCAGGGCAGAGGGACAGGCAGCGCCAGAGCCAACTTGTGATGAACTGACTGTAACCCCCATTCCCCATCCCCCTGCGCCGCTGGGGAGGATGGGATTCCCCCTGTATCTGGGGCACGAGGGAGAGAAACGGGAGTGGAGTTGAGCCTGGGAAGAAGGGAGGGGTGTGGGGAACGTGTTTTAAGATCTGGTTTTCTTTCTCACTATCCTACTCTGATTTAATTGGTGATAAATTAAACTCCCTTTTCTCCCCAAGTTCAGTCTGTTTTGCCTGTGATGGTAATTGGTGAGTGATCTCTCCCTGTCTTTATCTCAGCCCTCGAGCCTTTCATCACATTTCCTCTCCCCTGTCCAGCTGAGGAGGGGGAGGGATAGAGCGGTTTTAGTGGGCACCTGGCATTTATCCAGGCCAAGCCAAAACAACATTGCTTGTAGTGGACATGGTGTGGAGATGGTAAGGGGCCATATAGTATGTTCCCATGACAAGTACGGAGCGAATTAAGTCATCTTGTCAATCTAAACGTTTATGTCACTTTCTCTTTTATACACGTAAGGGTTTACTCAGAAAATGCGCTGAATAAAATTACACTGTAGGCATTCCAGGCACCTATAGTACGTGATGTCTCTTTGCACCACCATGTAGTAATACGGCCTTCTCTTCTCACAGAAACAAATAGAGAACGTGATTCTGATACCTTCTGGAAATTTCTGTGACTCTGAATGAGATGTGCTGTCACACTGGTATCTCAACTACGTTTTGTTCCTCCAAAGTGTATCTCATTTGCCGGATGATGATGTAAGAAAGATAGAGCAATAACAGATTCTCTTTCTTTTTTAAAGTCATTTTGTCCATTTTCTTCCATACTGCAGTCTAGGTGACCATTAATCAGAGCTCAACTTCATTCTTTCCCAGTTCCTTACCGCTTTTTTAAAAAATAAGACATGCAATGCAATTAACAGAAGTGTCTTGGCCGCTAGCAAAATCTCTCCCACGTCTCAGTTCTTCCATTTTACCTCCCACATTCTCTAAAACATCAGATCGCTACACACACTGTCCTTTCTTGCTACCCACCAATAAAGCTGACCTTCCTCAAAAGCATTCAAAGTGCTTTGGCCAGCACTGGTGGGGACAAGTGGGTGTGGAAATACTTCATGTTCACGTTCACCTAATTTAGCAGTCGCTTTCTGACAGAGAGAAGCCATCATACCTGGTCATCCATAATGCTGTGCGCCTAACGTTTGCAGAAATAGCATTTAGAATGACTGCAGGTGAGCGGGGGG
>Ga0065711_1038432_pt1 | contig 18763 bp, 11 predicted proteins | sample Hoacrofraction12_FD_59098 | JGI IMG/M metagenome (GOLD analysis project Ga0065711, IMG submission 59098) | Hoatzin crop microbial communities from Cojedes, Venezuela - Epithelial fraction 12 v2 (version 2) | ecosystem: Host-associated > Birds > Digestive system > Esophagus > Crop | place...
CCTGGACAAGATCCTGTGCAGCCTACTGTAGGTGACCCTGCTTCGGCAGGGGGGTTGGACTAGATGACCCACAGAGGTCCCTTCCAACCCCTACTATTCTGTGATTCTGTGATTCTGTAATTGCTTGTGAATGTTGTTGGATCACTATATTTGCACTGGAATTAATGCAAGTATGTAAGGCAGGGTGTTTTGATCCTGTGCTGTTGATTCGTATGTGCAAAGGCATGCGTACACTTGTGTATGTTTCCTATGCATTAATCTGTGATCTACCTCTGAAGCTACTATGGATTTGAAGAATATATACTTTTTTCCAGTTGCACAGATGTTTGAATGCTTGTTTCAATTGCCTTTTTTTTTTCTGAGGTCTCCTTGGTGACTTTGGAGGCCTTGCGTTAAAGGGGATGAAATGCTAACCAAACTCTTCATGCAAAGCAGTTATTTAGAAGAGTCTGTTTCTTTTATCAAATTGTGTAAATGAGGAGGAGGCCAAAGGAAAAGACTGTGGCCAGAGCAGAAGAAAAACATCAGCTTACTGTAGAAGAGGGTAAGTAACTAAAATATTTATTTCTACTAGGTTGGAGAACAACATATGTTAGGCAGGCTTGACTTTTTCCAAGCATAAACTGCACTGTGACATGCTCTGCTACACACAACAACAAACACTCCCTAAAGCAGAACATCAGATGGAGCATCCAGTGAGCACAGGGTAGTGGATGCAGGATGGTGTTTGTTTAAAGAGAAGCTGGCATTTGTCAGAAGCTGTGGCAAATATGCCATTAGTTTTTATTTTCTACACAACCTGTGAGATATCAGACATGTTCTAATGAGATTCTGAAATATCAAGCTTATAAATATTGATAGGGAAAGCTTGTTTCTTATCCATGGAGAAAGATTGCATTTTGCAATTATACAGCTTCACTCATGTGAACTGTATTGCAATTTGTTCTTCTGTCTCCTTCACAGGAGAAACTGTTCAGAGCTACAGTTCAATCCCTGTTCTCAATCAACCCTCTTTTGCCACCTGTATTTTGTAGTTGATAAGATGTTTAAAATTGCCTGGTATTCGGAGGGTACCCAACAGGGAGACTTCAAAGGTTACGTGTAAAACTTACAAGATGGCAGTTGTTGTTTTCTATTAGAAGAATGTGAAAGATAGTCACAATTTGTAATTTTAAAGAAAATTGTGTATTTTTAACCAAAGCTTCTAAAAAAAAAACACATTAATTTTTTTACAATAATTCTTTATGGAGGGGTTTTATGAATAAACTCTGCAATAGCCTTATGGGATAAGTAACGGAAAATTCCAGATATTACATGTTACTGTGCAAAACTGGGCTGTAACCCGGTAGTGTGCTATGGTTCTTGTGTCAATTGCAGTGAAAACATTCAAGACTTTGCATCAGTCTTCAGTTCATCACAGTAAAACTCACCAGAAACTTTCAGGCCTTATTTAACTTCGGACTTAAAAGCAAAACACAACAAAAAAACCGAATCACAGAATGTTATGGGTTGGAAGGGACCTCTGGGGGTCATCTAGTCCAATCCCCCTGCTGAAGCAGGGTCACCCAGAGCAGGCTGCACAGGACCTTGTCCAGGTGGGCCTTGAGTATCTCCAGAGGAGGAGACTCCACAACCTCCCTGAGCAGCCTGTTCCAGGGCTCCATCGCCCTCAGAGGGAAGAAGTTGTTCTTCATGTTCAGGTGGATCTTCCTATGCTTCAGTTTGTGCCCATTGCTTCTTGTCCTGTCGCTGGGCACCACTGGAAAGAGTCTGGCCCCATCCTCCTGACACCCACCCTTAAGATATTTATAAGCATTTATGAGGTTTTATCTCAGCCTTCTCTTCTTCAGGCTGAACAAGCCCAGTTCCCTCAGCCTCTCCTCATAGGAGAGATACTCCAGTCCCCTCCTCATCCTAGTAGCCCTCTGCTGGACTCTTTCCAGTAGCTCCTCATCTTTCTTGAAGTGGGGAGCCCAGAACTGGACAGAGTACTCCAGATGGGGCCTCACCGAAACCAACACGAACCTCACATTTCCTGGTTAATAGCCCTGCTGGTGATATTTCATCAGATGGGCTTAATTTTGAAGTCTGTCAATATCAGAATTAGACCACCTTTTATTACCGAGGTGTAAGTATCTCTCCGTAAGTCTGACTGGTCATTGATTTGCAGGCAATACGCGACTGCAGAGATTGCTTTTCATTCTTTCAGCCTTCACTGAGATATTTTCACTCCTGCATCTAAACTAACGTCTGCTGTGAACGATGCCTGATGGGTACATAGCCTCTTGTAAGCTGCGTAAGCCGTGTACATAATCTTATGCTGCTTGTTTAGTATCCTCAAAGCTGAAGACAAAGCTTTTGAATCTGATGTGAAATAAAAGATATATCGAGCAAATGCTTCCTGAGAAGAGTGACCTCAGCTGCTTACATATAAACCTAGACAGGGAGACTGAGCTTTGCATTCCCTGGTTTGAAACGTACACTGTAAAACTGTATAACAGCAAAATGGGTTGTAAGACACCTCGCACAGAGAGGGATGTTTGTAGGGGCACGGAGGGCTGTTCGAGCTGGCTGCTGCTTGCCTGTCTGCAGTGCTGTCCCTGGGCTTTGATCCTGCCAAGCGCTGGGCAGCGAGGTCTGCGTGCTCCTGTGTTGTACCCTGAGCATTGCTCGGGACCCTGCTCCTCTGCCCTGCTGTGCTTGCCTGTCTTGGTGTTTTTCTTCTCCCCTGTGTGGAAACCCTATTGCTGTTTATCTGAGGGGCCCCTTTCAAGGGTCCTTGACAACGCCATCACGGGGACCGACTACCCTTTCAAGACAGAACAGAAAGGGGAGAATCCAGTGGCTTTTCCGAGGTACTGCTTTACTCTGCCAGCCTCGGGCTTCTCGCTGGTATCCCACAGTTGATTGTATTGTCAAATCTGTTGGTCATAATTTTCTATGATTATGACTCCAGTCTTTGTTCTCTAGATAGAGAGCAGGGACAGGCCACACAGTGAATAGATCAAAGCTGCTTTAATAGTACACTTTTTGTCAAATGTACATACCCATAGCAGAGCTGTATTCAAACTGAATGCCGTTAAGCTGTGATTAGTACCCAGCGAGAGCATGTAAATACGTAAGATACTAAAGTAAAATTACGTTCTGAAGTCTTGCCCTCAGAATTATGCAGGCATTGATTTTCAGTATATATTGCAGTTCCTTCATGCAGAACTGTAATGTATTTACTTACTATCTGGTAGAAGGGCTTGTGAAATTACCTGCTTCTGGGAGCATGAATCCATGTCAGTAACTAGCCAAAATCAAACACAAGCGAAAATCCAGATCTCTCAGAGTGCCTGAAGCTGTAAGGTCCTAGGTTGTGATCTGGCGAAAGAAGCAGGGTTGTCCCAGCTGAGCACTTGTGTTTGAGCCCCTGTAGAAAGAAGTACCTTGCTGGAGACGGGGGTGGCTCTTCAGGTGCCTTTCTTTCCTTGGATGATAGCATTGAGACTAAACAACACGTTCTTCTGGTTGCTCTGCCTGGAGCCTTTTCTGCAGGCAAAGTGAGCAGCTTTGTGTACCTGCCAGGAGTGGATATCACAGCCATGTTGCAGAGGGAAAAATCCTCATGGAAGGAATGAGGCAGAGGAAGATGAGACTTGCCTCTCTGATTTAGCAGAGTGTATCTGCGGGGTCACTGAAATATGAGGTGAAGTTAAAGCAACACGAACTTAGAAATTGTTGTTGTGACGTGCAAACTGTGCTGATAAATGTACTGTGAGGGAGAAACCTGTGGTGCATGGGAGCTCCTCTGGGCTTTGAGCCAGCCAAAAGTCATATGGCTGTGGCAGGTACCGTGCTGAAGCTGTGCTAATAAATTCTGACAAGAGGCTGAAAAAATGTTTTTTGGCAAGAATCTAGAGAACTTGGATTCAGAGGTGCGTGGATGTGACTGTATATGTTTTGGCCCCCTTGGACCTATGCTGTATCAAGTGGACATTCTCTGGATATTTTGCTGGGTGCTGGTGTATCAGTCTGGGGTGAGCTGTCTCCTGGAATAGTTTTCCTACCACTGTGCAAGGCAGCACAGGGTGATGGAACAGCCGTGTGGCAAGAGGTTTTGCACGCTTTTGGCTTATTGAACTGGCACAGTAGGTCTTGCAAGAACAGATACTTTATCCTTTGTGTATAGTGAAATTGGTTCTCTGTGCAATTAAATACAAATACAACATTCTTCATTTTCTCTTTTTTGGTTTGTTTTGGAAATTGCATGCTATGTGTGTCTGTCATTTCTTCATTCCCTCTATCCCCAGTCCAGTTGCGTTTCACTGGTGGCTGTGGTCACCTGCTAGATGTCACTTCAAGGATGTGTTCCCCACTGTGAACTGTCCTTCATGGAAGTAATGGTTCTTTATGTAAATGACTTCAGTATCAGGCCCAAGACACTTAAGAAGCCTTCGTATTCACTGGATGAATGTGCTGTGAAGAGTAGTTAGCTTGAATTTAGAGTAAACTTAAGTCTCCTTGAACTAAATATGTGTAAAAGTTACTTTTAGCTTTTGATAGAGAAAAGACCCTGATGTTTGGTCACAGATGTAAAACTCATCAATGTTTCAGGCCAGTGCTGTGGCTTGTGGTGGTATAGATAAATGTCGAATGTGAAGCTCCACTCAGTGCAAAGCAGCAGTGGTGTGAAGTTGTCTGTACTTTAGAAGTCACTTGGTATAAAGAGAGCTTTGCCAGCAGCAGGCTCTGATAACACTGACTGCAGTCTTTGGATGTTCCCCTAATGCGCTGCAGCATGTGTGGAAGAGTTAATCCTTTAGAACGTGTGAAATGTTAGTAGAATATGTGAAGTGTTAGTAGAATATCTGTAGTGAGTGTTTCCTGTTGATATTAAGGGGGTGTGACTAGGGCCGAATATGTACTAAAGCAGATAATACGACCTCATCAGCGAAGGTTGCAAACATAGATTTTTTTTCATTGAAATGCGATGTTATGGTGTGCCTCAAGGACACATGCAGATGTGTTCTCTAGGCACTTACCTGTGAAGATTTTTCACAAGTTGATGTATTGGCTACCTATCATTTGTTCAATGACAATTTGTGTGTAGAAAGAGAGGAACTTGAACAGCCCTGGGCGGTGCTTTTAATATAATTCAAAATTAGAAGGACCACATTTTTCATAATTAGGGAGAAAAGCAGGAACAGCTGACTCTTTGTTATTAAAGAATAGCTGAATATTGCTGGCAGATATGTGAATGTGAATATGAATTATGCTTTGGGATTGTTAGTAATAAGGTAGTGAATCTTTCTTGTTAACACAGGAGATATTTTCCTAGAATTCTTTGCATACTTGCAGTGCAGTTGCTGTATTCTAGCACAAGAAAAATTAACATTGTTAATATCACTGTAAACTGTAACTTGCTAGAAAAATATGGGAAGAAAAATTCCTGAGTTCTGATTGATTATAGTAGAATACAAATGGAATAGACAGATCATCTGCTTATTTTTGGTATTATTAACAGTGCAGCACATGAAGGCAAGCACAAGGGAATGGAAAAATCAATGTAACAATAACTGCTACTGAAATTGGGTGGCAAAGTTGTTGGACAGTAAGGAAGGAGAGGGAAAAATAGTTCATGGGTTGAATGGTTCCCTAAGGAATGGCATCCTTAGTGAGGTCTTTCCAACCTTTCTGCTTAGGAGGTAAAGCTGCATGGTCTTGAATTTCAAGATTAAACTGCTACTACTTGGTTTAAATAGCAAAAAAAAAAAATTTGAAATCCCCTAATGACTGAGCAGACCACACTTCAAAGCTGTTTCCTGATGGAGCTTCCTGGTATCGTGTCTGTGCTGGATCTGAGAGCAGTTTAAATATTCTTGAATACCTAGCTCAGATGTGGAGTAGAAGAGCTGCAGTGTGCTGGAAGAGAGCTGAACTCCTGCTGCTGGTGGAGAGTGAGAGAGGGTGTGCACAGACGCAGAGTGGGTTTCCTGGTCCATGCCATATAGTAAAGCTGTCATGAACAGTTTCTTATGCTGATTTAGAGTTCATCAGTGACTTTTGCATTAGCAAAACACCGTTTTGTCCACTGTGCCTCTGCCTGTTACTTCTTGCTGCCCAGGATCTGGATCTGTCTCCTCCATGGGTTTTCACGAAGAGTGTTGCTCAGCCAAAGGTCAGTTCTCCACCAGCCACTTCAAAATTGCATTGTGTGGCTTGAGTGGGATGAAGCATGTTTTGCAGATAGGTGATTTTGAGAGGACAACCTTGCTGGCTAGTACAGGGTGTTTCACTTGCTAACGCAGTATCCGTTAGGTGTTTGTGCTCTGTCTGCTCTGATGCTGAAAAGTCCCATGTGATGATTTTTTGGTTGCATCTCCTGAGAGGGTTTGACTTGCTGCTTTTCCTGTCGGAGCATTCCTGCTATGGGAATAAGCCATCCATAAGCCATCAGATGGGAATGTCCATTAAGGATGCTCCTAACGTAGCACAAGGAGCATGCATGTTCTCTGCTGCCTCACGGCCAGTTTCAGAATCATGAGGACTGCTGTTATCCAGGTGAAGCTGTTGTGAAGCAGAATTACATTTTTGGTGTTTACGTTCTTATGTTGAACTGTTTTTAAAATTTTGTGTCATTACTGAGATGCCATCATTAAGCATAATAATTACTTTTATAATCTCAATTCACTGCATACTGCAGGCCAAAGTGTGTACTAAAAGTACGTTTTAAGTTCTTGTTTAATCCTGTTTATCAAGCAACAGTTTTGTAGATGGATAATACAGCTGAGAAAAATATTACAGTTGCACTGGCTGCTGGGGTGAGTTGTGCAGCACAATGTGCTTCGTGTGCATAGGAGGAGTGGGTGAGGTTGGAAAATATACCTGTGCCATGCTGAAGCAATGAGTCTGTAATCTGGATACTTTGAGGCAGTTAATTTTCACTCCTGCTTTCCAATTATTGATACTGAGGCTTTGATCAGATGTGTTTTCTGATTATGTCTAACCAATTACTTAGCATGTATTTGACTATTTACAGCACATAAATAATAAGTGGGCCTGCATCACTTTATGCTTAGATAGGGATAGGAAAGGGAAAACAGCTTTGTGAAAGAGGGACTCGTATCTGATGGATTTGGGTGGTACAAGAAAGGGATAAAATATCCTTTCTCAAAAATGAGATGTACAAAAGAGGGCGAGATCATTTTAAGAGGAGCTTGTGGCCATGTTCATTTGTGGGTTGCTGCTGCAACTGGTCCGTGCGATGGTATAATTTTGGTAGTGATGTATAGGTTTAACCAACCTCTGGCTTGAAGAAGAGAGTGCAACTAGACTGGCATGGGGATGTTCTCAGCAGAAGCTGACATAGCTGCTGACTGGAGCAACAGCTGAGATCGGCTGGTTTTACATTTATACTGAAGGCACATGTTTTTTTGTCAATGCCGTTTGATTTGCACGGTGACTAGGATGCTGTCCAGGACTGGCACGGACGCGCTTTGTCTGTAAGCGCTGCCAAGCTCCTGTGTGTGCATGGGAGAGGAGGAAGGCTTGCTCTGTGTGTTGGGGAGGCTCTGCCCGTGGGGCCCATCAGTGTGCCCGTCTGCAGCGCAGCCCTTGCTATGGTTCCTGGTTGGAGCAGCCGAGCACTGTTGTGTGCAAGTAGGGAGCAAGGGCTCCTGCTATGATGTTCTGGAGGACTTCAGCAAGGTGCATAGCTCAGGTGGAGACCTAGGAAGGGTTGTGGACCGCTGTTTGGGTAAAACCAAGTGGATGACAGCTCACTTCTGTGGCTGAAGCCCGAGGGTGGGAAGTGATGGGAGCACTGTGGGGTGGGAGGGGGAGTAGCCTGCCAAAGTTGCAACATGGTGAGGGGCACTGGTGGGGATCACGCTGTTCAGAGCAAGGAGCAAGCTACAGCTGCTAGAGCTGTGGTCCATTTAGAGGGTTTCCTGATTTTGCTCAAATAGGCTGTATTAGAAGGGAAAATGAGTCAGGGCACTCTGAGGGGAAACTAAGTCAGCCTCGCACAAACCCAAGGGGAGAGATTGTGTGGATACTGCTGTCTCCTGTGCCTTCAGGTTATTCGAATTATTAACATGGCTTCATCTTTAGCATGTTGGAGAAAAACAACCCCTTTAGCAAATCTTATTTTCTTTTTTTTTCCTCCCTTAACTAGATGTTTTGAGTTTGTATTGCTCATCCTTCTGTTAATTTTCACTGATAAGAGGAATAAAACGGCTTGGTCTGGCCTGAGGCCGTGCTGTATATATGCAGGCTTGCTGCAGCGCACTTGCCATCTTAAAGCTTGCTTGCAGTGCTGTTAGCAAAAGTATTCTCTGGGTGTGTCATTCCCTTTCACAAACAACAATTCCTTGCTTTGGTTTATCCATGAACGTGAAGGGTTTCTTCTTGCCTTTTAATTTGGAAGAAAGCTATTTTCCTTTCATATTGCTAAAATCACGCCCTCTTTGTCTCTGCAGAGCTGTGTCCCGCTCAGATGGGAGTTGACAATCCTTGCTACCTTGCTGGCTTTTGATATAAATAGATTTTGAAAAGGTGAGGCAGGTTCAGCAGCTGGAGATAAGGACAGTGAAGAGAACTCAGCCAGGATGAAATGATGATGTTGCATGACTGAGAATTTCTTGCTGAAGCAGTTATTGGCTGTGAGATGGTGACAGTTGACAAGTGTTGCACGGCATCTCTTATAGAGATTTCCTAGAGATCTTTGGACAGGTTTGACTTCGCTTTTCACTACCCGTTTTTAGGTACAGAAAATTTGAAAATGGAGAAGGGGAATAATCATACTGTTATAACTTTTTTTTTTCCCCCTGAATACTGTTAATGAACTGCTATATTAATTTCACTAGAAGGAGAAACAAGTAATTGGCTTGGGCAGCCTTACAGCTTTAATGCTATTTTCTGATGCTGGCCTTGTGAAATCTGAAATTATCATTTAGGTTTATATTAATATGTGACAATTCTGTCTTGATGACTTTGCATTGATAGTATAGCATCTATGAACGAGCTGGAAGGATAAAATGGAGGGTGCATCTGGTCATTACAGGAGACTAGTAATATAAGTGAACATGTACATGTTGTCTTTCATTTCGGATCTGTTGCGGAGCATAAATACTTCCCCACAGGTCTTATTTTCCATTTAGCGCAGCAGTCTGTGGCCAAAAGAGGATGCCTAGGGAAAGAATACATGGAACAAAGCAAATATACTTTAGTCTTCTGCCTATTGCAAATACTCTCAGCAATCAACAGTTTAAGATTTTTGACCCTCTGGGAATACAGATGTTCCCCTATATCTTAAGGAACCTGACATACTAAATCATGCTTTGGTTCCCTGTAAAATGATTATGCTGGGGAGTGAGCCATGCAATTAGAAAATGGGCTCTGAGAAGGGATATTAGAAGTTGCAGTATTCTTAGTCAAAGCTTGGGGAAGGAGACTAGTGTTTTAGCAGATGGGGATGACAGATAAACAATAGGTGAGATCTATGAGAAATGAAAAAACTTAGAAGCATCTGTTAAGAGACTGATAATAAATAATGTGCCATTTGCCTGTTCAGATTCAGTATAGACCTGCAAGTATGCTGTTTTCTCTGCTCATGGCTGTTACATAGCTGATAATGCTACTAGACTCAGTATCATGTATATCTGTGCTGAATATTCATTTTTTTGTGTATGAATGAATTTTCTAAGTTGTTAGAATGATGGATTATACTCAGTACAGATGGGACTGGTGTTGGCCAGGGTCTCCTCTCATTAGCTCAGTGAGGAAATTCCCATTGATTTCAGCAGCAGCACGCTTATGCCAGTGCTGGAGGGCCTTTGAAAGCTGACTTTGGCCCATGGCCACTTGCAGGGCAAAGGTAGGCTTTTGTGCCAAGGCAGCAGCATGTAAAGTATTTGCAGTGTTTGTGGATGAGGCATGGGTGCAAAAATACAAACCCTCAATCCTTGGTAATGTCGTAATGTCATTTTTCACCCGTGACACTGGAATTTGGCACAGTTTCATCCTCCACAAACGTTACTGCAAGTGCATGGCATCACACAACTGGGAATGTTAGTTACCGCTTGTAGTGTGCAAAGTGTTAGTGACAGTAAGTTCTGTTTTTCTAATTCATTAAAAAACCCCCAAAGCTTTGTGACATATAATGCTGTCCAGAAACTCTGTTCTGTCTTGAAAACAGCACGGTCTAAAAAGAGCAGAGGAAATGAACTGCTTGGGAACTTGCTAATGACAGCACTGTGTGGTCTTCATCCATCTCTTGCTCTGTGTAGCTACTCTGTACTAAATCTGCATGTCTAAACCAGTCAAGATCTGTAACAAACTCCCCAGAACCCAGGAGCATTAAGATATGTAGTTCTTGGTTTAAGGTCTTGATTTAGCTGTTTCATTGGTTAGGTACGAACTGTGAACTTCTGTACACCTTAATCCAGAGGTACCGATATCTAAGAGTGTTGATTCGAGTCCCCTTTTCTGTTAGAACCATGAAGTTAGAGTAATGGAATATTTTGCTTCATGCATTTTTGTCTTAGGGGGCTGTGGTTAGACAGTCTCCTCTGGCTGCAGTCTTAGGTTCTCAGAGAGTAGGGATGGGAACTGTTTAATTGGCTTTTGCTGCAGATCCCAAACCCTTTCTTCCTGACACTCACTGAGATTCCATTTTAGAAATGTCTTTACTGGATGATGTGTGTTATGTTTGAGGTCTCATGGCTGAGACCAAGGCATAGTTTAAATATTCCATAGTTTAAATATTCTGTGGATCACATCAGTCTAGGAGTTCCTGGCTGAGACTTTGCTCTGTCAAATTCTGTCTTGTACAGGCAAGCATCTGAAAAAAATTGGTACAGAGAAGGACAGAAAACGTAGTCAGGTCTTTCCTGCTTTCTGCTCCTCTTCTCGCTCTGCTGATTTAAGAGAGGGGTATGTGACCCAGCACTATCTACAGTTGTCTAGAAGAATGTGGATTCTGTTTCCTGTAGTCCATTCTATTTCAGCCAATGAAGATGACGTTTTTTTTTTTGGAAGAAGTCAAATTAACCTAAATGGGGTGGGTATTCTTGAAGTGACAGCCATCTCATTTAGGTGGTAGTTAACTGGTTCTTTACAAGCTCATTGAAGTTTGTCAGCGCTGGTTCTGCTCTTGATTTTGTTCCCAGACATTTGACTCATCTGGTATTTAAGTGGGCATGTGATCCTGAGTGATGGAGCCACTGAATTCTCACAATTCAGAGTTGACTCTGAACAAAGAGCTGTATTTCTTTCAGCAATGATGAAAGAATTCGTTTCCTGTGGGAGATCAGATATCTTTGCAGAGCTCAGTTTGGATTTTCCAGTATGTCAGGTGTTTGTGCAACAAAATGTAAGATAAAAAGGTGTCTTTATAGATTGCCTAGGTTATTCTGTAATTTGCTTTTGGAGGAGGGAAATATTTGGTGGAATATAAGACGTGCTGAGTTAGTAAAGAATCAGAAGCTCGTATCTCTCTTTCCCAGCCTTTTGCATTCCAGATACCTGAGCATGGGCTGAATAGATGAAACCCAGAGCTTATAACTCAATGCCGTCATTTAAGCTCATAGAAGCACATTCCAAAAATACACTGAAAAATAAAGCTGTTCAGCTGGTCTTTTCTAGCAGCAGAAAACGAGGCTTCCTCTGATATAGCACTAGTTATTGTGTAGTGATTTACTAAGCATTTTAAGAATCCATTTATTCAGGGCTAGAGTTATACATTTTGGTGCTGAGCAGCATCTTGTTTTGTTGAATCCAGGCATTGCTGACAGTGGGGGGGTACTTAGAGACTGCATGATTAATTCAGTGGTGTTATGTTAACAGTAAATATTTTTGCTCCAGCATTCATAGGGAAGGTCCTATACATGTATATTGCTAATTCTGGTAATAATTTTTATTAATTAGCTGGTCAGTGGTGATATGTCTTTCCCAGTTTACCTGAGCTGGAACCTTTTACAAGCTACTCTTACTGTCATCCGTGAAACCCTTCTATCTGCCACTTGCTGTGTTTCAGTGAATCACTCCACTGAGGAGATTGCTCCACACCTCTGCTTCTTAGCAAATTGCCTTCTGAGCCCTAGCACGGAAATGCAATTGGTTATGCTTCATTATCTCATTCAATAGAAATTCACTCTTCAGAAGACTGCAATTAAGTTTCCTCTTTGTCTGAAAGGCACAGAATTTAACTGCAGTCTTGTTGGTCTTCTCTGAAGCAGGGGGAGGAGGAGAAGGCAGAAAAACACTGAACCAAACCAGAGACAGCACACTTTGACAGACTGGTTTTTATTCAGTATCTTTGCTTTCCTCTGTGTAACTTGGATCTGGAAGCCGAGAGCGCTGTGGACGAGATGGCTTGCCTGACAGTGTGGGAGGCAGACCAGGCTGGCCATCACAGCCCAGCCTGCAGCCACCACGCTTTGGTGGCTTTAGGCCACTCGGTTGTCTTCAAGGCCTGGTGCTTTGACCAGCGTGACTCCCGCTGCTCATACCACCTGCAAACTCTGTGTTTGTCAAGCAGATCCCTTGTATTTATCGTGCTTTAACTTTATTAGAGGGGCTATATAGGTATTACGTCTTCTGTTCAGTAAGCATAAAGGTCTGGCCATAAGGTACAGAAGTAGTTCAGGCAGTCATAACTGGAGGTATGTATTATTGCCCAAATGCAGGGTATATGGTTTATTGACAGTAAAAGAAATCCCTACTTTACTATCCCTGAATCCTTTTCCTGTCTTAAGATGAGCTAAATGCACGACAGGGACTTCTAGCCTTAATTTCTGATGATTTAACTCCTGGTGAGACAAGGGCTGTGACTAGTAGTGGAAGGAATGACTTGGTGGTAGGAATATTTGGCCAATCCTTTTTTTTTTTTTGTAGACTGTGGAAGATAGAGCAGGAGATGACTTAAGTTCTGTGCAAAACCAGTGCTGCTGTTCTGCAAAAGTCCAAAATCTGGATCTGTAAGTTTTAGCTGCTCCCTGTCCCAACTGCTGTCCCTCCTAGTTCTCTTTTTAGGTCTGCCTGCGGTTCCTGGGCTTGCTGAGTTATATTTCATGCCACTGTTGTGAGCTCAGTGGATTTTTTCCAAGTGATGGCTTAATTTTTTTTCTCTGCGCTGCATAGTCCTGCCAGAGTGTCCTGCAGCAAAATGTGTTTCAGGTATGAGCTCTCACCAGTGCCTCTAGGAATAGGTCACTGCTTTGTTTCTCATCTATAAAAGGGAAGCAGTAGCTGCTTCTGTCTCATGCGATATAGGAATAGAAAGTTCATTTGTAGCTATGGGATGCTGGAACTCTAGAGACACAAGGCTCTCCAGGTTTTTAGGAGAGCTGTAGATGTTTATTGTCCAAGGCATTTCCTTTCCCTACTGCTTTTTTTCTGTAGGACTGTCCTGTAAAAATCATGCATTAGTCTACTCTTTGGACAGAGAAAAAAACTGTTGTTTTTCAGGGAGGAAAACAGTGTGAAGAACAGCCCTCTTACTTAAGCACCGTGGCTATTAGCTTTTGTTGGATGAAGATGAATAGTAGCTTGTACTTCCCAGCTGTAATAAGAATAAACATTTTTCCTAGGCTGTTTTTTATGTTCTGGCGATTCTACCAAGATGTAATATAATGTGGTGGCCTCACTTTTTCTTAAACAACCTTCCCAAATCCCACCAAATGACGACATATTAATGGCTCTGCCCATTTTGTGTGGCTGACGAGAGGTGAAGCTCCAGGAAACTGCAGTATGCTTCCTTCCACATTCCCACCACCTTCACATGGGCTCAGGTGTAACGCTGCACTGCCCACTGATGCCAGTTTTCTCTCTGATCTCCTCTTCTCATCCTCTCTAAGGTGGGAGCTGAGCTGTGGAGCTCTCTGTCCAGCTCATGACTTTGTAGATAGGTGAAGCTGGGCACAACTGATTTGCCCAATAAAAGCAAACTGAGTCATTGCTGTCAGAGGTAAGATTCAGAAGCAAGGAACAGAAATACAGCTTGATGGTGGGATGAAAGATGTGAAGGTGATTTCTAAAAGCTCCTAGGAAGCTGTGTTCAATGGGGCCCAGAGCTGGAGGAGTCATCTCGCTGTGATGGTGGTATCAGGCTGGTGGCCAGTCACCAGTGAGGTTCCCAGGGCTCAATTTTAGGGCCAGTGCTCTTTAATGTTTTCATAAATAATCTGGATGCAGACATTGAATATACATTGAGTAAGTTTGCTGACAACACTCAACTAGGAGGAGCTGTGGACTCCCTTGAGCGTAGAGAGGCATTACAGACATCTGGACAGACTAGAGAGCTGGGCATACCAACTGTATGAAATTTAACAAGAGCAAGTGTCAGATTCTCGGCCTTGGATGGGGTAATCCTGGTTATATACAAATTAGGGGACAGGAGGCTGGAGAGCGGCCCCATGAAAAAAGATCTGGGGGGTTGGGTTGATGGCAAGTTGAATATGAGTCAGTGTGCCCTGGCAGCCAAAAGAGCCAACTGTGTCCTAGTGTGCATCAAGCACAGCGTGGCTAGCTGGTTGAGGGAGGAGATTGTCCCATGCTACACTATACTGGTGCGGCCCCCCCTCGAGTCCTGTGTGCAGTTTTGGGTGCCTCAATATAAGGAGGAGACGAAACTATTAGAGTGTGTCCGGAAGAGCACAGTCGACATGGTGAAAGGCCTCAAGGGCAAGACTTCTGAGGTGTGGTTGAGGTCACTTGGCTTGTTCAGCTTGGAGAGGAGAAGGCTGAGGGGGGACCTCATTGCAGTCTACACCTTCCTCAAGGTGAGCAGTGGAGGGGGGAGCTGCTGATCTGCCCTCTCTTGTGACCAGCAACAGGACATGAGGAAATGGAATGAAGCTGTGTCAGGGGAAGTTCAGACTGGACATTAGGAAAAGGCTCTTCATTGGGAGGGTGGCTGGTCACTGGAACAGCCTCTCCAGGGAAGTGGTCATGGCACCAAGCCTGTTAGAGTTCAAGGAGTGTCTGGACGATGCTCTTAGTCATATGGTTTAGTTTTAGGTAGTCCTGTGAGGAGCAGGAAGTTGGACTTGATGATCCTTATGGGTCCCTTCCAGCATGAGATCTGCTATGATTTCCTTGCTAGCGGTGTCCTTGCTGAAGTTCAGGTTTGGCAGAGTAGCAGTCAACTACTTTGTCGTCGGCGTATTTAGATCATGTTAGTTATTACTGTACAAGACAGCAATGATATTACCTGACAGATTATATCACTGCTAAGTGGTTTCCTTTAGACTTGGCTTTTCTCAGTTAGCCTTTTGTAGCCACCTCAGGTTGTGACATACCTTTAGATCCCTGGGAAAAAGATCTCTGCTGTAATAATCCCTTTCCCTCTTACATGACCAGTTTCCACTGCTAGAAGCGCTGTCTCCCTGAAGATGGAATGTGTCAGATGTGAATTTCTCAGTTCAGACCTCTTCCCTAGTGAAACAGCAAAAGCACTTTTTTTCCTTGCAAGGTTGTGTGTGTACGTCAGCATTAAGTGGTGTCTCTTGCTTATCTTAGTTTATCTACTCCAGAGGTTCTCCCACTATTTGCTTTGTGCCTCTGTGGCTAGACAAGCTAGCAAAGCTCTTCCACTGAACCTTGGAGCCCCAAGCGTATGGTGAGCCCCAGCCATCTATAGCTGTCAGTCTGAATGTCTTGCTCCTTGCTGCAGTCTTTCCTTTTTACCTGACCCTTTCACAGGTGAGGATCTGAATAGGGAGAGAACTTCTGAAGTACTCAGATTCTTAATTTTAGTTGACTTGAAAGGGAGTTAGATGTCTGTATCTAATGCAGCACTGTGACATGACTTATTCAGTGCTTTGCAAAGATCCGTGTTGGAGCAGGACATGTCACCTGGAGTCCTGCATCCGGCTCTGGAGCCCCCAGCACAAAGAGGACCTGCACCTGTTGGAGCAGGTCCAAAGGAGGGCGACAAAAATTATCAGAGTGCTGGAGCACCTCTCCTATGAGGAATGGCTGAGAGACTTGGGGCTGTTCAGCCTGGAGAAGAGCAGACTGCAGGTAGACCTGATTGCAGCCTTTCAGTATCTGAAGGGGCCTATAGGAAAGAAGGGAAAATCTTTTTAGCAAGGCTTGTTGTGATAGGACAAGGAGTAATGGCTTTTAACCTAAGGGAGGGTAGATTTAGACTAGATACAAGGAAGACATTTTTTACAGTGGGGGTGGTGAAACACTGGAATGGGTTTCCCACAGAGGTGGTTGATGCCCATCCCTGGAAACATTCAAGGCCAGGCTGGACAGGTGTCCGAGCAACCTGGTCTAGTTGAAGATGTCTCTGCTCACTGCAGGGGGTTTGGGCTAGATGACCTCTAAAGGTCCTTTCCAATGCAAAGTATTCTGTGATTAAGCAAGTCCTGACTGGTGGCTTCGCGGTGGATCATTCTCCTCTCTAAAGAGACTACTCAGTCGTGCAGGCTGTCTCTGGCCATTGATGAGCTATTTTCTGTACTGACTTTGCTTGTTCTTGCAGAGCCAATTTTTGACTGTCTGGTACAGTTTATGCTACTGCTTGCCCTCTGCCCTCCTTAAATGGCTGCTGCATCAGGCTTATGGAGGGGGGTTGGAAAGCTCTTTTATCTCGTATTGTGCTGTATTGTAAAACAGAGTGCTTCAGAATTCAGATAGAGCATGGACAGGTAGTCTTGCATGCAAAGCTCAACCATGTAACATCCCCATTGTGGAGAGCCGGGTTAAAGGGAGTTCGCTCTTAAGATGTGAGTGATAACTTGGGACATTTTCTAACAGCATTTTCCTTGCTCTGCCATTAGATTCCTCTGGATTTTTCTTTTGTTGACAGCATGCCCCTGGCTCTCATCACCTGCCTGCTTTCATTAACATGTCTTTATTTCTTTTTCTAGATTGCCAGTAAAGATCACAAAAATATAGTCTGTTTTTTGGCAGATTTCTTGCCTTACCCTAGTGTGCTCTTCCCTGACAGATTGGGGCTTTATCTTGTGATGCTATCCTTTTTTTTAATAATGTTGCAGGCAACTGTCAGTAATCTTATGTCCCAGCTGTTTTTGGTTTTGAGAGACATTGTGCAGAAACCAAATATATTCCAGCTGCTTCTGTAATAATAAACAAGTACTTTTGTGACTAGCAGAACTAATGAAAACTCATTTCCTATGGCTTTGTGCCTCATGGTTGATTGGCTTTTTAACTAAATTATTCTAAAGCTACAGTAGCAAGGTAGAGCTTTACAAGACATCAGAGAATTCACAAAAAGTAGGGATAAGTTGGAGAGAGAGAATATTTTGGTGTGGGAGGAGCTTTAACTGAGTTTATAACTAAGAGTGAGCTCTGGAAGATTTGTAGCAGCATTAAAAAAAGTGAATCAGGTGGCATTTCTCATGTCTAATAACTGCAAAGTCTGAGATGCTTTTTCTGCTATTGGGGCACTCAAAATAACTCTTTCCTATGAAGGTTTCTTGATGATTAATAAAGGCTGAGCTTGCACTGGTGTCTTACCCTCTCTATTCACCATAACATCTTTTTTTCCTCTACTGAATTGTTTATCTTTCATGAAATTTGAGGGATTTGGTGATCTTGAAGACCTCTGTCCAAGTGGGTTGCCCTCAAGGGTAGGTTTACATGCGATAGTGGCAGAGAGGCAGGGGGAGACACACATGCCCTAAGACTGTGCTTTTACTTAAAGCTTTAAATTGACCTGCGGTAACTTAGAGGGTGATTATGTGGTCTTTGCGGTCAATGCAGAGAAACTCCAAAGCAGGCATTTCTTGGGGAATGTATGTGTTGGAGTCTGCCCTGACACCCAATTCATCTTGGGCTTTGCTGTTGCTTTTCACTACGGCTGCTCTGCTCATCTTTCCAAACATCTGCGTGAGCGTCTGTATTCCTTGTGCAATCCTTTCGTTTCATCAGTTCCGCTCAGAGTGTAACCACCCAGAGTTAAGGGCATGCTTGTTGTGAAGCTGAGAGGTAGTTGGAAAGGCAATGGCCTTTGGTCTAAAAGAAGTGGGACTTTGTCCTGTGGACTGACAGTCTGTAAAACCTGCAATATAGTCTTATGAGGAAATCTTTGATTTGCTGAAATATTGGGGCATTAATTGAACACTGTTTATCCTCCATGTCTAAAGTGAAGGCCACAAACGAGTGTTTAGTTAGCTTTTTTAACTAGCCTTTAGTACATTTGTTTAATACTTCATACTACAAGCCCATTTTCCACATACCTTTGTTTTCTTCCTTGGCTTCTCAGTGATACCCGTCAGTGGTTACTTCTGTGAAGAATTTGCTAGCGAAGCTGCTGTGGGTGATGAAAAGCACATTGGTTTTGGTGAAAGAGCAGCTAAGAAGTAAAAAACAAAATCTGAAAATACAGGTGTAAAACATCTCAAAACCATAGCTGCCCCAGGGAGTGAAGTGCTCTGAAATACCAGGGAGAGGTGAAGTGCAGCACAAAACGTGTGAGTTTGTCCTCCTTAACAGCAGACAAGGTAGCGACCAGTGATGTTGGTGCTGTTTTTATTCCCTCCAGCAATGTGTGTTTTGGATTTTCTTCTGTTCATCATATGAACAGCATTAGTATTGACTTGAAGTCTCTTACCTCAAGACAATGTGAAGTGTTGTATAAACAACTTGAGTGCCTACCTAATATTTTCCTGGAAGGATTCTGGGCTCCCTGGCCTACGTACTTTGGCAGTCTGGCAACATATTTATTCAAGATAAAGAAATTTTCACGCAGTGACCAGTGAAAACACAGTGTTTGTTCTGCACTTCCCCCCCCCCCCCCCCC
>Ga0065711_1038433_pt1 | contig 18762 bp, 13 predicted proteins | sample Hoacrofraction12_FD_59098 | JGI IMG/M metagenome (GOLD analysis project Ga0065711, IMG submission 59098) | Hoatzin crop microbial communities from Cojedes, Venezuela - Epithelial fraction 12 v2 (version 2) | ecosystem: Host-associated > Birds > Digestive system > Esophagus > Crop | place...
TTCATATTAGAAAAAAAAAAAAAAAAAAAGAAAAGAAAAAAGGAGCAGTTTAGTCCCCTCACATTGTAATACCCAGCACATTGCAAGATACTAGAGTAAATGTTACAAGACAGGTAAAGCTTAATTCTACCATGATCCCAGGGGATGCTGGAAACTCTAGTAAAACGAGATTCTATGAAATTGAAACAATTAAATAAGCTTTTTTTAACGTTAGGCTGGGGAAGACCTGAAACAGGATCCATTTGGGAGACCCTGCTCTTGTACAGACACCTCTGGAGTTGAGAGAGGGCTTCCAGCCAGATGTGGGGTTGGACCCCGCACCTAGAAAGTTCCAAGGGGGCTTAAAGGTCTTTCAGAGCAGGGAGAAAACTAATCAAGCTCATATAACCTGGGCTCACCTTGTAGTGCACCGGTCTGCCACAGGTGAATCTCTGTGGTGCAGAGGACGCGTTGAAGGAGGACGGCTAAGCCGATGCCCTGGTTCCGGTTAGTTTTACTGGGAGTCTGGCTCCCATTTGTCTTTGCTTATTGGCCCCTGGTTACTGGTGAATACAACCACCCGGCTCTCGTATGATCCCTGTTGTGTTTGCCTGTGGGCTGTCCCCTTCTCCTGCTTGGGGACCCTCATGGCAGGCTTGGAGGGGCTGTGCCCAGAGCTGGGGACAGCGGTGCTGGGAGGGAGCGAGGAGCTTTGGCTGGCTTGATGCAGAGGACTCCAGGAGCGTAGGCGGGAGATGCTGAAATTGTTGCGGGAGGCCTTGTAATGAGAATACCGTTCTGTAGATGGTTATTTCATTGGAGAGTAGTCTTTAATTAATACAGAGCCTCCGGAGAGCACTCTTTCATCTCTTTCTTCCCACCCCTTCCCTCACGTAGATGTCCACATGCATTAACCACATCACTCTTCTGTCCAGGAGCTGAACACAGGGACTGGATTTCTTGCTCACCCTTGGAGAAGGGGCAAGCTTACGCATGAGTTAAAGCTGAGGCATTGGAGCTGTGAACGCCGGCAGAGCTGCGGTCCTCTGCAGCGAGCGGGTCCCGCTCCCCGAGGCCTCCCTCCCTCTCGTTTCCTCTGATGTCATCACTCCAGTTTAAACGCAGGGGCCAGAAATTTTGGCTTTAACCTCCGGCAAGTTCGGGCCTGTTCAGACATGTCCACGGACATTTCATGAAGCGGGAGTTTCTCTAGCAAGCGTGCAGTGTGTCTGCCCCCCTCCCCGCACAAAGCTGCTTGGCATGAATTCATTCTTCTGAAACCTCAGTGTTTACACAGACTCTGTGTTGGCGATTTACTCGGGGTCCAGCTGCTGATACTTATCTTGAGTTTTCTGAAGTAAAAGGTTGAAATCAAAAGCTGCGGGAGAGTGCTTCTGCATGTCGTGGAATCCATATGTTTCCCTCCCAGCGTGCTGGGCGTTAGCCCGTCTGCAGCGCAGCGGCGTGTCCCGAGCCGCACCCAGCCGCCTCTCCCCATGCAGAGTCCTCGCACCCAGGCGCCTGTGTACAGATCTGAAGGTCTTCTCCTCAGGATCACGCTTTCCGTTCAGGGAAAGATACTGCGGTCAGCACGGATGGCCAAACATCTGGGGGGGACCAGGAAAGAAGTACATAGGGTACAGAAGGACCTGGACCATACCGAGCACAGCTCTTCTGGACAAAAGGGTGGTGTAAAATTAGCAAATATTTTTCATTAGTATCTCTAGTAGAAACAATGGTAACTCTGTTCTAGGCCTGTAATGGTTTTTTTTAAGAAGTTTTTCACCAACTTTCACTGAGCCTTTAACACTGAATTTCTAAGTTTTCTGTGTTTCAGCTTGGGATGGAGAAGAATAATCATCCTCATCACAGGTATAATTTTTAGAAGTTTGAATTGCTTGACAATGTAGAGTTTTCACAAAGAATATTGAGGGCTTTTGTGCAGAACAGGAACACCTTTAAATAATAATGCTAATCTTCTAGTTAAAAAATAAATCCTATTTTCAAGTAATGCACTGGAAAAATCCCAGAGTATTTTAGTTAAATTAAATCACAATCAAGTGCAGAAGACTTAAATAGATCAGCTGTCTTGTATAGCTGCTGATCTGTCCCATGTTCGGTGATCTGGTTCACCCTGCATGATCATAATCTATTCTGCGTACGTTGTTCCAGACCGACCACGTTCCAAAATATTTTGCAGAGTTAATCAAGTGCAGCCTGAAATTCAAAGAAAAGGAGAACAGTAAAGATGTATATGCATGAGATAAATGTGTTGCTTTCAGGTACAGCTTGGAGATAGATAAAAAGCCTCAGAGCTTTCTCAGAGCTCCTGTAAGCGTAGTCGGTAGCTCCTGGAAAGGCGCAGAGGATGGCGGCAATTCCAGGTGCTCTGCGGTTTGGTTCTATGCCTGGGGTCTGTGAGTTAGTGAAGGGGAGACAGAAGATGTTCCAGCCTGCCACTACGGGCAAGCAAAGTTCCGTAGTCTGATTTCTTGCGTGCTCATGGGATGCAGCTTGTCTGAAATGATTAGCAATGCTGCCTTTGATATCAGCAGCATCTCCATTACCTTCACTCCAGTGAGATTCATTTACACCAGTGAAGAGTTTAGGCTGGGACCTCCAAAGAGAGCTGGGCACCTCGATTGCTTTGAAAATCTGGGATTTTTTCCCAGGTGCTTTTCAGAGCTTTTGTGATTGCCGGACTCTTTCCATTTCTCAAATTCCACGTTTTTTCCCCTGACCTCCCCTGACCCAGCCTTATCCTTCTTTCCTTTCTTGATGCCTCTAACCTGCTTCTGAACCGTTGACGTGTTTCTCTGCTCAAAGCATGTTTTAGGCTGGGTTTGGGAAGAAACTCTGTTTAGTCAGTCTGTGTCAGAAACACTTGGCCCTGTGCTACCAGTCCGCTTTGGCATTACCACTCTGAGCCAGGTTTGTTCGCATTTGCACATAAGCCTGTTTTAAGTAGGAAATCGGGCAGAAGGAAACCTCCTGTTTCCATCCAGACACAGCGCTCGGAAGTCCTCGGTTCAGATTTCAGCCAGTTCTAATTAAGAGCTCATCAAACCTCATAAAACCCGCAGGGTTTCCAAGGATCTCTTGCTAATGGCTACGCTTGAAAAAAAAGTACTTCACTTTATTTTCCTTTCAGAGTGCACTGTGTGCTTTTGTCATCATCTTCCTTTTCTTTCTGTGACATCTGTGGACAAAATGTATTTGGAGAGGATTTGGTCACTTGGATGAGAAGTTATATGTTAAGCACATTAGCAATTAAATTCACTGTTCAAAATGCTTTTGGTCATCACTCCGTACACAGAGGGATGAGCGTGCACACATGGTCTTCTGTATGCCGGTTACGTGATAAACTTTCTTAAAGGAAAGCGGAAGCTTTTGCACATGTATTTATATTATTTAGACTTGTTAATTTCCAAGGGAATGTTGTCTCTTATTTTTTAATGGCTTTGAGTTGTTTTTGAAGCCAAAAATTATACATCAACTCATCTGCCCACAGTATCTGAGTTTCTAGATAATACAGATCCTGCTCTTGCATTACTTTACCCCCCATAAATCAGTTGCTGAGTCAAAACCCCTTAAAAACATAAATGCAAACATAAAACCCAACAAATGTTAGGGTAGTTAGTCCATTACTTAAAAAGGAAGGAGAGGAAATAACAAATGATACAGAGAATGAAATATTCAATGCCTTTTTTGGTTGCTTCTCCAAAAAAATTGTTGATTGTGGTTGTATACTAATGCAGTAAGTTTTAACAAGGGGATCATCTAAAATAGCAAAAGACTATGCTGGCTAAAATGTGGATAATTGAGATGTTCTGCAATTCAGCAGGACCTGTTGAAATCTCCCCTGGAGTACTTCAGGATCTGGCTGAAACAATCCCAGAGTGGTTAGAGATTATCTTTCAGAGTTCACAGATGACCAAGGTAGAGTCAGAGGCCCAGGGAAGGGTACGCATAAGGTCTATTTTTAATTAGGGGGAAAATGAGAACCAGGGGGATTATGGAACAGTAAAACTAACTTCAATACCCAAAAAGTTTCTAGAATTAGCTGTTACAAGCACTCAGAGAATAAGAAGTTAATAGGAAACAGCAAATATGAATTTGTCAAGAGCAAATCATGTCAAAGCAGTACAATTTCTTTGCAGGGCAGATGAACTAGGAGATAAAAACCAAGAACTCATATGATGTTTGTTGTTTTTCAGTAAGGCTTTGAATGCTGTCATTCATGATGTCCTCATAGTCAAAGTAGAGAAACACGCTGTGTTTCAAATTGCCACGTTGTGGAGACACAATTAATTGTAAATTGAGGCTCAAAAAGTAGATATGGATAACTTCCTGACAAGGTGGGAGGGCGTGTGACATGAGGTCCCTCAAGGGTCTGCCCTGGCTCGGGAGGTGCTCGGTACTTTAGTGACTGTGTTGCATGATGAGATAAAGTGCAGGCTAATAAAATTTGCTGAGGTCATGTTGGGTGGAATCGCAGCATTTTGGAAAGGAGAAGCAGAGCTCTGAATGTGTTCTATACCTGACTATGTGAAATTAGCAGCTTGAAATGTGGTAAAAACAAATCGTAATGGTTAATGAAATAAATGCAACTACAGAATAGAATGCAAACCAGAAAATACTTAGCAAGAGAAGCAGTATTTAAAAATTAAGACAATTAAGGATGCAGATTGCTGGAAAATGATAAACTGAATATGATATAGTGTCATAAAACTGCTTCACAGAAGACAACTCCTGCAACGGAGAGTGTTAGTGGGAGTTGTGGGTAAAAGACAAGGGGTAAATGTTGCTTTTCAGGCAACCTTCATACAGCCTTGGCTGCGTTCCACTTTGGTTGTGCAGTTCAAGAAAAATCTTGACAAATTGGAGAGGGACTAAAGGAGAGCCATAGGAATGATAAGAGGTTTGGAAAACTCAACCTATGAGGAAAGATTGAAAGAATTGGATTTGTTTAGTCTAGAGAAGGGAAGACTGACAGGACGTGATAACATTCCTCCAATATGTAAAACATTGCTAGAAAGCGAATGGTGATGAATTGTTCTTCATAGGCAGCAAGGAGGAGGAGAAAAGAATTGGCTGGTTTAGATATTAGAAAAAGCTTTCTAGCTTCAAGGATAGTTCAGTACTAAAATAACATGTATGAGAAGGTTACGGGATTTGCTTCTTTGGAGGTCTTTAAAAATAAGTTAGTCATCCAGCAGGGATGGTCTAGGAGGCATCTGTATTGCCCTCTGTATGAGGGAACAGGCTAGACTGCAGGTAACGGCTTTTCAGAGGAATGATGCTGTAGACGCAGGACATGGGTTAGCAGGCATGGTGGGTGCGGGGTTGACAGTTGGACTTGATGATCTTGGAGGTCTTTTCCAACCTTAATGATCCTATGATTCTAAGTTCCTATAATCGCGAAACATTTTATTTGTCCAACACTCGTGTGAGGTGAGTGACTATGACACTTCTTACGGTAGGCAAGGAACAAGGTAGATTAAGTAGTTTCATCAAGTTGATTCTGTATTTTATAAACTAACCAGTTTATATAGCCAGACCAGGTTGTCTTTCAACTAAAATATCCATCAGGTTTTGTGAGAAGCATTATGCCTGTCTGATCTCTGGTTATTTGGACACTAGACAGTTGGCATTAGTTGTTCCATATGGCCGTAGTCTTCCTCGGCGGTTGTATTGCGGTTCTCATACGCTTCTTTGCCTTTGTTTTACTTTTCATCATACTGTGATTAGCAATTAATGTGCTTAGGATTTTACATGGCTTAATTTGTTATTTGCAGTTGACTGTGAGATAACAGTGACCGGGTGGAAGTGGTGGGATGGTGCATCTGTACAACTTTCCATTCCGAGCTCCCCGCTGGCAGGTGAACACTGCTTCCTAGAAACGGAGTCCGCTCGTTTTAAATCACAGACGGCTCTTTGATACAAAGGTTGGGGGAGTCTGGGGTTTTCAGAGTGCCTAAGAGGTCCAGATACCTACAGTTTCCCTAGGCTGATGAATATCTCGTTGCTGAAACAAGGAGAATTTAAGATGTAATCCCTTCTTCCCTCTTCTTTTTCTAGAACTGTAACTAGAAGGACATAAATGTTATGGTACACTATTTCTTTTTCATGCATGAACCTGGAAGCGTAAAAGGGACGTAAAGGTAGTGTAAGGGCAGTTGTTGCACATGGGTTTTGAGAAAATGGAAGTGGCCTCTGGAAAGGCCAAATATTGAAAAGCTTCTGCAAATTTCATGCCACTGTTTAGAAAAAACCCAAAGAACAAAACACCTTTCTGCCCTTTCAACCTGAAATGCTTTTGCGGTGTCTCCGCAGGGTTGGTCCGTGCTGACTTTGCGGGGAGGCTCTGCCAGGCGAGGTCCGGCCAGGCAGGGGCTGGTGGTCCAGCACGGAGTTACCCTGCTCTGACCTGCCTTTCCAGGGACCTCCCGGCCTCTGTGCAGCCCAGCTCATGCAGTTACGGCAAACAGAGACATGGCAAGGCTACCAACACCACCAAATGCCCACAGTTGTTCTGGCACAGCCATGCGAGGGATGCTGGATACCTGCACCTTGGAGGTGAAGTAATTTTGTTACAGATCACCCTAACCACGAGTTGAGAGCAGAAGCGGAGGTTGGCAGCTTTTCTGCCTGCACGGCACCCTGTCTCCCTTTACAGGAGGTTGCTTTCTGTGTCTGAGCAGCAGGAAGCAATTGTCCAAGTAACGAGAGCTGAGTCCTTGCCACGGGTGTGTGTGTTCAGCATTGGGATTGCCGCTTTTCGTGCCTTGGGAGTTGAGATGCAGGATTAGGAAGCCTGATGGCAGGTCTGAGGGAGGTTGCGCAGTGTAGCTGGCTGCCCCAGCCCGTGACCCTCACTAGGGCTGGACCAGCACGATCCAGACAGGACGATTTCCAGCTGCACCGTCCGGTTCCCAAATTCCAGTTTTAAACCTGGGACCAAACAAAGCAATATCCAGAAGGTTTCTTGTTTGGGGGGGGGGGGGGGGGGGGGTTCATGCGTGTTGTTTTGCTACACAGCTGCACCATCCCAGAATAAACTACCCTAACTAGAGACAGCGGCTGTACAGACCTCTGCATCTCTGAATCGGTGCTCATAAGCAGCAAGCCTCCGTCAAACCCCACCTTCGCACTTTGCCTGGGGAACGCAAGAGGTTAAAAGCCAAAGCTGTGTGTTATGCTCCCGCAGTGAATTTAGGTCTTTTCTTATACAGATAACAGGTGAGATGTTTCCCCCTACCCACACACACCTTCCCCCCCCTCCTCCCGCCTTGCTGATCCCTCCTTCTCACCCCACCGCTGCACACACCGTTTCTGCTGCGCTGCATATTGTACGTGGGGGAGATTTCTTGAACCAGGGGCCTCCTGCTTAATGCACTGAGGATTCAGTCAGGCCAAAAATGCCTGTAGCATATGGGGAAGGAAAGGGCCAGCAGTGAGCAAGCTTGGACAGATGTGCTAGAGAGGGAGCGTGGTGTTAGTGGGGGTGGAGAAAGCTCTCCCCCCAGCCGTTTCGGAGTGTGGCCAATCTGGAGGAACGGACCCTTTTTAGGACCCCAACAGTTAGGAAGAGCCCCCGAGGCATTTTTGGCCGGGAGGTTGCGCGCGCGCACACACACACACACACACACGGAACAGTTCAGCAGCAGTCCAATCCCCAGTGACATGGAGCTTTTTCTTAATTCAGAGCATATTTCAGGCTTCAGTTTAAGGGAGGGGGGAAAAGGCCCAGCACCAAAAACCAACCCATAAACCATAAAGAATCTATTGAAACAATTGTAAGGGGAAAAAATAGAATGTGGCTGCAGCCGAAGTTGTTAGGGAGGAGATGTAGGGGAGAGATGAAAAATAAAAGAAACAATTACCATTTCCTCACTGGCCTCAGATCAGCCTGGCGAAACACAGACCTGTGCAGGCACTTTCCAGAAAACCAGAGGGGTGTCTGCCCCAGGAAGCCTCCTCCCCTCAGGCGAGCTGCTGGGCGACCTGGCCTTCAGGATAGATGCCGCTCTGCTCCTGCACTCTGATTTGCACGGCAGCATCTCTTGCGTTTCTCAGTGGTGTTTTTCAAACAGAAGCTTAAAGCCGGCTGTTCGGTAGCTTGTCTTCTGGTTGGTTTGTTCTTACTGAGCACCTTCAGTTGGGGGTCTCAAAGCGCAGGCGAAGCAAGCGGCTCACCAGCTTTCCGGCGAAGCGAGGCCGTCCGACGAGGCTCCCCGCCAGCGGTGCAGAAGCGGCCTCTGCAAAGGGTTGAAGTGATTTTTAGAGGGTGCCTGGCAGGTCTGGGAGTGGCACCTGCAAACCCCCATCCTCCTGCACAGAATCTCTCTACGGTGTGAGCTTTCCTGACAACGTTTTTGTTTTGTTAGCAATTAGGAATTAGAGGCCTGGACATTGGCATCCTGTGCAAAGAGCAACCGAGTTGGTCCCTGCCCCAGATACCTTCCAGTCTTTGCTCTCAGGGACAATTTTCCTCTAAAGGCAATTAAAATGCACAAAACTCTTAGCACAGCTTGTTCATTGCCGCCAAGGACCTGCAGTGCAGGATGCATCTCCTCAGTTAACATCTGGGGTTTTGACCAAATTGCCTCAGTTTCTGCATAGGCCCACAGCTGATTTAAAATGCTGAGAAATTGTGATTATTTTTGTTGTTTGGGTGTTTTGAGTTTGGTTTTTTTTCCAAACTTGCAGTTCATTTTGGCGTACTGAGCTGGATTTACTTACAGTTGCACCCAGGCAGTTATGATGTTAAGAAAATTACTCCCAACTTACCCCAGTGCAGGGAAGTGCAAAAACAGGGGAGGGGGTGTGTGTGTGTGCCTCGTGAGGGGGTCTTTGGCGTCAGGCCAAGAGGAGTGGTCGGCATTTGGAGGGAAGAGATGCGTGTGCACATCAGGAGGCAACATCTGGTCCTCGGGCAACATGCTCACGTGCTGCCGCAGAAGAGAAACGCTGCTTCTGCGCTGTCGCTCTGCACGTGGCATTGGGTCCATTACTTAATATTATAGAGTGAGTTGTTAATTTTTATACTCTGCATTTCCTCACACCTTTGGGCATATTACGCTTCTTTGTGTAACTCCCTTTGGACTAAATCTGGATTACCTGCCAGGGCTCCTTAGTATAGATTTAACTCTGTGTTGTGTTTGTGGTATTGTGCTGAACTCTAACGCTTGTTTTGCTTCAGACCTGCCTTCCGCTCACGCGCAGAAATCCTGACCCCAAGGCGAGTGGGGCTGCAAGCTGGACCCAGCTGGGCCACGCTGCTGGGTGGGAAGGCTGAGTGTGAGCTGCAGGTAGAGGGGAGGCAACCCAGCCGGGAAAAACCAAACCAGAAGACTGTCAGCATCTTTTAGTCCCGTCACCTTGTGCCAGGATGTTATTTTGCAGCGTGGCCATCCTCAGCCGAGGAGCTCTGTGTGACCTGGCTGTAGTAGAGCCCAGTTCGTAAGGAAATGGTGCTTCTCCTCTCCATCAGCCCGTGGCTTGTGCTCCCGGCCCGTGGCTCCTTCGGTGCAGATGAAAGCCGAGCACACGGCTGCTGCCGGCCCGGGGCCGCGGCTCTCAGGGGCTGTGGTCACAGTGCTCTCCACAAGCATATCTCCATTTTCTTGGCCAAATGTCGATGTGGGTAACTCCATACTTCCCTGCTAAATTCCTCTTGGAGCTTTATTTTGATTTGTGTCTGTTTCTTATGCAGTATAAAGTTTTACTTTGTCTTGACTAGCACTTGCTGTAAATGCATTTTTTTTCCCCAATAGTGGTAAAAGCCTGAAGCTGGAAAGTGAGAGCATTTTGGGAAGGTGTTGTAGAATGTTACCTTTTCCCCAGTGCTCTTAATTTTCATCCACTGTCAGGGAAGGGGATGGTGAGTAGACTAAATAGGCCCAAAGGAGTTTAGAAAATGCAATAGGAGTTAAAAAGCCAATGCCTTAGTAGGTTAAGGGATGAAATTGGGATCCCCTGGGTATCCAGATATCTGGATATGCTGGTGAAATCAAAGAACTGTAAGTTCAAGTGAGTGTTTACAGGCTCCCAAATTCAGTGAATTTATGACATGTTTAATATGTTTTTACAAATGTTTGCTGTACTCAAGTAGTAACGATGCTTTATTTGGTCAGTAAAATTCCATCCTGCCTGCAGTACGCAACAACCTGAATGTCATAAGGATGTTCTGTGTCTAAGGAAAAATATTCACTCTCATTTTAAACAGATACTCCAAATTCTTCTTCTTTTTTTAATAGAAACTTAAACCTGTCACTAAAACCACCAACAGGACTTTCCAATTCTCACTAGCATTAAGGGATATTTCTGGTTTTTCTGGTTTCCATTTTTCCACTTTTCCTTTTTTTTTTTTCTATTTTTTTCTTCACCCTCTTTCTTCAGCATAACAAGATTGGAAATTTGTGCTGGCTTGAGGCCATGGCTGCATCTTCGAGGCCATTTAAAGTTATTACTGTCTGTTCCCTCTGGGCCAGTAGGAAGTTCAGCTGTGATCACAGAGCAAAAAACCACCCAAAAATGCTAGAAATAATAATTAAAAAAAAAAAATCAGAAGGATATGTAGTTGCTTTTATGCACTCTGAGTTTTGAGTGAATAGAATTGTGAAAGCAGCTAGAAATACTGAAAAGCAGCTTTCTGAGCTGAGGTGCTGGGATTGCTCTGGTGAGATTTGTGGTCATGGCCAGAATGGATCATCTGTTTTGCTTTGGACTGAGTTTGGGCTTCTGGCCTCTGACATTTCCATAGGTACAATCAGGAGTAGTCCTACTGAAGCTGGTGGGGTTCAGCTGCTCTACGGTTGGAGTGAGGGAAAGCTCTGAGCATCTGGGCACATGGGAGAGGATTTGCAGCGTCATCCCCATTCTAGTTTGAATTTTGCAAATAGTCTTGTGCAAGAACCTGACCTGAAGCAAGCATTTTATTATAGCACATGGCTTGGGCTAGGATTTGGGCAGGTAAGATTGATTAACATGGGCTAAAATTTTAGTGAAAGAATCTGCCTTCTTAGAAAATATCCTCTCTTGTGGATAGAAGACTTTTTCGCTGTGTCCAGGGAGCTGAAGATGAAGAACTGGCCTGTACACGTTCACACAGATAGCCTTTTTGTGTGTACAAGTTGGTGGCTTTACAAACAGTTTGTGCACGTATTTGAAAGCATCTGACTTGGTCTGGTGGGTGTGAAGAAAGCAGACGATGGCTTACATGAGTGAATGGGTACCTGAAGCCCTCACCCGCTTTTTTTGCCCAAAGTTGAATGCCCTGGTTCTGTGAAATCTATCCCCACGAGCTTATTTTTCCCTTTTGTACAGTAGTAGCTGCTGGGCAATATTTGGGCTAGTTTCTCTTGGAAGGTGAGTGGATTTTTGTCTTTGCAGGCGAAAGACGTTTTGTAGGATTGAATGAAGGGAAGCCTTAAACATCCTCACTTTTAGTGAAAAGGTGAAGGAGTTTTCAGAGTCTCTGTATGAAGAGGGAGGGGGGCTGTGTAATGCATTTAGACATTCTCCCAGCACCAAGGATACAAACCGTGTCCCAGACCCATGAAACAGGCTGTGGGGCAGGGAAATGATGAAACTTTTAAAGAAATGAGTCACTGGAATGCTTTGGGTACTCCTCATGTTTTCCAACTCATAGTAGCTCTGGATTTTTATTCCTCTGAAAATTTCAACTTTCCACTCAACCCTAAAATGGTTAAAAACAATCATTGATGGAGCTGCGGTCCTGCTTGCTATTGCCTGCTCAAAAGGCTCCGCAGCTGAAAAGCAGCACAGGACAATATGTGATGATTTGGTATTATTTTGGTGCTATTTACATGGCAGAACCTCCCTAGACCCCAGCCTTGATGAGGATCTCATTCTTGATGCTATGCATACGAAGTAGATGTTCTTCCTTGTCCCCCAAAATGTACAGTCGATATAGGTGAGGCAAAGAGAGTCTTATGGCACATCCTTGGTTAACAGCAAATTCAGACTGTTCTGCTTTAAGACCACTTATCCTACAGCTCAGTTCGTTGCCGTATCTATTGCTCAGATTATTTTAAATTAATGTGGGCCTTCTCTTCGTTGAACAGAGGTTTTGCCATAAATTTTCAAACTTAGGAGAATTCTTTCAATTTCCACCCTTGGGTTTCCCATTTCTCTCTTGGTCGTTGGTTGGCAGATCCTGTGTAAGAAACTCCTTGCTTTCCTGTTTGTCGTGAAGGGTTAACAATTAAATAGCGGCATGTGTTCTGGGGTGCCAAACTTTTTCTTCTGCTCCCTTTTCTTTTGATTTAAAAGCTTTGTTTATCTCTCTGTAAAGTCACTGGCAGGCCATAAAGAGATATATTGCCTTGGTGCAGACAGCACAGACTCCGCTCCTGGGAAAGCAATGGACTGTGAAGTTGAGTGTGTGCGTGTGTGGGCCCGCTCATAATTCAGGAAGGGTTCTCTTTTGGGAAGCTCCCAATGGATGCTGCCTGCAGCCGTGTGCGGCTCCTTGTAGGAGACGCGTGTGTGTATCCAGGAGGGTTGGTCAGGCTCACTGCCTTTGATGGTCTCATAAAGCCATCACTCCAAAGCTTGGAATCACAAGGCTATTGAACTCAGTTAAAATAGAATGGATAAAGTACTCCCAATGGTTTTATTTTACTTTATTTTTATTTTTCAGTAGAGAAATAATGTCATGTCAGAGCCCAGCTTGCTCGGGCACTCCTTGTTTAGTCAGCATTGAGCAGTGAGATGCAGTGTCAGCGCTGCTGCTTCGCTTTGCGTACACCATCGTCGGTTAAACCTGCGCGCATGTATTCCGTCGCGGGAGTCGGGCGCTGTCGGGCGCTGGCAGACTGCGTGTTCCCCCGTGCACATCCCCGGCTGCTCTCCTGGATGCTGGGGAGCGGTGCTCTCCGCTGGGGTGAGAGGCAGGGCACTTTAACGGGAGAGGTGGAATAGGTGAATTATTTGTCTGGCATTTGGAGTGCTTGTTTAGCTCAGCAGAGGAAGCTTGGGTTTAATCTTCAATGGAATTGACTTGTAATGTCCTTTTTGCTTATCACCGGGGGAGGAATCTACTGAAAAAGAGGGCAGAGCACCAGCCGTAGCTGAACCGCTGCCAGCAGAAAGGTTGTTGATTCCCGGCAAGAGGAGGCAGGAAGCTGCCGCTTTCCTCCTTTAACAGCAAGTCATGCTTTGGGGGAATCCCCTACCTGGAATCTCAGTTTCCAAAGATCTGAGTAACTCCTGAGGCACCAGAGTTGGGAAGAAGCAAACCCCTCTCTTGGTGAATTTCCTCCACACGGAGGATTAGCATGAGAACGACAGATCATTTCAATCCCACTGCCTTTCTCAATACATTAAGTGACACATAGCCTAGAGGAGGCCCCCGAAGATTAATGCTTTCCACGGATTCAGTTTATCTTTGGAAACTCTACCAACATGTGTAGAACACGGGCCCCCAGACTGCCACCTCCTCGTCCCCAGCAGGCCATAGCCAGCCTGATTTTCCTTGTGGACTACACGAAAGGGCTTCCAGGCTTGCTGTGTCTTCTGCAGCTCTGGGTGGATGTACTTAAACGGCTGTTAATCACAGCCTCCTTGTAAGCTTGTTTGCCTGGGGAGAAATCATTAGTACCTTTTTTACAGTGAGCATAAATCTGAGAATCGCCTGAAAATCTGCAGGAAATTACTGTTCAAGTGACCGATGATCTGACCTCTAATTTCCTAATGATCTAGGAAGAGTTCAAGCCCAAGTGCTTGTATATGCAGAATGCCAAATTTATATATACAAAGCATCATAATTACTGTCATGGAGATTTACATCGCTTTACAAATCATTAATAATCATAATAATAATATTTACCATAACTCTTTCTGGCAGATTAATGGCAATTCTCTTTGACCATCCTTGAACTACTTTTCTTACAACATCTTTCCCATTGGCATGAAAATGAAGTACACAAAATATAATTTATTGACATAAAGGGTGGCTTTATTTGCGTGTGTTTATTTGAGACAAAACCAGATATTTGCTGTTGAAGTGAAAGCATAAGCATCAATGAATCAGCAGATCTTCTAAGAGAGTGCTGCGCGTCGCTGCATTTCCATGTGGCCTTAGCAGGTGATGTGCTCTTAGGTATTGGGACGGACGGGCATCACTCTTGCTGCTCAGTGAAGGTACCATTTGCAGTAATAAGCGTATAAAAGGCATACATAGTCATTTGCACCAGAATCTTTTCGGTCTGTCATGCCTGTTTTGGGGTGGAATATCCACAGATGACAAACGTCAAGTTTTGGCTACACTGACTGATGTATAATTGATGGACTGAGGCGATAGAAATTTCTCCTTTTTCTAAATACCATCAACATGATGAGATTTGGAGAAAGGAAAAACATAAGAAAGTGTTTTCCTGTTTCCTCTGCTTTCCTGCTTCTCAGTATACAGAGTTCGTAAGCAGTTCCAGACAGGATAGAAAATAAATGTTGACAAGCAATGGCATTTTTTAGTTTGAAAATTTGTACGTTTGTATATTTGATTTCCTTTTTTAAAAAAAAGATAAAAGTCTTCATAAGCTATTATATTGTGACAGTTTTATGAATATTCCTGCCCTTTTTTGACAGCATGCTATTGCTGCCAATGCCATGGATATTGTTTCTGTTTTATGAATTACTCTATCTAGGTCTGATTTTGTCCATTACTAGAAATCTGGTATTAATAGACCTTTTTCCCATGAGAGATTCATTAATTTGAAAGGGCAGTTAAATTATTATTTATGCTTTTTGACATTGTTGTGTTATCTATTAAAGAAAAAAAAAAGCAGGCAATATTAGGGTTTTGTATCTTAGTTCATTCCACTTGCTGCAGTAGCACAGCTGTGGGATAGAAGAAATCTGCTGAATTGTTTACTGGAATACTACCCACCGGTTGCTGGTTGAAGGTGTACCAACCACTCACATCTCTGGTTGAACTCCCTGGGAGCTGCAAGTAGCATGCGTGAGTCAAGGTTGCAAAAGCACGTAACCTTATGTTGAAATACTGCTTCAAATATATTGCACGGTAATTTAATCAGTTGTTGGACCGGCACAACCTTTAGCTGTGTTCAGTGTTGCAGCATCAGACTCCCTACCGAGGTACAACAACCTGGACATTAGGAAAACTTCCACAGGATGACAGACAGAAATCTCAGACACCCCTAACCTCAGCCCTGTCTCATCAAACTTTCATCTCAGTGAGACAGTTACAAAAGCTCATGTGTTCTAATGTAAAACGTTGAACTATTAGTGCCTGCTGACACGGAGAAAAATGGTAATAGTATTTCTCTCCCACCTGCCCGTCCTTCAATTTAATTTTATAGCGGGTGTCTCATAATTTTTTTAAGTTGCTAAAAAAAGAATTAAAGAATCTTTTCTAAAAGAAAGTGCCAAGCAAGCTAAATGTAGAACTTGCTGCCAATTCTGCGTTTAATACTTCAAAAACAAATACAGATTTACAGGCATACTCATACCAAAGCTGTGTGCCAAAGGCCATCAGAACTAAAAACATGGTTTAGAATATGTATGTGTAAAGTGGGTCTGATGATTCACCTAATTTGATACCTGGAGGCAGAACACACTCACATGGTGTTCTTTAATCCAGTTCTAATTTATATGATGTTCCTTGGTGTAATCTGTTGATTCTCCGTTCCCTGTGTTCAGCAGTAGATGGTGCGTGTTTGTGCGAGACACAACAGCTCGCCTAACAAGGACCGTTCTATGTTTATTCATATATTCTCCATTTAGTGTAATTCTGGAGAGATAATTACCCATGAACATGGCCTCCTTTCTCGAGTAAATTAAAGGGTTTCCCATACGGTACGTCCTCCTGAGACCACAAGGAATTTTCTGAGGATCTTCAGGTACAAGGCGACTCCCAGCTTAGCTGTAACCTTTGACATCCTTCCTATTTTCACACCGACACCTATGTCATCAATCCCATTACACAAAAATTCCTCTGATCGGAAAACCCTGCTGGTGGAAAACCTGTCCTCATCCTACGAAAAGTAAGAGACACCATGGGAATGTTTTCGTTGTTAGTGAATCATATCTGGTAGGAGTTGTTTCTTCTTGTGCCACACCTCCAGCCCCCTCCAAGCTGCCCAGCCAATGGCTTTGGCTGAAACAGCCCGTGGAAGTATAGCGGACAGTAATTGCTTTATTGTGTTGCTTTAAGAGGAAAGGAAAATAACTATTACTGTGAGCAAGTGCTGCTGGTTTTTTTCCCCTATTGCTGTTGCGTGTTTTCGTTATGAAACGTATCCTCTTCTGCAACTGGTTTTTTGCGACTTTCTGTTGTTCAAGTGGAAGGTTGAGAATGGGCAACTGTCAGTAACGCAGCCGGTGGCAAAGAGGAAAAACATTGGTCTAAAGAAACACTCTTCATTTATAAAAAGAGAGTGAAGCTATTACTCATTAATTTTTGTCCTCGACTCTTTATGGAAGATAACAAAGCAGCACAGTTTTATTCCTGGAAAGCGTGCCGAGGCTAGGCTTGATGCCTATGTACTTTCATCTTGTCTTCAGTTGTATAAAAGTTAATGGAGATTTGACTTCTAAAATTACTGTACTTACTTGTTTACCCGTTTGGCTATAGATGTAAATATGGGATTTAATGGTCAGTCAGTGACTGAGATAAAGCTCTATAAATTCGGGATGCTGCCTGTGAAGAAGCTGTTCTTCCGTCAGGCTGTTCTGAGAAAAAAGAACGAGAAAAGCCCAACTCCAGTAAACTGAGATCAGACCTATTACTGGAGATATCTAGAAATTTATGACTGGAAAAGGTATTAGGTTGTGACCTGATGGTCTCCTGCTGCTGAGGCTCCAATGGTGATTAGGAAGAAGTGATTTCATCGCCATATGAAGGCTGCTGCCCTTATCCCTGTGTTTTTTCTCATTGAGAAGCTGAACATGGTATTCAGGACTACGAGGAAAAAATGCCTCCCCACACATACACACAAAGCGTTATCACTGCCAGCTCCTCGTCTTCAAAGACCCCTGACTGAAGCTCTGTGTGACTAAGTCCACTTAATTCCCCACCTAAGAGAAAAAAGCCAAGTTCAGAAGTTCAAGGAACTCTCTGCTAACCACACACTTGTGGTTGTCTGGGCTGCTGGGTAGAGGGTTAGGCTGAATCGCTCGGTGTTTCGGACCTGGTCACAGTCATGTAACGTCTTCTTTCGAGGCAATGAATGGCCGGAAAGGTGGAAGGCTTCACCTGCTGCTGGTGGGACCTGACCGCTCTTGGAAATGTAACCTTAGATGTCACCTTGGGAGCTGTTCGATACGAAGTATCTGGAAGTCTCATCCCAGGTTCTGGGAATGTTTAGCATAAGATTGTGTATTCATGGCCTTGACAGGCTCATATATAACCCTCTATAGCATCCCCCTTTCCTCCCGACTTTTATAACTGTTAATAGTAGTAGTCTCCTATAAAGCTTTAAGTACATAGAGCATTTAAAGCTTATAACATTTATAGATTGCTACAGTAGCAGGAGAATCAAGCTAATGAAAGGATTGGGTGGGTGCCCTGAATTAATACGACCATAATCTAATTCATTTTAACTTCTTTTTTGCTGCGTATAAAACATTCCTCTCTCCTCCAGCAGCACACTTGGGGCCCAGTTCACAGGCATGTGGCAGATAACGGGAAGGTTCCCGCACAGTGGGGCGGGCAGTCAGGTTTTGAACAGGAGGCTCTTGGCAAGAGCAGAGTAGCGATGGTTGAGGTGGCAGAGACCTTCCGTGGAGGGCAACGGGAGGTGTAGGAAAGGGGGACTCAGAGTTTGAGGAGTGAATAGGAGAATCAGAGCCAGAAGGTGTACTAAAAGGAATGAGTTTTGAAGCAGGCTCTCTGCTGTAGTATGAAATAGAGATTTTTTTTTTTTTTTCTTAAACTTTTCCATAGTATAGAGCCTACTTGCAGAGTTTGTCTTATAGGCTGCTCCTTTCCATTTAAGACCATACAGCATTTTACTCCCCTCCCTTCTCTGCCCTTGCCATTCCCTGGAGAAACTGTGTTAGGAGAATACTTCTTGGAGTTATAACTCTATTTAAGTGCAGTGCAATGTGTTTGATTGCGCTGTCTACTTTTGTTCTTTGTTTCTCCATCTCCCATCTGTTTTGTTTGTTTCAGCCAAAAAGGAAGGATTATTGAGTGCTCCATAGATCATCCCGTGGAAGCTTGGAGGGTGGGGAGGGAGCTTGGGACCTGCAAGCAGTCAGGTTGAGGACCTGGAGGGGAAAGCAGTGATTTTGAGAGTGAGTGAGGCACTGTGGTTGTTCTGACAGATTTTGTTGATCTGTGTTACTGGATCACAGAGTCCAAGAAATTACTACAGCGCGTCTCCACATAACAGCCAGTTTATACTTATGACCTTTTTGTATTCTTCTCAGAAGCTATGTACAACACTGTTTTCTATGTACGAACTTTGACAGAGGAGCTACTGGAGACAGTCCAGTGGAGGGCTACGAGGATGATGAGAGGGGACTGGAGCATCTCTCCTAGGAGGAGAGGCTGAGGGAGCTGGGCTTGTTTAGCCTGGAGAAGAGAAGGCTGCTAGGGGACCTTATAAATGTCTATAAATATCTGCAGGGTGGGTGTCAGGAGGACGGGGCCAGACTCATTTCAGTGGTGCCCAGTGACAGGACAAGGGACAATGGGCACAAACTGAAGCAGAGGAAGCTCCAGCTGAACATGAGGAAGAACTTCTTCCCTCTGAGGGTGACGGAGCCCTGGCCCAGGCTGCCCAGGGA
>Ga0065711_1038434_pt1 | contig 18761 bp, 9 predicted proteins | sample Hoacrofraction12_FD_59098 | JGI IMG/M metagenome (GOLD analysis project Ga0065711, IMG submission 59098) | Hoatzin crop microbial communities from Cojedes, Venezuela - Epithelial fraction 12 v2 (version 2) | ecosystem: Host-associated > Birds > Digestive system > Esophagus > Crop | place...
CGAAGCAGGGTCACCTACAGTAGGCTGCACAGGATCTTGTCCAGGCGGGTCTTGAATATCTCCAGAGAAGGAGACTCCACAACCTCCCTGGGCAGCCTGTTCCAGTGCTCCGTCACCCTCAAAAAGAAATGAGCTCCTCAGGTGGTGTAAATGAGCTTGATTTCCATTGTTCAAGTGGAGATAGACAAATGTAGATCAGCTGAGAATCTGACATATATCTATTAGTGTCCTTTTTGTTTCTTTTTCTCCCACTATTACTGTTTCTGCTCCCACAAGTACACTTTTTACCTTTATGACAATAGTGTGAACTGAATTGTGATGAGTAATGCCCAGTTCCTGTCCAAGCAGTCTTTCCTTTTGACTGAAGGTCACATTTTCTTCTATTCGTTCAAGATTTTTGACAGTGAGGTCAGGTCAAAAGTTGAGGAATGAGTATTTTGGCTTATATAGCTTAATGAATTAACGTCAATTTTCTATTTGGAATAACCTGTAGAATAATAATTTTCTCTTTCAAACTTAAGTTTTCTCCCTTTTATCACAAAAACACCTAACTACACTGTTTTAATCAATACAATATGCTTTTCCTGGTTGATAAATGAGTTCAGTAATGTTGTAATTCTTTCAACATTGAACTAATGTACAACTCCTTAATTATGCTAGGCATACAGAGAACACATTAAATGCATTAGTAATTTTATCCAGGAAAAAAATCTTTAAAGTTTAGAGTATGCACTCCAATAATTTTCACCAGGTGAATAACTTCTGCTTTATGAGAGTATTGGGCAAGAAAGGACAGTGCTTTATGACAACGGAGAAGAACCTTTCTGAGCTGAAGGAAGAGGAAAGAAAAAGCTTGACTTTACCTTCATGAGGGCAGGAAAAAAGTCGTCAGTATTGAGAAAAAAGAAAGAGCTCTGTTCTGAGACTAGGAAAAGAGATCTGCTTGGTTAACTTCCCCTACTATTAGCCTCTGACTTGCAGCACTGTTGAGACATAACTGATGAAACAGTCTTGCAAAAATGTAGTGGTCCAATTTTTATGAAAATGAAAAGTTACAGAAGTCACAGGTGTGGTTATCTATGTATATGGCTTTCCTCTGGCACTTACATCATGGAGAGTCAAGATGGTATTCCTATAAGCTTTTAGCTATGCTAGGCAGTCCTTAGCTGTGGTCTCCACAGCATGGAAGTAATAGCTTTGTAATGGAAGATGGGCCATGAGTATGTGCTTGTAATGTCTCGTTGGCTGTTTTATTGTAACATTTCATTGGTTATAATCATATTTTATCCACAAATGAAGATCTTATATGACAAGCCAGGAAAGAAAAAGTTTTCAATCTGATTTCTTTCATCATAGTAATGTAAAGAACTGCCTGACAACAGTTATGGAATATTAAAAGCCATCTTCCACAAACGCATCTGGGAGCCTCCAATGTAAATTCATAACAGGTGTCTATTTGAAATTTACCCTAGATAGTAGATTCAAACATGCTCACCACCTAAATCTTTCAATTAAAATTTGAAACTACTGAGGGAAAGTAAACTGTCTCTGAACATTTCTTACCCATTCCTGTTTTTAGCAGAACTCTCAGACAAATTCTCAGGTGAATTTGGTATGAATTCACATTTCTGTATCCACTAATGACATCAGTTGGTAGCAATTGTCATCCTTAAAACTGAAGACAGGAAAAAAGGAACCCAACAGAATGAACGGATTTGTAGGATGTGGAAAATGGGGTACGCTGTATGAGGAGGAATCTCAAAATGCCCCTTGAAAATGTAATTACATTGAAGAGCATTTCTCCTCAGCCAAAACATATATATATCATAGAAGCATAGAATGGTTTGGATTGGAAGGAATCTTAAAGATCATCTACTTCCAACACCACTGCCATGAGCAGGGACACCTTCCACTAGACCAGGCTGCTCAAAGCCCCATCTAACTCGGCCTTGAACACTTTCAGAGACGGGGCATCCACAGCTTCTCTGGGCAATCTGTTCCAGTGCCTTTCCACCCTTTTAGTAAAGAATTTCTTTGCTATATCTAATCCAAATCTGCCCTCTTTCAGTTTAAAGCCATTACCCCATGTCCTATTACTACATGACCTTACAAAAGTCCCTCTCCAGTTTTCTTGTAGGCCCTCTTCAGGTACTGGAAGGCTTCTATAAGGTCTCCTTGGAGCCCTCTCTTCTCACGGCTGAAAAACTCCACTTCTCCCAGCCTTTCCTTACAGGACAGATGTTCAATCCCTCTGATCGTTTTTGTGGCCCTCCTCTAGACCCGCTCGAACAGCTCCATGTCTTTTCTACGCTGAGGGCTCTAGAGATGAATATAGTTGAACCCGAGGAACAAATGCAAATCATTTCAAAGTAAATTTGAATCTTCAATCTGAGTTGAGTTTTGGTCACCTTATTGTTGGATGAAATAAAGGAATCAAAGGACACAAAAAAGATGTGAAAAGCATAGATTAGGTGCAATGGGTGAAATTCTGTCCTTAACTACAGTTAGTGGGTATTCTGCTTTGTCCTTCAATGTAGTGGGAAATAAGTACCAAGTATCTAGCCAAGTTCAGCAGCAATTATTAAGATTTTTAGTAAAAATGTGAAAAATATGTCAAATGTAGTCACTTGAAAGCTAATTTGATGAACATTTTATTGTTTTTAGCATAAAGACCACTGTCTGGCATCAAGTGGAAATGATCAGAATGGTTGTATGCTTTGCATACAAATATTATTTTAATAAACTATAGAACATTAATGTATAGTCTAATTATGATTGACCTGGAAGTGAACTGAATTTTGAATTAAAAAAACCCCTACAAATCAGACTTTCTTCTCCAGTCCCAACTTCACCCACAGGAGCAAACTGCACTCTTTCATGAAATGAGCTTCAGGGAGCAGAAAAGAGGATGATATCTACAGTATTTCATAAGACCGTATGAGGTGTATTTTTAAAAACATAGAAGCTTCTACAGAAATTAGTCTGTTGGAAACAAGGGTGCCTCAGGTAAAAGCAGAATGCAAAGGAATGAGGTAGAGTCCAATATACAAGCGGTACTCTTGCCTTGGCACTGAACCAAGACAGTATTGTTCCGATTGCATTGTACATGTCAAAATTTCAAAGCAGAAAAAAGGACAGAAGAGTTGGCTCAGAATGTTGTCTAAGGGAAACACTTGCTAGAAAGTGTTAGGATGCCTACAGAAATAAACAGACATGACAAATTAAGACAATCCTTGTTTAAAGCCTGGACGCATGTTTGTTAAAACTATGTCAGCATAATGGGGAATGTAATCATCATGTTACTTTGGAGATCTGTTTCATTTGTAACTCCTAGAAATGACTTCTACATAAGGATCTCCTTTCTGGTCTCCTTCCTCACAACCGAGACCACTACCTTTTGAGTCAGCCACCTCTGACAAAGAGATGTGAAACATGAGTCTGCAATCTTTATCAGTAATGGCTACTGAAGCGAATCAGTGCCAAAATGTACTAATTTTACATGTAAACATAAAAATGTTGCTCTACTCCCTCCTTTTTCCTCTCTGAGAACCAAGACATGGGCATATTATGATATACTTTATGGAGAATTTTTCTTGATACACCGTCTTACTTTGCAGTAATTTACAACTCTTCCACCACAAAGTAAATTATTCTGCTCTGCGATGCAGCAGCTTGGGAATCAAAGATGGAAAACAAAAATCTGTTTCTAAATAGGTATGGAAGTTAGTATTTGGCTTTGTTAAGAAGAGGATGATCTGCACAGACCTGCACGTCTGTGTTTACAAATGTCTAATTCTTTTGCATAACTGTTTCAAAAATGTTCAATTCAAAGCTGATAATAGAACTGCAGCTATCAAGGGCAAACATCTGAAAATGCATTTGCCTTCCAAGATGCGCAAAGATAGTCTATGCTTTTGACAATTAATTTGGGCTCTGTATCAGACATTTCACAGATCGGAAGGGCAACACTCAGGATGGAAGAAAACATACCAAACTAACAAAAATATGGAACTGAATTTAAGCCTAAGGCTTCTTCATAACAGTTTTGAATAAACTTAAAGTATGAAAACTAAAAAGAAAAATAAGAGATAAAGCCTCAATCTGCTCATCTCCACAGCAAAATGTATCCTTAAAGGAGGGTGGTTATTTTAGTCTCTATGGGAGAAAAATAACTTTGTTCTTAATTGGGAGTATGGATAGGCAGCACACAGAAGATATTGCGTATTATCTTTAGAGCCATGCTAACTATGAAATGTGTTGGGGTGTTTTTCTGGTTGCATAAAAGTCGGGAAGGGAAGGTTTATGGCAACATCTGCTGCCTGGGTGGATTTATTCTGCTTGTCTGTACAGTGCTAACACTCATAGAATGTAGTCATAGGTCGCTGTCCTTTTGTATTATATTAAGAAAAAATTGCAAAATATTATGCCACATGTACTACTTACAGGAGTCTAAATAATTCTCTTTACAGAGATTTCCAAGAAAAGGTGCAGGCAAGAATACCCGTTTTCTCCTTGTTATTATAACCAAGCTCCTGGTTATTTTGAGTGAATGACACTGTGACAGGTGACCAGAGATAAAAGAGGATTACATCAGTTGTCTTGATATCTTACCTTAGAGTTGAGGTTTGCCTTTAATAGTAACTGTATGAAGTAACATGTCTAATAGATTCAAACTCCTTTTGCCTACAGTCCCTCTTTAAGTCTAGCTGGCTTATTTTCTTATTTTTTCTACCTCATAGTGGTCAAGAACTTATACTCTGATATTGGTGATGACAAAATGACACCAAGTGTTTTCTGTGCGTCAGATCAATTTTTCTAGTGTGTAGTTCAAATTTCTACTCCAAGCCTATCATGTTCTGAATGGGCTTTTTCTGTGAAAGGGGAATATTTGAGGGTCTTTCATTTTATGGACTCTGTCCTGGGGTTTATCTCGTCATCTATGACTGCAGCTATCAATCAATTTGTGGATTAGCTGATCAGTCTGCATGTTGGAATACAAATATCTGTCACTTCTGTATTTCAGTCGGGCAGTTGTGCAATAAGTTGGGCAATAAGTAGCATTGCACACCCTTTGTTATGGCTGGAGGGTGTGGGAGAATGGTGGAGAGCCTTGTCTTTCACAGAAAAAATAAAAAAAGATATGAAAGAATGTCCATACGCAGCTGATACTTTGCAGGTGCATGTGTTTTGTTGCCTTTTCTCAGCAATCAGGTATTTCTCCAAAGCAACTTGGAAAAAGCCCAGATGAAGTTTTCTGAAAGAGCATGAATCCCATCAACTAGCAAAAAAGCTAATGGCATGATGCAGTGTGGCCACCTCTCATATCCCACACCTGACTTTCTTCTGAATGGAAAGACTGCAGCCAGACACTTTCACTGCACCCGGGAGAGGACAATGCACTCAGCAGCTCCTCCGTTGGCACTTACACAGTATAGTGAAGATAAGGATCCTCCTGGGGTTCACAGAAACTCATAAGCTCACTGTCTGAGTAGCAGAACAAACAGCAGGGAAGTTTGCTATAGTGCTAGTCCTCTGTGCCAGTGGGGATGCTGCAGTACCAGCAACAACAACATAAATGGCAGGATTGCATCATCTCATTCCTCATACACCAAACAAAAATGCACCTAACACTATATCTGGGCTTCCTTCCCAAGTCCTCAGTTAAAACACACCTGAGAATGGGATTTTCTGCCCCTTGAAACATTTCAAAAACTTTGGGACAGAATGCTGCTTAGCCCTGCATGCAAATCAAGTCTGCATATGATGTGAAATGTCAGTTTATGACTCTACAAAAACAACACTCTTACTTTCAATCCAGCTCAGAACTTAAGCCTAATACCCCTTTATTTTTGCCTGTTCATATGTAGAGATTTATAGTTACGAGTATCAGACCTAAACTGCTACTTACTTTTGCTCTGGTAGCATTCTGCAATTCAAGAAGCATAAGCACTGATGTCTACTGGCCTTAAAGTACTCTTTGTGCAGCTGGAAGTTGGCTTGATCATGCCAGAACTATCCTGGGCACCAGACAGAATGCTTTGGGTTTATTATAATAGGAAATTGCATTACTTGGTGCAATGCAATTGAAAAAAAGTTTATCCACCTCTGCATTAAACTCTGAGGAAACAATGGTTGTTAGAGAAAACTGCTTGCCCTTTGAGTGGAATCTGCTATCTGTAATTCTGAAGCTTGGTATATCTATGCACTGAATTTGACAAAGCATACACTGAATGGACAAGGCCATAAGCTAAAATATGCCTCATTACGCAATATTCTCTATTCTTTTTTTATATAAGTTGTGGTATGCATTCTTCTACTTTTTCCCTGACCTTCATGTACTACTTGTCTTCTTAAAACATAAGCTGTTTTAGCCAGGCTGTATGCATTTCTCTACGCATAGCCAGCAATAAATACATTATAGATGCAAGAACTTTACAAATACCAGATGATATCTTGCGCTTTCATTTCTGCTAACGCTTTTTTCTTGCTGATGATAGTGATGTCGAAATCCTAATGTAAATCTGATGAAAGAATTTCCCTTGATTTTTTCTTTCTTTCTTTTCTTTTTTTTTTAATCTTGAACGGGATCATGTCATTTGGCAAGGTGCTATGTCTTTAGTTCAGTATATGCATGGGTACAGGTCCTGAATGGCTTAAAAATATTGTAAAAATCACTGTAACAAAAATAAAAAATATAACTGATGTCTGTGGAAGATTACTTTTTCCTCTCACAAAAGGCAATTCCAAACCAGTATGTTCAGAGGCGGTGTTGATACTTTTGCAGACTTTTACTGAAAGTTCTTTGAGAAGCTGCAGAAAGGCTTTTGGTTTTTATTGTTGGCACACCAGATGTTTGGTGTTTCTCTTTTAGCTAAGCTGATATCCGTCATTCATATGTTGTGTCAAAAGCACCCTTTAAAAGCAATGCTTCTGTCACTTCCTATTGTTCATTTCACCATTGAAAAGGCTGGATAAATGTTACAGGGTATAATGGACATGTCATTTATTAGTATTTAATGTGAAAGATGTGTACATCCTGTACAGTTTACAGTCAAATACCTTAGGAGAAAAGTAAAGTATTGTTCACCAAAGACCTAATTTGTATCAAATTCATAACCTAGTACATCAGATATGTTTCTGCAAAAATGATACCTTGTGTCACCAACTGAATTGGATTTGTCAGGTGCTGAAGTAAGTCGAGTATATCATCTACAACATGACATACATCATTCTTAGCAGCAAATAAATCACCTATTGAATTGAATATATCTATAGTTTAAGAAGCCCTATAATAAACTGATTGTTATTTCCATTCACATTTTTTGGCTGGATATGGACTTGCCTGTGTTTGTTAAAGATGTGCATCCCTGACAAGTGAAATGCTTGATATGCATCTGACACAACATTGGCTGAAATATCCATGCTAAGAACACCACCAATTGTATGAGCAGCTGAATTGCATGCATTGACTTACTACAGCAATCAAATCTGACATACTCACTTTCTAGGAGACACCAATCATGTGAAAGGGGTGAAACCACTGTCAGAAAAAGTTTAGGTCAGCAACAGCTCTACAGCAAGAACTATTCGTTATAGCTGACCACGTGGCTTCAACATACAGCAGTTTGTCATGGGGTTCAGGCATACACAGAAGATTCATCACCATGAGAAGAGAAGATGGTAGAGCAGGCAGTCAAATGTTTTTCATATGTGAAGAAGATCTTGCGTGCTTTTGTCTGGATCTTTGATAAAAGACTCATGCAGTTCTGTTGCGCCTGTCTCTACCTTAAGTTCTACTACTTCCTGTATGATTGTGTCTCTTCACATCGGTTCATGTAATGTCCAGGGTATGGGAATAGATATAAATATAGCATCCAATCTCTGCAGTTATGAGCTGGGCCAAGGAATGTTCCCAATCTCATTACTTCGTTTAACCATCTGCATTTTAAGTAATCTGGGTAAGTGACACGCATTGAGAATGACTGTATTCTAAATAAAAGAAAGCTTGCAGTGCAGGAGGGAAAAAAATATTCTGCTGTCAGAAACAAGTGCTTCCCTAGGAAAAAATTAACAAAGGGATTAATTATATCTATCCCTGAGGAGTTCGAAAGGCATTTCCACTGCTGCAGAACTGTGGGGATCTCTGCCCAGAGTAGAAATATTGTTGAAAAACAGGTTCAGGTGGAGGTGTACAGGCAGAGAGGGACAGCAGATTTCTAGGTGAAAGGAATTAGGATGCCAGAAGGCTTATGAATAAAAACTATGGTAAGTGAAGAAGAAAAGCTAAGGCAATTGTTGGTATGGAGTGATATGAATGAGGTAGCCTTTATCAGATGTCAGCAACATATTGCTTTTCCAGGGTGAATATTAAAACATGTAAGAAAGAATAATTTTAATTAATGTTTTCTTAAAGAAATAAAAAATCTGTCGATAATCACTACCTAGCACAGGACATACAGCACATGAGTTGCATGTCATATGTATACTGAATAAAGATATTCTTACTTTCTACGCTGGACATACAGCAGTTCAGCTATTACTGCTAATTTTTAAGATTATTGTCCTCTTTTATTCAGCTCAAAGAATGGCAGGCTGGAAGACTAATAACTTAGCTCTGCATGAACTATATCAACTCACCCATCCATACTTTTCTTCTATTTATCTTCCACACTTCTACAGCAGCCTAATTCTTATTAGCATTCGGCAGCACTACGCACACCTGGAAGAACAGGCCTGCATGTTCTGACTCCTCCTGGGTATTTCATGGAGATACTTCAATATATAGATAATTTTGGCCTTTTGCAATGGTAACACAACTCTGATTAAGGTGTTACTGATAAGTATTTTACAAGCATTATAGGCCTTTATTTTCCCACTTCTGTTTCATTTTATTTGTTTCTACTGTATAAAAGACAAAGAAAAAAATCTATATTGTGTTATAATGTCTCCCTCACTCACCCTGGTGTCCCACTGTTTTATTGTCTATCCTTTTATCTGCAGATCTTCAGCCATGTTTCATTCCCTATACCAATGTAACTGGATGTGGTAAATTATTAGAAACTTCTTGATGAGGTGTCAAATTTTTATTGAAATAAAAGAATGTTTACTTTGAATTCACTTCAAACTTTTTCATACAGAAAATAAATGAATAGTTTTCTAGGAGGTATTCAGTATAAATTTTGCTTCATACTCTTTGTGAAAAACACAACTGCCATGGTTATTTCATTATTATTTTTCTCAAATGGAAAGACAGTTATAGAGGGGTTGAAAGAGTCCTGAATCTTCAGCAGATATTTCAAGATTATTCTCACATTTTCCATAATTTTTCATAATTCCACTGATAAAAATTGAACTCCATATCTCAAAAGGATATTAAGAGTATTCTTCTTCTGTTTTGTAACATTCTTCTGCATTTTTATATTTTTTCTAAGGAATAGTTTTTGCCTTATATCACATTCTGTTGAAATCATTGATGCTTTAAAACGGTGTTAATGGAATGTTGTACTTCTTTTTAATAGAGACTCTGGAAGCTGGAACTGCTGTCTCAGGTTCAGCAGAGATTTTCTTCTGTTCATACAAAATCTCAGTTAATATAGATTGTCAAACTCAAATTCTGGTGAGTTTGTAAATAGCTTGTCACCAATGGGGATTACATACACATAGACTATATAATTTAGCTATCTATAATGTATGTGATGCATGTGCCAGACTACAAGCTTCTGCTACCCTTATTCAGTGTTTTTTGACATTAACACAAATTAAGAAGTGAGACTTTTATTGTTGTCAGGAATTGCCAGCTCTGAGTCTGGAGCTGACTTTACACCTTTTAGATCAGTGGATAGGAATGTCTTTTACAGGCATTCATTCAGGGCTAAAAGCCATTTTTAACTTCAAGGACAGAAGACTGCACTTCATACTATGTCTAATCCAGCATCAGATGATACTTTGCATTGTCCCAACAGAACTATGCTACCATGCACTAAAGCAATTAGTTCCCATTCAAAATAAATCTCTTTCCTCACTGCTCTGGTACCTGCATATATTTTTCATGAGATACACAGAAGCTTTCCTCGCAGTACTACTCCCCTGCACAAGGTATCTCTGCAAATAGAATAGGATGTTTTATCCCGATCCAAATTTTTCCCCCAATTTCTACAAATTAAGGTCTGGCTAAGCATCACACAGAGATGGGAGAAGAATGAGGAATGGATAAGCAAAATTTCAAATTCAGTGTTTATATTATGTCTGCACCTTCTACAAATATCATGTGGATTATGCCAGTTACTGTACACATGTCCACAGAGATTTGGGTATGCAGATAAAATTTCTCATATATGCACAGTATTAGGTATATAGGCTTACAGAAGAATGGATACATACAAAGCCTTGAAAGTCTGATCTACTACATGTGCTTTTTAAAATTAACATAAATGTTATGAGTATGAAATACCAAACTTTTCCTTTCATTCTTTTGCCTAAACTTGCAAATTTAGATATTTTGCCAACAAAAGAATATCTGTAGAAGAATACTTATGGGCTACTTAGATTCTTGATTAATTCTATGTTATCATTTTTACATTTTATAACTTCTATATTATCCTAGACTGGAGTGCCTTGTGACAGTTGGTAAGGGAATCTGGAGTGCAGATTATTTTTTTCTCTTTCCTTCCAGTTGCAGGCAGCAACACTGCAAGAAGCAGACAGGCCCGGTCTATTAATACATGGCTCCACTACTGGTGTCACTGTGACAGTTTTGGTGTTTTCAACAGTGGGGTGACCTACATAGCACCGAGCTTGCTGGTGTCAGATGCAAATCACCTTTCTCAAAGGTGGAAGAGGGTGTTTGCTCATGAGCTAGAAGGGCTCATTGACAGAGCTTTAAAGCAGGCTTGAAGGGGGCGGGATGACACACCAAGGTTAGAGGGACAAGGTGCTAGTGAGAGCTCTCAGCCTGTTGCTGTGAGATGTCTGGCTACACTGCAGCACACTTGAAGTCTGCAGAGATGAGCCAGAAACTCCTGAGGTAAGAAGGGCCAACAGGGAAACACCAGTGAAATACCTCAAAGGAAGGATGTTCCTCTAAGAATGTGACATGGCCGAAAGCCCAGATGAAGTGTCTCCACGCCAATGAACACAGCACGGACAACAAACAGGAGTTGGAAGCCACCATGCTGCTAGAAACCTATGACCTAGTTGCCTTTACTGAAACTTGGTGGGACACTTCCCATGACTGGAGTGCAGCTATCAAAGGCTACAGGCTGTTCAGAAGGGGCAGGTGAGGAAGTAAGAGTGGAGGAGTTGTCCTCTACATCATGAAATGGATAGAGTGTTAAGAGCTGCCTCCAAAGAATAGACACAAACAGGTAGAAAGCCTATGGGTAAGAAACAGAGAATGAGGCAACAAAGGGAACTTTGTGATTGGTGTCTACTACAGGCCACCCAATCAAGGGGACCCTACTGAAGAAACCTGCTTACTCCAGCTACAGAAGGCTTCACGCTCGCAGGCTCTTGTCCTGCTAGGGGACTTCAATCACACCGACATCTGCTGGAAAAATGTCACGGTGAGCTGTAGGCAATCCAAGAAACTCCTGGAGTGTATGGAGGATAACTTCTTAGCCAGGTAATAGACAGCCTTACCAGAGGGCATGTAATACTGGACCTGTTGATCACCAACGCAAGGGAGCTAATCGGTGGCATCAAGATTGGAGGCAGCCTCGGCTGCAGGGATCATGGACTGGTAGATTTTGCAGTCCTGAGGGATAAGGGCCAGGTGAAGAGTAAAGTCAAGACCCTGAATTTTAGGAAAGCTAACTTCCAGCTGTTCAAGGAGTTAGTCAAGAGGACCCACTGGGAAACTGCCCTCAGGCACAAAGGAGCAGAACAGAGCTAGCAGATACCCTGGGTGTCAGAAATCAGGAAAGGTAGGCAAGAGATTGGCATGGCTGGGTCAAGAGCTGCTGGTCAAACTAAAAGTCAGGAAGTAAAGGCACAGGCAGTGGAAGCAAGGACAGGTATCCTGGGAAGAACATAGGGACGCTGACCAGTTCAGTACTGAAGAGGTCAGGAAGGTCAAGGCACAGGTGGAGCTGAACTTGGCAAGTGACACAAAGAATAATAAGAAGGGCTTCTACACGTAAGTCATCCAGAAGAAAAAGGTCAAAGAATGTGTACTGCCCCTGATGAGCAAGACTGCCACACTGGTAACAACAGACAAGGAGAAGGCTGAGGTACCCAACAACATTTTTACCTCAGTTGTCACTGGCAATCTCTCTACCCACACCTCTTTGGTGGATGGACCACAAGACAGGGACTGGATGAGTAAAATCCCTTCCACTATAAGACAAGGTCAGTTTCATGACTGGGGCTCTGAACAACCTGATCTAGTTGAAGATGTCCCTGATCTTTGCAGGGGCGATGGACTAGGTGATATTTAAAGGTCCCTTCCAACCAAAACCATTCCATGACTCTATGATTTTTAATCGCTGGTGGATTTTGTCTTTCAAAGTAGCTACTTTTTACTAATTTATTACCCAAGATGTATTCAGGTAACCATCCTTAGAAAGAGTAAAAGTAAGACATTCTCTGTAAAGACCTGTATTGTGCTGCTGACATTGGTGGCACATCAAATTAACAACAAGGCAGGGACTTTTTGGCCTGCATTCTCTAAGAAAGGAGACGTAAACTAAAAATCAATATATTTCTAATAGAAAAAGATAAAAATAATATGTAAAACCAGCTAAAGGCCTGAATATATTCTCAGCTACACTTCATAACTGAAGAATTTCCAATTTAAAACCAATTAGGGGCGTACATTTAAAGGTGATTAAAAGTTTGGGGAAAGGTTTATTTCATTTTTCTTCCTATTCAGTCCAAAGTTGGCATATTTGCTCTAGCTTTAGGTTGACCTTTAGAAATTCTATAAGTAAATATAGAGCTCCTGCGGAAAAAGTTAGCCTCTTGAAGAAATTGCTAACAAATATCTCTTTTTTGTAACATACCTTTGGGATTGCTGCCAGTCCTAGAACAAACTTCTGTGTATAATTATTGAGCATTTGCCAAAATGACATGATATATGTAAGTGTCTGTTACAGAAAGCTCAGAGTTTGTAGATGTTCTCCCAGATCCTTGTGTAACAATTGAGGACACACAAACTCTGGCCAGGTTCACTGATGTACAACTATAATATTTTATGATCATGTCTGCATTTACTAATATGCATTTCTTTGTTTGCAATATGTAAATAATAAAATGGTTATAAAGGTAATAACAAGAGGGTAATGGAACAGCACAGAATGTGCCCCAATCTTATAGTTAGTGTGCTTCTACTGTTAGCGTTCCCATAACTCAGAGGGATAGTACTTGGTGATAGACATCCAGAATGAAAGTCTAAAGGTCATCTTTCACTTCAGTTCTGTTACTGAAGCATTCCTGCTCTTCATGGAGTCAGGTTAGGTTTGCGCAGAGATGGATGTGCAGGAAGAAACAACATGAACATTACCAGGAATAATGAATCTCAAATTTCACAGCATAACCTAAGCAGCTCAACATAAACGTGGAATTGAGTTTTCAGTGTCTTAGGCTGCCTGACAAGCAGATGCAGAAATGGTACTGGTTTTAAGCAGATATGTGCCTTTGGACCAAAACCTGGCAGAATGATTGAAGGCTTAAGAGTGTATTGCTGAAATGTCCAGGTAATTTCGATGTTGAAGAACTATCTCAACTCTTAGGCACTGAGTTCATAATACATAATAAAGGTGTAGCTATATTGTCTCTATTTGAATTTTACACCTAAAGGAAAAAGTGAGAGCTGAACTCCCTCTGACATTCTCAGTACAGATGAGAGGATAGCTTGCAATGTGTGTGCCTTACAAAGTTTACTTTTTTAATGTTTAAGGTATTTCCACACACAGGTAGATACTCTCTTGAATATGCTAGCTATTCACCATTTTATCCTTTCTATTCAGACATCTGTTATTTAAAATCCAACATTTAGATGTTGGCTGGACACAAAGAAGGTGGAGTTTTTGCATGTATCTTATCTGTCCACTGCTTCTCTTCTTTTCCAGGCAACATTAGTGTCATTTCAGTCACATTTCAGGCTCTGTAAAGGAAAATCCCACTTGGCAGTGCAAAGGAAGAAGTGTTTCCTGAGCTGACTTCACTAGTGTGTGCACAAGGATTATTTCAGTGTCTTCTCAGTCTTCTGCTGGATCCTACACTGTGGTTAAACTAGAAATGTTTATAGTGTATGGCTAGGCTGCCTGCTCAAGAAGGATTCTCGACTTTGCTAGGGCAGTTCCAGACTCAGGTGAATAATCAGGAATACTAAGCCATTGGGTGATATTCAAATATATTTTTTATAATAAGCTAAGTAAATAATTTCACAGAATTTTTAAAAGAGTATCAGTTCAACCCCAAGAGGCTTATCTTTTGATTCTGAATAGAATTAAGGCTTAATCAAAACAAACAATATACAAAATTGAATTTATCAGATTACAGGTTTTCTCATAGTGTGTTGGGTGCATGTTTTCATTTTTCTAGGTGTTAGTAATGCAAAAAGATTTATTAGTTAACAAGTTGTGGTACTGTCCTCCTTTACATGAATAAGATTTGCCCTCTTCCTTTGATCAATGCCTTTCACAAGAATAAAAATGTGTCTGTAATATCCAGCTAGGATTCTCAAGTGTTCTAACGAAAGGTTGGAAGTTGACCTCCAAAATTTAAATAGAATAAGAAATGAACAGGAGTATACAGAAAACTACTTGTTATGAGTAACAAGGAACTGAAATGACCGTTCTTCTGAATACACAGAGGTATATTTATTTCCTGAAGTATTTATAGATAATGATGTTTTCATATTAAAAAATATATTCTTTTTGGTGCTGTTGAAATAGCAGTCCCAAAGATATCCACATTCAATATGAGTAATTTATAAATTCAGAGTATGGTAAAGGTAGGATGGCTGATAGATTTATTCATGCTAAAGCCCTTAAAAATTTAAAAAATAAAAAAAAAAGCAAGAGAGGAGGGTAAGAATTGTGAGATTTGGATGGAATGGAAATTCTCTTCTACATAAAAAGATGGACAAAAAATCCCAGGACATGATGAACAATAAATTATGAGCTTGAAGAGCAATCTAAAAGTTTGAGGACTCAATTGAAAGAGAGTGAAAAAGAGAGGTGCTATTATATTGTCACATTGACAGTTTACGAGATAAATGCTTAGCCTCCAGATGCAGGAAGCCATTGTACTGAGAATCCTGATGAATTAATTCTGATAAACCAGAACTTTGTTTTTAACTGATGAAATCTGTACGGATTTAAAAAAAAAAAAGGCAAGAAAGCAGCAAGAAAAGGTACGGATAAGAACAATGAAAACAATCTGATATAGAAAAGAACTAAACAAGAGAAGATTGTAAAGACTGAGTCAGCTTTTCAGCAAAAGGTAGATAATATGACGTGCTATATACAAACGTAACTGATGTGAAGAAAATTAATCACTGATTTATTTCTCTACTATAAATGGATAAGAGAACCCAGTGAAATTACCCAGAGTCCCACTTAAAACAGCCAAGAAACCTAGTATTTCTGGGGCAATACTTATTTAACTCGTAAAATGTCTTGGGTTTTGAGATGTGCAAGTAAAAACATAAATAAGTTCAAAGAGGTATTATACAATCCTCAGGAAAGGCATAGACTTGCTACACAAGAGAATCCAAATATGACCTCTAAATGAGAACTCTCCAAAACAGCTGCGGTCTGGAAAAAAACAGCATTCGATTGCTATGTGGTACCATTATCCTCAGTGCATCTCTTAGTCTTTCTTAGAAACAGACTATTGGGTTAGATGGAACTTTGTTGGGATTCAGGTGATTTGAACAAGAGGAATAAAGAGTATTCTAATTAATTTTTTCTTTACATGATTTTCAACTGGGTAAAATTTCCATGCAGAATTTTGCACCTCTTAGCATAGTGGTATCCATGCATCATTCATCACAAAATTCACTTTTGCTTCTTTTTCCTCCTTCTTCCAGTCCTGAGGGAAAGAAAGATAAAATGTTAACAATTTCATAAGAATTCCTGTGTGTACCAACAATGTTGTCAAGAAAGCTACACTGTCTGCGTATTTCAAATGACATCTGATTTTGGTCCGGTTTTGAAAAGTTGAATGATATCATAAGAAAGCCAAGGACGGGGAAACTTCTAGGAAAATGTCCTGCAGCAATCAAAAAACCAGAAATTTATGCAATGAGACTTTTGAAAACAATAAGTTTAATGTAAATTTAGCCCTGTTTTCCAAAGCACTGAGAAACAGTTGGCCATATCAACATGGAAAAACCAAGGAGAAATACTTTCACAAGCTCAGATCTACTACAATAAATTAATTTTACAATAAAAATGAAACTAAATAGGACATTCCTCTTCCCAAATTGCAGTAAATAGTGATTTGTATTTCCTTAATGTAGTAAGAAAGATGAGAAAAACTTATAAACACAAAAGCATTTATTTTATGAGTGGACACATGTTATTATATGCAGGTCATGAGCTTAAACTTTTTCCACAAACATTTTTAAGCCTGTAGTAACAAACCCAACTGAATGCAGATAAACTGTATTGCATTTAATTTCTTATCCAGTTCATGAAGCACTAAAAAAGACAAAACACCTTCTCTAATCAAGCTTCCAAACAGCTACTGGAACTTGCATTATTCCCAAAAAGTACAAAGAAAAACATGTGTTCAGTAATATAGTGAATTGTGGTAACTCTTGTGGTGTGGTGGAATGACATTTAATTAAAAAAGCTACTGGGTACAATTTTTCACTTAGATTTAATTACTTACACCAGGGAAAGTGTTGTTAAGTACACAGGTATTTTATACCTCTTTTGAGTGGGTATAAAATGGTACTCCCTGCTGTAAAGGAACACAAGGGTGTTCATGTCCACAACTCAGTTCAGTTGCAATTTTGTCACTGGCTTTAGCAGTGACACTGGCTTTAACAGACCTGCAGAAGTAGGTCCAAGACTCTCTGGCTGTATGTAATACAGGTATCTACTTGATAGCCAGTGACTTCTGCCTTGGTCTAGGCAGAGTCCAAAAGAAATGGATGGTAGGGAACTAAATCCCATACTGACTAAATCCCCACATCCACATAGTTGCTGACTTGTCCTCTGTCTCTTCTGAACAAAATGTTGGTCTGTTTTGGTAATAAAAAGTTTGGAAGGTAATGGTGGTTGGGAACAATGCATGGCCATCCTGTGCCACAGATGCAACTGCATTTCCTCATCTCAAGAGTGGGGACCAACCTTCAGCACCACAGAGAAACGAAAACAAACTGTTGAGACGAACAAAGTTGCCCCATCTTCATGCAGGCTGGCTGTTGCCATCTGTGATTAGTTCTGTCCAGTTACCCTGAAACCTGCAGCCTCCCATACCTGCTCAGCTTCTTCCTGATGCTACCCAGATGGGTAGGTGCCTGCTTACCCTTCAGTTATGTGTGGAGGCAAAGCTGACTTGTTGCCACCTGTGTTTCATTAGAACTGACACTTTCAATAATGATTTTTTCCAAATACTGCAACTTAATATAATTTACTAAGCAAGTTTATGACAAGGGAGAAAAAAAATCTTTAGGACTCATACATTATTTTCAAGCCTCTAACACTCCCAAAAGTAAAAATGTTACCTTAAAAAAAAAAAAACCCACAAACCTATGTCCTACTGGCTTTATGAAGATAGTCTTGCTTCTTGTTAACACTATGAATTCACAAAAGGAAGCCTACCAGAATTTGAGATATCACCTTGTGGCAAATTATAATTAGCTCTGCATTATTTACAGCATGTGATTAGATGCCAAGAGATTTTTCAAATGTAAGATAAAAACTTGCAATGAAGGTGATAATGATTCTTTTGGAAAGACATTCCTTTGTTCATTTTAGCATCCTCATAAATGTTTAAAGAATATAAATTGCGCTTCCAAGCCAATTAATTTGTCTGTTTCTCATCTCCAATGATGTATTTTAATTATACTGTCATGCCTCTAAGCTTCAGAATGGAAGACATCATGCACAGATCACGAAAAAGAAAACCTGTAAAAGTCCAAAAGGATAATGGAGCAAATTCCAAAATTTTGCGCCTTAGACTCATCCCATATCATTTTGTAGATATGGAAAAAGAATCTAAAGTCTTAAATAGTTATAATTTGGTGAGGCACACAACGATGATATTATAATTTGGGCGAAAAGAGTATTTTGGTTCATCTTAAATGTTACATGCTAATTTTATCCCATGAAGTAAAACCAATATATGATCCATTTTACTTTACAATAAGCAGGCCTAATTAACTTGTAGTCTAGAATTTGTATGCAATAATAAAAATCAATTTCCTGTTTTTCAAATCCCTTTACTCCTCACTGTTCAATCCTTCATCTGGTCTAGATCTTAAAATACTCCTAATAGTTAGGAATAAAACCACAAAATGATTTTGAATCACTGAACCTTAAAATGGAGCTTGGATGAGTGAGGAAGTTGATTATTTATTACAAGTAAAGTCCCAAGCTAACTATTTTTGATACTTTTTCAGATCATGTAAAATTGGCAGGCAGTTGCAATAGCTATTTCTAACATTAGTGGACTAAGTTGTTGTTTGCTATCTGGTCTCTCTCAAAGGAATTTTCTGAAGGAGAGCATGCTGCTTTGAGCTGTATTTAGTTATTTACTTACCAGTTTAAAAAAAAAAAAAAAAAAAGGAAAGGAAAAAAGGAAAA
>Ga0065711_1038435_pt1 | contig 18761 bp, 9 predicted proteins | sample Hoacrofraction12_FD_59098 | JGI IMG/M metagenome (GOLD analysis project Ga0065711, IMG submission 59098) | Hoatzin crop microbial communities from Cojedes, Venezuela - Epithelial fraction 12 v2 (version 2) | ecosystem: Host-associated > Birds > Digestive system > Esophagus > Crop | place...
TCCCTCTCACACTCCTGGATGCTCCTCAGCCTCTCCACTTCCTCCTTCAGCTCTGCCACCAGGCTGAGCAGGTCATTCACCTGCTCGCACCGAACACAGCTGCTGTCTCTGCTGTCCGCTGGTACGAGCGCCAAGCTCAGGCACTCCCTGCAGCCAGAGACCTGGACACCGGCATTCTTGCATGGGGCCTCCGTCTGGGTCCCCACACTCCTTCGAGCAAGAGCTTTACCACGGGTGGTAACCATGGCTTTATGATGTTGGACTCTGTGGGGCTGTGTAGCTACTTTTCGGAATGGGAAAATGCCTGTGTCAGCAACTGGTCCAGAAAGATGGAGGAAATTATTAACACTGTATGTCCTGATACCCATGCCACACACAGTGATTTTGATGAGTAATAGACTAGTAATGCATGTGCTAGCTTGTGGATAGTGAAGTACCTCGAAACATATTGTAACTGATAGTTAACAGGGCTTTACAGTGCCTGCTGTCCTTAATTTTTTTAATTTCTGAGGTGATGGGATTGAGAATGAGATGTTTTGTGGCTTTTGAGTAATAGCTCATTGGTTTTGCAAGTAATTCACTGTGCTTGCTAACTTTGGGACACAGACTATTTTTATTGATGCATAGATCGCTTGCAGTTCCTTTAACTTCAGTGGAAGCTTTTGATTTGATTGCAGGTTCCTGTTATCTTAAAAATGGGTAGATAATAAGGAGTGCTGAAGGAACTTAAGACTGTTTTCCCTTTTATGTGCGTACGTTCTTTATAACTTAGAAACATTGAAGTTAGATCTGCTGGCAGCTTAATGAAAGTAAATGGCTATGTCTTTTAACTGTCAAAAAAAGAAAGCTGAAGACAGCCTCTATAGTGGTAACAACTGCTGCCCCTGGTGTTTTTTTTGTCTTCCCTTTCCTTCCCATCTATGATGAGAAATTATATAGAATTGAAGAGAGGGGATATTTTCTGCAGTTACTAAAGGTGTGGATGTTCCAGATAACTGCTGAGAATTTCACGTGCTGTGCATCGTGCCAGTTTTGGTGGCAGCTGGAGAAGGTGGAGATGTTGGGGTTTGTGGAGTTCATGTTTCTGTTTTAGCCTTGGAAGGGTACTTGTACTGCAAGATGAAGAAGGAGACCACCCAGAGGAGCAGGAGGCATCAGCTGAAACATATTACTACCCTGGTTTTCCAATCTCTTTTTCAGCATGATCTGCCCAGCAAAGACAGGTGCATTTTAAAGGTATCTGAACGAGAAAAAGGCAGCCTTCCAGGCCTGCAGAAGGGTTTCCCAGTTCTGTGTGAAAGAAATTTCCCTAAAGTGGGGTAAGAGGTGGAAGGACACTGACTTCAGCACTAGCTACAGAGCATCTGTTCTCCCTTGACATTATTTAAGAGATATCACAGTGAAAAGGGCAAATCTTAATAACATGCACCATGCAGTGGAGAAAGTCATTGGACTCTGAATATTCAGCAGTGTCTCGGTCCAAAACAGCCATCAATCCCCTGTGAAGAGACTTGCATGGAAAGATATTTGGAAGGGTAGAAACAGGCTTGTGTTGTTTGAGTGCTGTCCAACAAAGGAAACAGGTCTTTTAAAGATGAAGTCCCAATTTAATTTTTCAATATTCTTACACTGTAGTTCATGAAAATTGAAAATCCAGAACAGTGCATCAGAAAAATAATTCTATTGCATGAGTATATGGCTAAGCAAGCACAGGTAAAATTGATAAGAAAACACCATGGAAATACTTAGCTATTGACTAGCAGCCAGTTAGGGAGCAAGGGAAACCCGAGAGGAACAAGAGAGCTTGTCTATTTACTTGCCGTCTTCTAGGAGACTCTCCTCCTTTACACAAAACTTCTTGAAAACAGCTGCAGATATCGCAAGCAGCCCTCACCAGATTGTACCTCTGTGAGCAGCAGTTGCCTGTCCTCTGTTCGAAGGTTGTTCACATGCCCAGCAGAGCAGTGTGCTGTGTTGACTGCTCCAAGGTTCCTGTGAAAGCCCTGCACAGGACCGTTGTCTTCCTCTCTTCATGGGTAGAAGAAGGGAGCAGTGGAAGCCAGTGGATCTGGTGCTCAACCTGGTTGAGCCTCATGTTTTGCTATGCCTCCTGGTGTCTTGCTTTTGAGGCATTTGGGATGTTTGCCATACAATGACTTGGTCTTGGGTCTGCCCAGGGGAGTTGCCTCCTAATGGTATAATACTGAAGACTCCTGCTGCGACAGCTGGAATCGAAGTCCTTGAAACATATTTCCAGGTAGCCACAAAAAGACGTGTTTGTAAGTTTGGTACTTTGGAATTACGTTCTCAGCTGGTAGAGCAAGGGTTAGTCAGCATTGTGAAGCTACAGGGGGCTGTTCCAGCAGCCTGGCTTAGCCTGCTGGGAAAATGAGGTGCTAAATACCGAATGTGGTGCAATAAACACCATCCAGCTTCTAGAGTGAAGACAAGGGAACTTGCAGAAGACCCAGAAAATAAACAGAGAACCGTGGGAGAACTGTATGTGGAGAAGCCGTGCAACCACAGTACAAACTGGTCCTGTAAAAATGCAAGCAACAGTGGACACAAGTGTGTACCTGGAACTAGAGCAAAGAACACAAGTCCCGACTGTCATCACCTCAGGAAGGCAGCACAGGAGCTTTCGATGTGGATGAAAGGGTGGCAGGGGGCTAGGATCTGTGGTATCACATACACAGCCTTTGACTTTGGGAACTTGTTGGGTTTTTTCTCCTTGAAAATGGATGCAATTTCACTTTAATTTTTCTTTTAGATTATCTTATATATCAGAACTTGTAAGGTGAGGCAACTAAAGGTCTCCTCTGTTCAGCATTGCTTTCTTCTGCAACGGTATTTTAGAACACAGTTTGTGAGGGTAGGAGTGAGTTGATAATAGATTTTTTTTTTAATGAGAGTTGGATCTTTTTTGGTGGAACTTTGAGTGAGCTTGTTTTCTGGTTATCAGGCTGGTAAAGATATTGAGATCTAAGAATCTAAGGTTTCTGAATCAAAATGGAATACTATTGAGCAACAGAAGTTATGTTAAGTTTGAATAAAAGGATCCCCAGAAAACTAGGCACTGGTATTCAATGCTTATTTTTCTTTAGTACCCCCAACTTACTTTTCAAAGGGACTGGTAAAATCACATAAAATTGAAAATTTACTGCTTTAATATGTTTCAGAATTCAGTGACAGCTAATGAATGATTATGTAGGCATTTCAGTTTATATGGTCAGCTAACCATATGATATTTGCGTGCTATATAAACATTTTCCCAACAGAATTCAAAGACTTAAAATCACAGCAAACAAACATTGTTTTTTTTTCTTATTTCTGAAGTTGCTTGGGGACAGTAGTGAGCCTAGTGAATCTGAAATTGTGACCAAATATCAAAAATTGCTGCAAAGGTATAAAATATGTTAAGTACCAGAATGCAAGAGGGTTTAGTCTAGCGTGCTTTGCAGAGCTGCTAGGACTGTCCCGAGTCACTTGTTTATCACAGTTTCCTTCGGCATCATGCTGTTACTGGATGGTTCAGCAACGCGTTGTGAAGGTGCTCTGCAACAGTATCCTTCATTCTGCATTAATGTGCCATCAGGAACAAATAAAATGGCTCTACTTAGAGATTAGACCAATCTTCACTGTGGTTTAGGATGAGTAGGAAGGAGGCATGAGTTAGGCCACTGATAATTAGGTAACAGCCAGATAGCTCTCTTGAACAGACCGTTCATGCCTGGTTCCCGTGACAGCCTTGTAAGGAGCGTATTTCTCTACACTCCTTAGCTCTCTGAGCATGGCTGCTATGTTTCTAAAACATTGGTGCTAGAACTGGCGTGCATCCTTGAGGTCCTTTTGCCTTGTGTGCTGAAGGAACAGGCCAGAGGGAGAGGAGGAGGCCCTCTTGCACAGCCCTGTCATTGTTGACAATGTTCTGAGATGTGAGGAGACAACCTGGGAGAAACTTTCATTGGTAATTTCCAGCAGTAACAACTGTTGCCTCCAGCAGAATTTTGTCCCATTTTCAGTGGTGCATGCTATTTGTGGTGTCAATCTGTTTCTGACTAGAGCACTGAAAATATTCTACCAGTAATACCATCCAGGTGTCTATGCTGCTAGGACTCCAAAATTTTAATTTTTTGTGGCCACTATTACAAGCACCAACTATTTACATCTGTTTCCTAGTTTGAATGTCCTTAAATCAAGTGTTGCCTGTTACTGGGTAATATGAAACATTTAAGCAAGGCTGGGCATTTTGAGTGCAAAGACTCAGTTCATTTTGCCCTCTGGCATATACACCAGAACACTGTGTTTGCACTTGGGCATGCTGAGTAGGATACACAAAAGGAAAAACAGATTGATAGACAGAAAAATAGATCAATGTGTAATGCTTGTGCAGGACAGGCTGAAGAACAATGTACAAAATCTCTTTATTAGAGAGAAAACATTGACTGGGAATTTGCTTTTCTGCCAGTGAGTACCTCATGGTGGGAAAAAAATTAATTCTCTTTCTGAACTGGGGCATTCTGTTGCCTCATGTTACAGATCTGTGACTTTGTCTGCTTACCAGGTTTAGGACCATATTAAAATTGTTTTCAACATCTTTGTTACTTAACCAAGAATTACTGTTAAAATTTGAGCTACTTGTAAAGTTTCCACTCAGTTTTGGGTAGGACAGTTCTTTGCTGTGAAAGTGAGTAGTTTTATCCATCTCTTGTGCACCTAGGGGAGGTCTTGGCTAAGCTTGATCATACCGCTTGTTCCAAAGCTGAATCTAGCTCCTGTGAGATGTTCCCTTCCCAATCCACAACAATAAAGTTTTGGGGGGAGGTAGGAGGAATCACTATCTGATGAAGCCCACCAACAAGGAACATTGCCAGAAGATGAGCCTTTAGCATGTCAGTCTTAGCTTTCTGTTTGTGGGCAGTCAACCATGGCTTTTGATGATGTGTTAGCAAACTCCTGGGCAGGAATCATCTTTTAGTGTAGGAATTTTTCCTGTTAATTTTTTCTTCTGTATGACATAATTTCTCCATAACTTATGGCAAGCTCATTGCCAGTCCTCAGAAGTCTCCTTGAGTAAACAAGATTCATCCTGCACTATCATCTTCATACTAGGAACCATGGGCAGTCTTCTGAAAAGGATGCATGAGCTGTCGCCAGTTGATATTTGTAGTTGCTGTTTCTGGAATATATTCCTTTATCTTGTTTTAATTCTCTGAGATTTTCTGAAGCAAGTATCTCTCATACTACAAGAGCCATTAAACTTCTGAAACAATGCAATGGAATGCTAAGTAGAATAATGAAAATATATTTGTGTCCTCCTCGAGCCTGTTTATGCTTACAGACTGACTGAAACCAAGCTCCTTTTCGTGCTTTAAAAATACTTGATTATTATGAAGGATTGTAAAAGTCAATACATTTTAAATGTTAACTATGAACTTGAACTAACAATACGTATGAAGACACTGCAGGGTCTGCTAACTGCTACTTATTATGTGGATAGACTTTCTTGAACGTGTAGGTATTATTCCATGCCAGGGTATCTGCACGTTTGTATGTGATGTGAGGGAAGCAGTGCAGCTGGGTGGCTTGACATGGCTACAGTGCATGCTTTTGTGTAATCAAAGAGTTCATCTCCTGCTCTCCTTTACTGCAGTTTCACATCCCTGAATGTCCATCTGTTTCTTGAAGATGAAGAAAATGATTGCATGCTTCTTTCTGCTGTTCGGACACACTCTGCTTTCCACCATCTCTGTCATGGCAAAAGATCTCCCTGGAGGACATTTCATCCGAAGAAGGGATGTTCGCTCACGATCCCTACTAGGTAAGTTACAAAACGCCCCCCAGAAACCCAAACACCACCACCAAAGGCCATCTCAAATACAAATGATATAAGGCATTAGCAGCTGTCCAAACCTTGACTGAGTTAGTTTAGAATAAAAAGGAGATTCCCATTTGCAAGCAGGAATATGAGAAAGTTTATTGACCAATTAGCAGCTGTTGAAAGAAGGTGTTTACTTTTGGAGTACTAGATCTGCTTTCTGTAAATGGTGTGAAATAAATATTTGCTACAGGATTATTGTCTTGGAAAAAAGACCTTATTTTCACTGTTTAGAGAATACATATATTGGTCCATGAAGGTTCTGTCAAAGCTGCCTTTTACCATGCCAACAAGTTTTAGCTGTCTATGTGCTGTGCCTAGTGATGATTGAATGGAAGTCAATGGCTATTGAAATGAATCTTGTTATTACATTACTTGATGTTAATCCCTTCATTTTGTCAGGTTAATTTTACTTGTAATGAGTACCTCATTTTTTCCTCTTTTGCCAAAAATCTGAGGACAGGATCTAGTGGTTTTAGCTTGTGGCTGTCAGATGTTAAAACACAAGGTTCATCTCTCTCTTGTTGATCATTGCTTGTACAGCATAGAGCAGTTTGCTGGTCAACTTTTTCATCTGCTAACAGTTCATGACTTAGAATGATTGTTTTTGCTCATTGTTTAAAGTAATGGTCAGATTATGAAAACATAGCATGCATAGGTCTTTGGACATGGCCCATCATTAGGGATGCATGATACACATCAATAGTAGATCTAATCATACATCTCTCTCCAGCGACTGGGAGATGTTAAGTGGCCTGCCTCCCCATAAAAGTCACCTAACCTAGGTGAACATGAGGAATGTGAAATGTCCTGCAGAAGATGTGTTGGGAAGAAAGAAGAAGAAACAAAGCCAGAACATGGGAGAATGGGTGACAGAGATGGGAGCACCAAGTTTTATCAGTGAAACTCTTCCCCAAACAAAACGTAATCTTTTAAATATGTAAAATTCCATGAAGTACCATTCATAATCTGCACTGTTTTAACTCAAAGCCATTGGTTTTCAATTCTAATAGAAAAAAAAATATGCCAAATGACAACAGATTCCCATTTCTTATTCATCTTTCTCAAAACTAATAGATGTGGTCTTGAGACACTTGGGGTTCTGCAACTGAAAGATGAACACCACAGCTCTGGAGATCTAGTCCATCAGAAAATATGGATGTAGCACAGCAAAGAGAAATTCCGGTATTTACAGTTAACTCAGCAAGACTCTCAAACTTTCTAAAATCCTAAATTCTAAAATGTGATTAAATAGCAGCCCCTCCTGAATATTTTAGGGTCCCCAGCAAATACCTTCAGTGAACTTATTATTTAAGAAATAAACTACCTGTCTCTCTAGAAAATGAATGCAATAGCAAGGTGTTATGTGGAGAAACTAAAAGGTGTCACATTTCTCAGCTTGCTTTTTTTCCCCTATGATTTTTTAAATTGCTTTTATAGCCTCTTTTATCATTTTAAATTACGGAAATGTATCAAAAGAATTAGCACTCAATATAAATCAAAATGTATAGATTAAATTATTTTTCTTTTTTCAAAAGCCAAGTGATTTGTGGTCCCTGCATTTGGAAAATTCTGGATCCCTGTTCAGTTTGGCATGTGCAGGATACAAACAATTCTGGCAGCTCTGGCTGAAAGAACCTTTTCAAGACATTAAATTGTGCAGGAAACTTGGGACATTCTGTGGTCCAGCCCATAAAAGTACGTGGCAGTTTGGAGTCAGACTCTTGGGCCTTGCATTCTGTTACAATAAATTAGGTCACCTTCTTCAAATTCAGCAGCACAGATAAACAGTGGCATGGTTAAAACGTGCCTCTCTGTAAAGAACAGAATGTGTAAAATGCATGCCACTCTGCTGGAAAGCTGTAGTGTTCCTCAAATGACATGAGAAAGAGCAGGGCCAAACCATGATCTCAGTGACATGAAGTCTATTGACTTAATAAAATCACTCCAGAATTACAGCAATGTAACAGGGGTTGGAAGCTGTCCCATTGTGTAGAATATGTATATTATAAATAGTGGTGGCAATGACAATTGCTGCTGTTGTGGAAAGACTTGGCTGGCAGGCACAAGTGAGCAATATAGCTGCAAAGAACCAGCAGATACCTGGAGAAGTAATAAAAGTTCAGGTTAGTTGTGGGTTTTTTTTTTTTTTGTGGAGGTCTCTATGTTTTTAGGACTAAAATGAAGGATTATGCTATGTAAGTATTAGTAGTGTCAAAATAATTTTGTTCCTTTTTTCTTCATTTTACTAATTTTAAAAACAAAAGCATACTGCTGTGCTAGCTATTTACTGGTAAAATACTAGTAGTTCCATGTACAGAAGTAAAAGTCTTTGCTCCAGCAAACTGACAACAATAATAAGCGGAATGGAATGGATGAAAAATCCTGTGGGATTGTCCACATAGAGATAAAACTACTTTGGGATCCAGCTTTAGGAGGATTTAGTTTTTTGGCAGCCATGCACTAATACTTCATAGGCTTCTTAATTGTCTTGTTAAGGCTAATAGCCTATGCATTTTAATGAAGGTTTCAGAAGGAGTGAGCTATGCCTTTTCTATGTTTTTCTTATCCCCGTCTTTCTGCTAAACCTCAATATATTTTGTTTTAATTTGGCAGATCTTTGCATCGTATATTGTTATTTAAAATTAGTATTCCTATAGCTAATAAATTCTGTTAAAGAACTGAAATCTTTTGTGCAAGGAGCAATTGGACATAAAGTTTTTGGAACTGTCACTATGTGGCCCTTGAAAGCCAAACTGCTTTGCAGGTTTTTCTTTCTTTGAACACCGAATCAATTCCAAAGTATTTAAAACTTGTCAATTGTGCAAATTTAACGAAATTTTTTACAATTTTCTTAAATATTTCTTGCAACTCACTAGTTGCAGATCATGTGTAGTTGCTTTAGAGATAGAAAGTATACATGTATATCTCATAATAGCAGAATTTGTATTAGATTGCTGGAAAATACTGTTTTAATGTAGGTGTATTTATTTTTAAAGGATAGCTTTCATAGTCCTGCAAGATCTTGTGAAATAACAGAAAGAAGTAGGATGATCCATTTGTCTTTCCTGTAGCAGATGGTGGTCGCTTCTCCCCTTGAGTGACGTATGAACTAAATTTTGCCTTCTCTTTCCCCTCATCAGCAATTTGATCTTGGGTATTGGATCTCTGGCCTTATTCTGATTCCTTAAGGGAAATTAATCTTTTGTTTTAGAATCTTTTCTTTCAAAGGCTATATCAGAGCTCCGAGGAGTTTTTACTTAGCGCTCTGACAAAATCATTGCTCCGGCTGAGCGCAGCTGCTCTGTTAGATTACACACTGACCACTGAAAGCACAGTTTGCCAGCTTAGCATTACTTTTTGGATAATAAAGAAAAACAGTAATGGAAATATATTTGGCTGCATGGTTTTACAGATAAAATTTTGTTTGTTACATTAGCTAATTCCCTTCAGATATAACTGAAATGGACTTCTGCACCTAAACATGCTGAGGAAGAGCTGTATCAGTTGTCCAGAGTGGTGATTTCGATACTGTGATTTCAAGGCCACGGTCAGAGGTCCACAGCACCTTTCAGCAGGTTCCATGTTCAGAAGGAACATGTGCCCGTTCCTTGCAAGATGTAGCTTTTTTTGGGTTTTGATGTTGTGGGTTTTTTTGGTGGCATGGATTTTGGACTTATGCCCTACTACATATTAATCATTTATTATAAAACAAAGCAAAGCAAGATTTCAACATAGTGGAAAAAATACAGGTTCTTGTTTTATTTTTTTTTCCTTGGTGAACTCTGTTCTTGTAAACTGGGCATGTATTTCATGTCACGTGGGCATATTTCTTTGGAGAGCTCTGAAGTGGTTGCATGGGAGTAATTGAATAAGCTGTAGAATAATATTCTAAGCAATAACTTTCCTTCTGTTCCTTAGGAATATTAAACATGCACCTACCTCTTTTTGAAAATAATTGTTTATATGAGGAGAAGAGCTAATTTAGGGGACATTCCTTTAGATACTGCGTGATACCAGAAGGAAGAAACTACAAGAAATTAAATGATAGCACACAAAATTGAAACAGAGAGGTGAAAGGAGGCCAAGAAGGAAATGTTCTCGGCTCCTGTTCAGTAGAAACTGCTGCTAAATGCAAATGTCCCTCTGTGTTAAATTATATTTTGCAACAAAATATATAATGGTTTCTCTCTTGGTTGTATATATATGATTCCTCAAAGAATGTGAAGGGAAGTAATATGAAGTACACAGAGTGCTCGCTAAATTCATGAATCACTCGCTACAGTCAGTTAAAATTATTCCAAACATTCTTATATCCAACCCAGTTCTTAAACTTGTGTGTATGTAACTTTAATGCTCAAGAACACTATCAGGTTAACCATTCTGGTTAAGTTTTAGCCGCAAATCAGAGAGGAAAATATGCAACAAAAGTGAGCCTGGTCCATGATGCCTCTAGGGAGAGCAGGTAAAATTTCTGTTTAGCTTTGGTTGAATTCATTGTACATTTATACACTGAGAGTTGGTCAGAGATCTCTAAATCCTGCTGATGCAGAGTGCTGAACCACCATGGGATGACAACTGCTACAAGAAACTCATTCACAGCCTCAGCATGTGTGTGTATTATTTCTTCACATAAATGCAACCCTGCGAGTTTTTTTTCTCCTCAGACATATTGAATAGACTCATTGTAACTGAAGTCTCCATTGCAATTGAAGGGAGAATTTTGTCATAATAACTACACCATGTGTTCAACATACTATGCTGGTATAGTATTTGGGGAGATTAAAACTATTCCAGGCAATAGATAAAAGTAGAAAGAGGTTGCAAATTACATCTTTTGAATTATTACGTATTTAGTTAAAATGTAAGCAAAATCCTAACCAAACTTTTATAAGTATACAAGGTAATCAAACACATATCAGTTTAGACTCTCTAATCAAAACATAAAATTGCCATATAAATAGATGTGTTATATTTGAAAAGAGAGAGAGCAAAGCATTTACAGTCTGTCAGATCATCTGTTTCTTCCTTCTGAGGTGTGTAGGTACATCTTACAATCATTATGCCTCTAGACAGTATTAGCAGCTGCACGCCCTGCTTCCCAGAAGTGATCATCTCAATAGCTGAGAGGTCTCCCATGGATATTATGCCAAGTCTTGAAACTTCTGTTTTCATCTTCATCTCTCAGCTGTCAGCTTCTCACCTGCAGTAGCTGTTGTCCATTATGTACCTAGCTGTGGTCTAAAACAGTAACAGGAAGGTTGCACTTGCTCAGACCACCCTGCTCTTTCAGGCTTCTGTGGTTTGCTTGCAGTGGGAGACCCTCTCTCTGTGGCTCTGAGACTTGGTAGCCTGGCTTGTGCTGAAGCTGTGACACCCCTAACAAGGGTCCTGAGCCTGAGGAGGCAAGCTCTGAATAACAGTCATACCCCTGCCCAGCCAGTTGTTCCCTGCAGAAGCTGTTATCCCTTAAGGAGGCCCAACTAATGAGCCATGAGGACCAGCTGGGACCATGACAGACCCTAGGGATATGTGTCCTATTCTGAGTATGCTCATCTGCAGCCAATTATCATGGAGATTAGAAAGTTTGGATTTTGGTCGGTGTTAGCAATTTTTAACCACATAACAACATTATGCTTGCCAACTGTCGTTTTTAGTATTCCTTATTAATTTCCAAGATGTCTATCAAAACAATGTTCACTTTTACGCCACTTAAAGGGCAATTCAGTAATTAATGTTATACGGGATACAATTCTTTTTCTAGCAAGGCAAGAAATTTTCTTGAATTTCTTTGATGTATGTTCCTCTAACAAAGCCTTTTCCCTACTTCCTCCTTCTTCTCTATTCTCTTTGTTTTGTTTTCCTATTCTTTTATCTTTCCACCTTTTTTTTTTCCTTTTCCCTTCTCCTTTTTCCTTTTTTTTATTAAAGTGATTTGTAAGTTTTCCACAAGGAGGAAGGAATGTCTGCTGCTACAGAAAAAATGGAGTCGTGTATTAAACTGCAAATGCTCTTTGCACTTCTGAAATTGTTTATTACAACCCTGACAAATTACTGTGAAATACCATTTCTGTTTGAAAAAGAGTTTGCCTTGACAATAATTCACTGAGTAAAATTACAAACTGTTTTTATGTGTATATTCTCAAAGAGCTCAAAGCCTCTTCTGTGTATTTTGTCTTGAAGAAAGATCAGGCCAGAAGAAAGAACACTGAATGTTCAAAAGTGTGGTGGTTTTGGCTTCATTGTGAGTACTTTAGCTTAATAATTAAAAAAGCACATATGTGCAAAATTAGCTTGAAAATCCTGGAAACAGTATTTGCATAACTTAAGGTACGTCTCATTTTATAGGCGTGAATGGGTAATCTGATGTTTTTGTGAATGAAGACAACATGCCTTTAAATTGCTTGGGAAGCTAGAAGAAGACACCGTCTATTTATTTAAGTACTGCTGAAGTGGCAGAACTAATGGTTTGCCAGTGGGCATGATGTCCCACATCTTTTTGGGAAATGGTATACGACACTATCCCATGGTGCTGTTTCTGAAACTATTCTGGAAAAGAGTCTAGTGCTTAGGCTGTTACCAATGGATAGAAATATGTGGTTTCAGGTCAGCTGATCAGTGAGTAATGTTGAGGTTGCTAACAGCTTTCCCCGTAAACAAAGACATGGGCAACTTCAAAAAAAAGCATGGATAGGGGTTTTTAAAACATTAAGTTAATGTCCTGAAAGCAGAACAGCACAAACTCATTACGGTCACATTTTTTCACTGATTTTTCTATGCTGCTACAAACAGTTACTTACTTTCTCTATCTGTTCCTTCTTTAATAATTTAAATGTCCTTCCACCAGCACCCCAAGTAGTTCAGACAATATAGGAGTTTCAGATCTTCAAAGAGAAGGGTATGAAGATCATCTTCTCCCATCTTCCCCATCTTTTTTTGTGTTGGTTGTGATTTGTTGTTTTGCAGAAGTGTAAAGGAAAAGACAATCACAGGCAGAGTAAATGCCTCCAGGCTGTCTGTGGAAACTGGATTCAAAGTAGCATTAACTGTGTGTACTACAAGGTTTCTCTGTCATGGCTTAGAAAATGAATTCCTCCTCTCTCAGGGTGTGAGCTATGCTCAGCTGAGAGCACATAACATTTGTTTCTATCAGGAAGCAGTGGGTAGATGTTCATGCTGCCAGGACTGGCACTGGGATATCAGGATGCTTCATCCATCCCTCTGTCCAGGTGTTCTCCTGTCTGCAAGGGAAAGCAAGCCGCTGCTCCGTCCTCCTGACCGTGAAAGCAGGTTTGACTCCTGTTAGGAAACCCAACAGTTTCCATCTCAGAACAGCTGAAATATGCAGAAAGAACCAAGAAACTTGAGAGTATCCCTACACCATACTTTGGCTTCATGCCAGAGACAGCACTAGTCTCAGTAAATAAGTGGAGAAATACTAGGAGTCAGTTTTGGGACTCTGGAATTACAGAGACTTAATAAAGGAAGAATTAGTGAGGTGAAATGAGAACAAGGTAGTGGACCCTTCTGCAGTGACTGATAAGGAAGTATTTGCATGTAGAAGGAAATGGAAATCTGTGGACAAGAGCCTCCTGCTGTACAGTTCTCCCAGAAATTTTGGAAGTTCAGAGAAGATTTTGTCAGAGTCAAAAAAGAAATGTCTGGAGGCAGTGTTGTGTTTAGAGAGTGTTCCCAGATGAAGAAATTTGTAAGGAGGAATGGGCGAGCTGCCAAACTTGTAATGAATCTCTGGGTTAGGGGCAGAGGCCTGTGAGCCTGGAGAAAGGCTCAGAGCAAGGATGGGGCCAGGGAATATGGGGGCAGGTCTTGGACCCAGGGTCTGTCCCAGGGCTGGTAAGAGGTGGAGTGACCTACAGAACCAAGTGCAGCAGATGTGCAAGCCAGGAAGGGGATACTGGGCAGTTTCTAATGTTCACTTCAGGAAGTAGATATGATTAGATCTGAAATGCACCATACCATCCTTTGCCCTTCTTTGAATTAAAATGAGAAAAAAGAAAAGGAGTGGAAGCTAACTTGCACAAAATGTCTCGTTGAAGCCAAAAAGTGCTTGGAATTACTGCTATTCTTCATTTACTCTTGGCAACAACCACAAAATGTGTTTTCCAAACAGGAACAACATTACATTAACTGCTATGTACTTCATACTTGATCTTTGCAAATTATGCTACTGCAGTTTCCTAGGAGGTGTAAGTCATACATCAGTATGTCTTTCTTCCCATCAGAGTGTTTTGCTTTTGGTATGTTTATGAATGAATTGTAAATTTGAATATTCTTTACTTGAACGATTGTATGGCAAGAAGATTAAACCTTCTTGATGAACTAAAAAATCTTTTGGAAATACCTGAGAACCTATCAAACCCAGTCTTTCTGACTGGATATTTAGCTAGGAAAAACGAGAATTCTGGACTTTGACAACAATTATTTGACACCCAGAAAGTTCATACATTTTGAAAGAAATTTGGTAGGAGTTATACCAAGATTTGAGAAGAAAGAAGTTGTAAAGAAAAGAGAGTCAAATAAGGTTGAGGGCTAGAAGGAAAATGAAATAATAAAATGGCAAAGAAAGAAGAGAAATTTAGTGAGAAGTTTTATAATGTGCTAGCTGGGAGAACAGTCTTCTCTTTTATTTAATTCTGATTGAAGACTTTTGTTCTGTTATTCAAAGATAAAGTCTAAAAATAAACCTAGTGTTATTGCTGGCAGTGTCACAGGACATGTAATTTTTTGTATGTACATTACTGTGGAGTGAGCTAAGAAACACAATATATTGAGTCTTAAAATTGCCATTAATGCATTGCCTGCGCAGGCAGTAATTTTTCTCTGATCTCATTTTTTCTTAACTGATCTCATCCTTCCTTTTTGCTTAAATTGTCTTACTTTATAACAAACATCTTCATGGAACTAATATTTGCTTGTTATAAACTGCTTTTTCAATGTCTTAACTTTGCTGTAGTGTTTACCAACATGAGCTAACCTCCTTTGGCTTTGCATACAGCAATAGCCTTCTTTAACATTTAAGGAGTCATAAAGATGTAGAACAACAACAGAAAATAAATAACCTATTTTTAAATGATCAACCTTTTCAAGGCAGCTGGCTTGCAAAAACTTTTGAAAAAATCACCATCTAAAATTTGGGTCCTTTGAATTTTCCAAAATGGAAAAGTTTGAGGAAATTAAACAGTGCTAGGGGACATTCTTGGGCATTGGGACTCCACCATTGTTGTGACTGTTAAATTGCTGCAGCTATCTTTGGCTCACAGTAATTAGCACTCCCCAAGGAATTCCTGTGCATGGTTCAGAGGCTACAGGGGGTCAGGGATTATACCCAGTAGGCAACTTGCATACAGTCCCTCTATTTTAGTGGGAAGGTGAGTTTAATACTGTGGATGCAGGCCAGCTGGCCACTGAGCTTAGCTTGTATCTTAGGCTGCTCTGCAGCACTGAGACCAGTGGTATAAAATGGCCTCCTTCTGTACTACTAAATACCCTAACCTTACAGAGTGGTTGCATCCACATTGCTGATTAGGATGGGTTCCTGGCTCGTGCTACTTCCCATATCATGCCTGAGGATTGTTTGAGAAAATGTTAATTGTCCTAGGACAAATAATACCAGGAACCATTCTAATGATTTAACAGTCTAGAAGAGTCCATTCCAATGCCCAGGAGAACTCCCTAGCACTGCTTTTGTTATATGAAGGCAATGCAGCATTAGGTACAAATAAGATGGGAAGGTACAAACACACTCTCAGACAGAGACTCTGGGTGGGTAGCGAAGTCAGAGCAGCGTGAGCTTCGTCAAAGCCAGAGTAGGATTAAGCATAATTTGCCTTGAGAAAGGAGTAGAAGGAAACCTGCAGAGACTAGAGAAAATAATTTAATAGTATTTTCAGCTTTAGAGGAAATTAAGATGCTCAATGTGAAGTATTCTTTTAAGCTTTGTTTTACGTGTCTCTCGGTAATTGGATCCCAGCAGGATTCTTCCAAGTAGAACTGAAATTTCCTTGCATTTTTAATTTTGCAAAGGTGGCATCACTCTACCTGTCATTTACAGACAAACTGGATATTGAGTGGAGGAGGAGAATATACTTACTGTTCACTTGACTTTTCCTTCCCCCGCCTTGTCTGTCCTTGTCTTGCCTCTCCTGGCCTTGCCTTTGGATAGTACATCTCACACTGAGGGTTTTTTTAACCTTTGACCTGGCAATACAAAACCCCTGCTGACTTAGAAGCAGGTTTATGGATGAGTAGCTCTTTTCAATGAGTATGTCAGTTTTCATAAGAAGAGCGGAAGGGAGTTACTTCTGGGTACAAGGATGTTTGCCGAAGTTGTGAGAAAGTTCCCTGTTTAAAACAAGAGGTGGTAAGAGGAAGAGGTTATAGTTTACAGAGCAAGTGTAAAAGCATGCAACTGCTAAAAAAGTATCACTGAAAGTTTATTTGTGGGGATGAGTGTTCAGATCTGTTAGTCATTACTGACTGCCACTCCTCAAAATACCACCCATCTGGAGTTTTGCTTAGTAAAAGAGTTTTGGTTTTCATTGAGCCCACCTCAGCTAAATCAACTTTAATAATTACAAGGTTATTAAAAATTCCCACCAAGTCAGAAGACAAAGATTTTAAATGCATTTTAATTTGGAAATGTTTGGTATTTCTATAGATAGAATTTTGCAAGTGAAAGTGGTTTTGAAATACACTCTATTACATTCAGAATGATAGATTTTTCTTAAGTGATTTAGCACAATGAGGTGTGTTCCTGGTAGTACTATCCACTAATGCTGTCCAGATTTTTTCCCACCAAGATTCATGCCTGACTTGAAAATACATAACTGAGTCTCTTCAGACTGGGATCCAAATCTTTATATTTAAATTAAAAGGGTTCAACACCACAGCTCTAGTTTTGACTTGTTTTAAAGGGAGTAAAATAGCAGTCGTTTTACCCTTTCTCCCTTCTCTGTCCTTCCCCTCATATACACACACATATGCTTAACATTTTTCCTGTAATTATCTTGCTATCCCTTTGGCTTGCTCCCACACATAATATACTAGTGTTATCTTTGTATTACAACCATGCTGGCATATTTCATGCTGTATTAGTAAAAATAATAATTAGATATGCCACTAAGATAATAAGACAGAAAATAGTTAATATGTCAGGATATCTGTATCCTATTAGAACTGGAATTTTGTTTCTGCTCAGTCTGGCTTTCATTCAACATCCTCTGGTTCTGAAAGAATAAGCAACCCAAGCATATTCCTACACTTATGAATAAAGCCATACTGTAGACTATACACGAATAAATCCAGGCAGTCATTTTTATTGTCATCAAAGAGCATTTTTATTCCATGCCCACAAATGTTCTTGGTAATCTATGAAAGAGGCCTCTGAGCTAACAAGTGAAAACAGGCATCCTTCTCACCCCTTGCCTTGGCAGAAGTACGTGATCAGCATTCATCAGCAGTCACAAGTGAACTCATGTAAAGGCCTGTCTACAGACAGATGTTTTTCCAGTTGAGTCTTTGATTGGCCCACTTGTGCAGTATGACATGACCTTTAATTATACAGTCTAATACTACTTTTTGACTGAGCATTTGCCTCATTCAGTGCACAAGATGGATGAGAGTTCACTGGGAATTGAATTGGGTTAGGCAGTAAGGGCGACTACTGATTAGAGGTATCTCATCTAAGATGCAATTTGATGAACATTCTTGCTGCCGTTAATCTTTCAAGTCAGGCAGACAAACAGGCAACTAGGTACCTCACAGGTTTGTTCATAAGCACAGGAATTTGAGAACATGAGCAGACATGCTGATTGAAGCCATAGGTGTATCTAGCCCAGTGCCCTGTCTCTGACAGCATTTGAAAGTGGATGCATACAAAAAAGTTTAAGGACAAGACAATACTACCTGCAGGTATTCCCCCAACTGCCATGCTTTTGTGGCTCAGGGATTTCCTAATCTGGAGGGGTCTTGAATGTAAATACTAAACCTCAGTTGATTTCTCTTCACTAGCATCCCATTAAGCCCTTTAAAGTCCTATTAATCTTTCGCCATATGCTGCCTTCTGTGGCAAGGCTCGTGGCTCACCTCCACCTGCGTGCCTTAAGCCTGCCATGTGCTGGTTTGCTGTGAATGATCAGTCCCTATCCATTCTTATCATGCAACTCATGCATATGTCTCATATTCTTTCAAAAAAGAAGGATGCAGAGCAGAAGCCAGAGGATGTACACAGGGTCCTAGAAAGCTGGTAGCATGCCCAGAAGGCAGCCAGTCTTCATTTCTGCTGTTATCCATGATAGCTTGGCCTGCCTGCCTGTGCAGTTGTCAGCTAGAGACATACCCTGTGGTATTTCTACTTCAGTGGCTCTTGGAAGAAAAGACTGCTGATGGCTTAAATAAATAGAAGATTTCAGGAAGTGTGTGAGTGGTCTTTTGGCCCAGTTGAGTGCCACTATAGACAACGGGATTTTCTCTCTGATGCAGCAACAGAATTTGTGTGATGCTGAGCTAGTCCAATAGACGAGACTTTTCCCAGATGGATATTAATTATGCGTTTGAAATCATGGGGTTTGATTTGCAGAAGTGCTGAGCACTCACAGCTGCAGTTGATGTCATTGAGAGCTGTACACTGTACATGCAAAGTGCTGCTTAATGCCAAGTTCCCTGAAAAATCAGTCCCTTCACATCCCGTATTGGTCACTGCAATTCACAGCTGCTTCTGACCTAAATTTCTTTGAGTTACAGAATCACAGAATCACAGAATGGTTGGGGTTGGAAGGGACCTCTGTGGGTCATCTAGTCCAACCCTCCTGCCGAAGCAGGGTCACCTACAGCAGGCTGCACAGGACTGCGTCCAGGCGGGTCT
>Ga0065711_1038430_pt1 | contig 18760 bp, 9 predicted proteins | sample Hoacrofraction12_FD_59098 | JGI IMG/M metagenome (GOLD analysis project Ga0065711, IMG submission 59098) | Hoatzin crop microbial communities from Cojedes, Venezuela - Epithelial fraction 12 v2 (version 2) | ecosystem: Host-associated > Birds > Digestive system > Esophagus > Crop | place...
CTCCTGCAGGTGTGGAAGGAAGGAGCAGAAGCCAGCTCATCTGGCTGTATAGGAGCAGCTTCATGAAAGATGAGAGAGCTGCACCTGGTTACACCAGAGAGGGATTTCGACGAAAAGACACAAAGAATCAAATCTCAGAGAGACAGAAGTCTAGAGACAGAATTATAGATATTACTGAATCCCCAATGTATTTTTAAACTTCATTTAAAAGGGAAAAGAATGGGAAAAAAGCCTCAAAGGCACATATTTAAGTGTTAGTTTCACAGTAATACCTCCTCAGAGATCTGACTTTCTCACTACTGAAAGGAGAAAGCAGAAAATGGAATTGTTTTTGTTGTTCTATCATGTTTGTGACATGACGAAAACGTGGAGTTCTTCTGCCTTCTGCTTTTCACCTTGTTGAACTGCTGTCAGACTTCTGTAAATCATTTGCACCATAAACAAGCTTTGTAAGTGAAAGGGCAAATGCTGAGAAAAGCCAAAGACAGAGATTTTATATTGAATCTTTTCTTACAGAGATAACGGACCTCAGTGTGGGCCAGCTTCCCCTCGATCTGGGAAGCAAAGCCAAGCACCACTGAAGACAACAGCAAATGGTCGAAGACTCTGAATGTGCTGGTTTTGTTTATAGGCGAAGTAAGATAATTGGGGTTGAGGGGTTTGGTTTTCAGTAGGAGCTACTGCCTTGTTTCTCCACAGCATTTCAGCCACAGATGTGTGGCAGATGAGCTCCTGGAAAGACGGACATCCCTCGCACAGGAGTACTAGCTGGAAACTGCCTGCTGTTGTGGAGCTACAACCATTACTAATCGCAACATAAACTCTGCAAGATTGTCTGCCCCCCGCACACCAGTGATGGGATACCACAACAGGGAGAGAAGAGGATGATTTTTGCTTGTGTACGTGGCTGTTAGAGTGTCAGTACCCAGTACAGCAGGCAGTGCTGCTCCTTTGGCAGGGAGCCAGCATGCAAGAAAAAGTTATCGTCTTGGTGTAGAGCATGGCAATGACAGGCTGCGATAACCCGGTACCCATGGGGAACGCTGCTTGTGACAGTGCCAGGTGAGAGGCTTAACAAGGGAACCTGCTCCTGTTTCATCTTGCTAGGTGTTGCTGCAGAAGCACGGGAAGAAGACTGCAGAGGCAGGGCAACACAAATAAATGCATCTTTAGCTCCCTGCAGATTGCATAAATTCAGGTACACAGTTTGTGTCCACAATGTCCTCTTTGCAAACGTGATACACCTGATAGATGGGGAACAGTATTTAAGGAGCTTGAGAGTCATCACTGATCTTATGTTTATGGATAAACCCAAATCCACTTGTGCTGGAGTCCACTAACTCCAGGCAGCCTGACACACCTCATGCGAATACCTGCAGACCAAGGCCAGCTTGTGATCCCAAGGGAGAAATTTGCTTGATGGGTCTCTTCAGCAGCTCAAGGCGCACAATCCTTTTTGTCTTACACGCTTAGCTCTGCCTTGGTGGCTACATCTGAGACCTTTCAGAAAGTCACGTGGTACAGCCCAGTATTAATTACTTTTCATTAATTTTTTTTTTCCATCTTACTGTTACCCTTCCACTAGTGCTTCTGAATCCCTACATGATTTATTCAGTCTAGCTGAGATGGAGTTAATTTTCCTCATAGCAGCCCTCATAGCACTGTGCTTTGTATAGGTGGCTGGAAAGGTGTTTTGGCTACTGCTGAGCAGTGCTTGTGCAGCATCAAGGCTGTCTCACCAACATTCCCCTCCTCACCAGCAGGCTGGGGGTGGGCAAGATCTTGGGAGAGGACATAGCCAGGACAGCTGACCCAAACCGAGCAAGGGGATATTTCACAACATAAGACGTCAGCTCAGCAGTAAAGGCTGGGAAAGAGGAGGAGGAAGTGGAGGCATTTGTTATTTATGATGTACGTCTTCCAGAGCAACCACTACGTGTACTGAAGCCCTGCTTCCTGGGAAGTGGCCAGACATCGCCTGCTGATAGGAAGCAGAGAATAAATCTTTTGTTTGCCTTTGCTCCTACACGCAGCCTTTGCTTTTTGCTTCTGCTTTGTTAAACTGCCTTTGTCTTGACACATCAGGTTTTTTTCTTACATCTTATTTTGCCCCCCTGCCCCCTTCTCCCATCCTGCTGAGGAGAGGAGTGATAGAGCGGCTTGGTGAGCACCTGCTGTCCAGCCAAGGTCAACCCACCACACATGACTTCTGTAACTGGGGTTTTAATACAACAAGGAACTCTTAAAAATGTTGCAGACTTCAAAAATAGATAATAAAAAGCACAAATCCATATCTTAGAACAGAATAAAAAAGACACAGAGGCTATAGGCAGGATAAACTCTTCTGCAAACTCACCCTGGTGCCCTAACATGCCTTCACCACACCTGACTGCAACCAGCAATGATTAGTGAGAAACACAGAGCCCTGCTGAGCTCCTTCCACAGTGGATGGACACAGAGTCATCCAAGCAGATGCGTCTGTGATTGTGATGCACTGAAAAAAGGGGGAACGATCAGGAGCTATTAAACTTCATGCTTCTTGTGTGGTTGTGGCACAGGGTGAGGAAGGAAAAGAACAATTTAAAGGAGAGCTGCATGACTTACCTGCGAATACATTTCCAAACAATACTTCCAGGGGAATAGTCTAGTGTACATATATTAATTAATAAATACTAACATGTTGTACAAAAAGATAATTTACATTATGTTTTGAATTAGCCTAACTAAAGATCCTATTTTGCCATATAGCTCGACAGACATTTGAAATTAGTAGGACTGAACCTCTAGGTCCTGTTGAGAAGGTGGGAAGCAAAGCTGTAATATTCTGCAGCTTGAGTTAAATATTTCTGAATCCTTTACTAAGGTTGTTTGGAAATGACTGAATCTACTGCTTGGTTTTCCTTGTAACATCCAAGAAAGTGGTTAAACAAGTACCTTGGCCATTCAGTTTGGTGCACAAGGGTGAAGAAGAAGTGCGTATAAGGACCCGTTTGGAGAAGCCTGAGTTTAATCAGTGCTATGAAGCTCCAGAGGGCCATGCACTGCTGGGCACTCTTGACTGTGAATTCTGCCTATGGAGGGCTGAACATTTTTGACACTGGAGGTTCTCCATATAAATTAATTTCAAATATGGAACATGGATGACTTATCTGGTGTTTTTTCCTTCCTTACTGGGAAAGAAGCTGAGGAAGGGCCAGGAGAGGATCTCATACTTGAGCAAGGCTAATGATAGGAAGTTGTCATCTTCTGCTGATGAGGCATTCAAATGCAGCCCACTGAGGCAAAAAGATGGATTCTGCTGAGAACAAACCCATTTTTCTATCTAGTCCAGAAAGGAAAGATATATAAACAATAGAGATCAGCTGTGTCTGATAAAGCTGATCAGAAGGTCACACAATCAAAGGACACGCAGGCTATAGAATAAAGGGTCTCTCAGAAGATGTTGGGGAAACACAGGTGAAAGACTGACTGAGCATGTGTCATCTCCCCACCAGCCATCAAGGAACCATACTTTGAAAGAGGAGGTGTTTCATATGCAGGAGCAGAGAGAAAGGCCAAAAAGATCTAGTTTGTAGCAGAACGTCTCTTCATACCAATGGACAAGGTGAGGAGGAAAGAAACCAGAAGAAGAGGAGAGCGGGATCATAAGTATTTGCTTTCTTTAGATTTGTACATTTCTGTGACACTAAAGGCAAGAGAGTGTGATTTCAAAACTGCTGATTATTTCATCCCAGATGAGCATCTAAGGTAAATGGCATGAATTCCTCTCCAGAGACGTCTGCTTTTTGCCATGGACTACATATGGACTTTAGGTATGCTTAGACAAGTAAAGCTTGGCAGAAGGAACCTCTCTGTCAGTATTTAGTGACAGGGTTTAGTGGAGGACTTGGCAGTGTTAGGTTAATTGTTGGACTCTATGAGCTTAAAGGTGTTTTCCAACATAAGTGGTTCTATGATTATATGATTTCTAATTTTTCCCTCTGACTACAAGCCTTTACTTTTCCTAAGTGAAACCGGTAGTCTGAATCTTGTCCCCAACGTGTTTCTTAATTACACCATAGCTATTAAGCTGTAGTGATATTCCTTGAAGTATGGTCTGAAATTAAAACTAAGAATAAAGTCAAATGCCTCACTGAATTAGAGCTTAAGTACTGCTTTTTAAAGGCAAAAAAAAAAAAAACATCTTTGTCTGAGGCTCTAGCTGGTTATGAAGTGTGTAATGATGACGAGATAGGAATAATATGCATTTATAGGGTAAGAAGTTAAATTATGATTGGCAATAGTTATTTCTGGATGCCTGTGACTTGAGGATGCTCTGATGCAGAGCACTGATGTCCACTTCGTTCAAACAGGCGTCAGCAGTGTTGTTTCATCTTGTTTCCAGAAGTTGCGACTCACCCTGAAGGGAGAGCTCAGCTCAAGTCCGGGGTCAATTCTGCAGCCACTGGTAATGCTAAGGAGAGGCTGCCAGGAGATTAGACAGAAACGTACATTCAATATAATCAAAAGGATTTTGTGTCCCTAAAGGTTTGGAAGAAATGAGTTTATAGATAACTCCACAACTGTTTGCCCTATGGACATCATTCTTTAACTTTCACTGAGGCAGTGCATGCTGTTATCCTGCAGACGTCCAGCGAAACAGATGAGAAGGAATAGATGATTTTCCTGGCCAGCTCTGTAGTACATTTAATACTTTTTTTAGGATAGATCTTCTATGAAAATCGTATCAACTTCAAGGTTACTTTTAATGGTGGCTTTACAGTTTGCCAGCTACTAATGGTATTTTTTTTGAAGTCTCCAAAACCATCCCAAACCATCACTTTCAGCCATTCATTTGTCTGTCTAAGAGATTGTAGCTTTGAAGACAAACTCCGACAGCTTCGAATCTTCTTGATCCATCTTTGACTCAGCTTGACATTTGGATTTTTCTGTCTCAACCTTATGCAACGGAATTACACGTATTTTCTTTTAGAATCAATACCTTTGATAATTTTCTACATGGTTTAAAACTTAAAATTGATTACATAGTCTTTTTAAAGCCAAATTAAAGTTAAAGATTAAAAGTTAGAGAGATTCTTAGTGAGGAATATTTTCACTTTCCTTGCCTAGTCTTGCCTTGCCTTCTTCCCTTGCCTCTCCCCCTCCTAGACAAGGTGCACTGAACCAGTTTCCTTAACAGAAAGATACCACAGCAGTGACCAGGCGCTTTCCACTTTTTTTTTTCCCTCAGGGATATTTTGGGACTTTAATTTCAAAATTGATCTTCAAATAGCATTTTGGGTTAGAAACGCTGAACAGACTTTCTGAAAATCCCTATTTAGCATTGCTGAAACACTATTAGTTAACCAGCTTTTGAAAAGACATTTCTTGCCCCAAAACTCTGAGACGCTGCATTACTTTCAGGAATAGATTTCATGCTCACTTCACTGTCTGAATATCATCTTCTTCACAGGAAGGACGGAATAAAAGACTTGCAGTAACCAGTGTATTTCATGAATTTAGACCTTTGTTTTTCTGTTGGAACTACCTGCAAACAAAGCTCTCAGAAATGAAAAGATAAATAGCAGCACAAACAAGCTGCTGCTTTACAGCGTGCTTCTAACGGGACCAGTGGGTGGTTAACCCAGATGGATCTGTTCTTCATGCACCTGAGGGGTATACCGAGGCTGCAGAGAGTGCTCTTCTCTGCGGGTGTTCGACGTGGAAGGACAAGGCAAGGCTGCTCCGAGCATCCCAGTCACAGGTCTGTGCATATGCTGAACTTTGTGAACTTGTCTTCTTACTGCTGCCCATGGTCATGATGGGACAGAACACGGAAATCTTGTGTGAGCTATTTCTTTGTTAAGGGTGAGATGTTGACACAGAGAAGCAGCATTTATAGAGTGGAGCATCCTATGGTTGCTACTTGGGGAGCATTTCCTGAGACAGAGACGGCATCAGGAAGGAGGTGATTGATTTATGGCACACTTGGACTGACATGATGAAATACTGCAGCTGCTGCTACTTGGTGGAGGCTGAGAAAATAATAGGGTGGGGTTAATTCACATCATCACACGGAGCTGGAATAGGAGCTCCAGGATTTGCAAGCGAGGAAAGGGGCCTTTGTGGCACTGCCTGGAGTGCAGAGATTGAGCTGAACCTGTCCACACAACAGCTGGCTGAAGAAATGAATGTAGTAAGATATTGGCACTTGCTTTCATAATTGGGATCATTAAATTGCTTATTAGCTGTATTTCAGGTGCCTCTCTGTTGCCAGGAAGAAGGTTGGGCTACGTGCACTAGCAGTTTTTGAGGAAGAGAAGGCACTGAAAGCAAGACGGTATTGTTGGCAGCCATCTAACATGGCCAGTGACATATCTGTGCTTTTGATGATATGACCTGCACGGTTTCTAGGTTCAAGCAGACTATTTTTATTTGGCATGGTCTCTGAACACTGTGAGTTATTGATTTGCAGGTCTGGTACATGTAAGCAGAACGTGTCTGCCCCCATCACTGTGGGCGTGTACAGAGAGGCAAGGAAAATGAAGGGCTCCTTGCAAGTCAGAGTAGTATAAACACTATGTGATGCGTTAAGGTGAGACCTACAGAGTTTGAACTGTTTTAATCAATTTTTAATCAGGTTTTACTACACAACAGCAACTTATTATAGGTTTTATGTTATTATAGGCTTACTGTGATTTTACTTGTTCACTTACCATCGTTTTTATGGGCTTATGGTGATTTTAGGTTTTATGTGCTAATGGCACTCTGCAACTTTGCTAAAAGATTGTCTGTACAATTTCCCCATTCCTCCTGCCTTGGCAGAAGAGAATGTTGCTACAGGCTGTCCCATTTATTAACCAACCTGTTCAAATCAGAGAAAAAATAATGTAACTGATGCATTACAGACTTTTTAGAAATGCAGAATAAGCGATGTATGCTACCCTGTGCAAATGCATGCATTTGTAGCCACATGTGCTTGTATAAAATATTCAACACTGTGAAAGGAAAGGGCACAGACAGAAGCTCTAAGCCCTGAGTGGCAAAGTGCTCCATCTCCAAAGTGCTCTTGTTCCTGGTAAAGTTGCCAGTCCCGTCAGGCTTGTACAGTGGTTGAGCGATCCCTAGGTGTCAGGGTTGTCTCCAGCCATTCCTGCGTTTTCCACCTCTGCCACTGTACAGAAGGATCTTCTCCAGCTGAAGGGCAGGGGACAAGAGGATTCCACTTGCTCAGGGACAATTTCCGAGGTTTTGTCAACTGGACAACCTGTCGGGGACTTGACAACTCTTGGGATGCCACCAGTGTGGTCCTGGTGTGAGGGAACTGCCCAGGAGCTTCATTAACAGCCTGCTGATACCGTTGGGCACAGAGATTTGAAGGCCTTACCCCAGCAGCAGAGCAAAACTGAAGGAAAAGTGGAGCTATCTCAAAGGTGTGGACTTTTCTGCAGATCTTGCCGCAATTGCAGGACCAGTAGTATTCACAGCACAGTACCTTGAATCCCTGCGTGCTCCTATAGCGAGCTAATGGTGTCTAAACATCAAGCACCTTCCGTTCTGGCTGGTGTTGATCAGGGACCGGCACCGGCAGGGTGAAGGGGATACAAGGCAGGAAGTAGCACGTGGGACAGAGTATGGTACAGAGAACGACAGGTATGGTCGTTAAGGACTTTATAGACCACAGTCTAATTGGCCCTAATGACACTCTCTGAGATGTGTTCACAGTTTAGCAAGCGGACACTTCCTCACCCCCAAAGCAAACCCACTGGTTTGGGTACAACTGTCTCCTCCCTGCACACTCCAGAGCACATTTAAATGTTTTGAGGGGAGGCTGGGGGCCCTCTTGCATGCCACAACACTTGGAGAACTGACACTTCCATTTCAAAACGAACTTTATAAAGGGACCTTTTATTATCCACCTAAACCATAAAGCCCTCCACTGCCTAAGGAGAGTGTCAGCAGGAGGATGGCATGGTATGTCTGAGGATAGTTTGGAGCGATCTCGCAATTCAGGACCTTATCTGTTCCAGGCTTCCCTTGTGCTAGTCTAGATACAGGCAAAAGATGCCGTGGGCTGCTGTGAGCAGCAAGGTTATCCTGGCTTTGCTGCTTGCTTTGCTGTGTCGCAGCCCGAGAGAAGCCAGCAGGTTGCTGCTGAACGTGAGATCAAACGGCGATGGCCACGGCGGGGGATGACAGCAGCCAGCCCAGCTCTGCAGATCTTCCCCCAGGCTCCTTATCCCGGCTCCATCCCTTCTTCCTTCCCTCTCTGTCCTGGGGCAAGAGCAGCGCTAGATGTGCCTGCCTGGCAGGGAAACTCCACTGTGCCAATGGCACTGCGACCCGTTGGGCTGGCTTTGGCTCTGGCTTTCTCTACACTTTTCTGGGTGGAAGGCTCCCAGAAAGCAGTCCAAAGACCCTGTAAATATCTGTCAAACAAACAAATCTGCTTTACTGTTTAGCACCGCGTTTTTGTCTTCTGTTTTTCTGTTCAGTGTTATAAGGAAATAAAACGCGAATTAATCCTGCAAGCCAGCGCTAATATGAACTCCATTATCTGTTTTGGTCCCTCAGACTAGTAAGGTTGGCTTTTAGGCTGATTCTTGTGTCAGAGACAAGAAAGTTACACAATAGACATTAGAGAATCACTTAAAAAAACCTCCACAATCCTGCATTGAAATCCCATCCAGCAAGGGAGAGCAGCAGCCCTGGCCTGGCTGCGAGGCAGTCACATGAGTGTCCGAAACAATGAACACACAGTGTCGAAAGCTGAGGCCATTGAACTTTATGTCACTTCCCAACTGCAGCATTACTCATAATTTATGGCTATACTCGCCTTTCAACCTTGAAAACCTTTTCCCAAGTATTTGCTGCATTCTCACATAAATATTGCTACAACAAGTAGCATCAACATTTAGTAGCTGTTTTTCAAGAATAACCGTGTGACACTATTATGGCATTCCATTAAACCAGCTGCAATGTGGGCAAGGCCTAAATCAAATCACGCCGACTAAAGGTAACGTTTACACATATACAAGAGAACAATGGATGGGAAAAGTTTATTCTGTGTTTCAAGACTTAAATGACAGTTTTGTCTCCTTTCATGGTTATGCAAGATGTCTCTCTCTGGTGAAATGACCCAGAGTGGACACAGACTGCAGCTTACATTCCAGGGCTGTTTGTTACCTTCTGAAAAAGAAGTGCTGTTAGGAGATCCATGGTTTGCTTTATTCATTTTTTTAGGGAGAAAACCTTATTTTAAAGGATCAGGGAATGTTGTCTTTTCATTGCAGCTATCAAATGTTGTGAAATGATTAGTAAAAAATTCCTTGCCAGAATTGTTCACTGTCCAAAATGCATTACAATGACTAAACGTAAATGACAGATAGTTAGCTCGCATATAGATACGTGCTTAATTGCCCTCATACATCCTGTCTGAAGAACGCACTTAAGCATATGCTCATTTAAACACATATGCTTCGTTTCTGTTTAGGTCAACAGGATTTGAGCATGTGCTTAAACATAAGCGAATGATTAAGTGGTCCTCTTGAACAGAGATGCTTTTCTGAGGCAAAGCCAAAGAAATATTCTCTGGGAATACTTCTTCTTAGCCTGGCCTATGTCTTGCTCCAGCTGCACTGATGGAGCACTCCTTCTCCTCCCTGAAAACCAGCTTACCCTCTCTCCTCATCTCCTCTGGGGCTGTAAGACACATACCCCATGGCCCTGCTAGCGAACCCCGTTTCACCTTACAATGAGATTTGCAAAACTGCCCGCAGCGAGGAGAGATGGAAAGGAAGGAGGAAGAGGTCTGGGGAGGAAGAGGAGAAGAGGAGCTATGCCGAGGAATTCGCAGCCTTCCCTGAACAGGGCAAACACCAGCAGTGTATCAGTCTGCTGGGAGGGAGAGAGAAGCCAGTAGCACCCCAGTTTCACCCAGCCTGCTGCCTGCCCACGTGACAAATGGGTGCCATGCCCTCCTGCTGCATCAGCATCCCAGGGCAGCCTTCCCCTCCGCGTCCAGCACAGCTGGCTGGTTTCAGACCGCTTTGCCATAACTTTGGCCTACGTCCTGCCCCAATTCCTCCTCCGTGCTTGGACCTGTCCCTGTGCCAGCCTTCCCGGTTGTCCCTGGGCTGGGGTGGCACCCAGTCTTTCCTGGAGTTCTCCCACTTGGAGGTTTAGGTGGGTGCTTTGCTGCCAACACCCGAGGCTCGTCCTGCATGGCTGTGTGGGTTCCCTGAGGGAGAAACATCAAACCACCCAGCAGTGTCAAAACCTTCCCAGCAAACAGCAGAGCAAGGCAGGGCTTGGTTTCTGCTCTCCGGTCGGGCTGCGGAGCCTGTCCGTCGGCCCGGCTGCTGCTGCAGGTGACCTCCAGCCGGGCAGTGAAAGCCCTGTGCACATGTGTGCTCGTGAGAGAGCTGGCGGTGCTCAGCGAGGTTTGCAGATGCACTTGGGAGCTGGATCTGTTGTGTGTTCTCAGTTTAATTAAGATAAGGATATGGAGTTCATGCTATATTCCCATAAATGACAGGGTAGGGATATGAATGATTTATATGGTATTAATTGCGAAGCACAGGTCTGTTAATATGCATAAATAACACCATCATATGAATCCAAGTAAGGGAACGAATGCACAAGATTTTTTTTTCCTTAAGAACTTTCCAAAATTCCCACTGTTTGCAAAATAACAATAAGTGCCGGACAAAAAGTTGGAAGGGGCAGAGGCTGGACCTCCTGGGCACCAATTACTAAATACGCGTCCCAGGGCAGCTTTGGGGAGTGAGACTGATTCAGTGAAAGAAGACAGGCTCCTCTCCCTGCCCCACAGGTAATGCGTTTGTCTGTGACGGCAGCAGATTATTTGTTCTTTTTTTTTTCCCTGACACCGAACTAAAGAATGCATTGTGGGAAAACCGTCCTGACACATGACACTGTGCAAAGGAGGATCACAGCGTGAGGCAGCATCAAGGGGCTTACTTGGCCTTGATGCACTCTTGCACAGCATGGGGCTCCAGAGATGAGTGTCTCTTCCAACTGAAGCACTGGTGCAATTTGCACAACTCTCATGAGAGCGCACGGTGAAGCTGCTCTCAAAGCCCTCATGTAAACAGGGCTGGGGGAAGAAAAGAGAGAGTAAAAGAGCCTGCACCATGCACGGGAAAAGCACAAAAGGAGATGGTTCAAAAGAGGCTGAGCTAAGGAGGAGGGGAGTGGGGAGGGAAGCAGGGTGGAATGGGGCAGAAAACGAAATCCAAATATCAGAAGCAGATGGGAAAGTCTCAGCAATGTAATCGGATGGTGAGCACCACTGTACAGGAGCGGTCAGAAGAGATGAGGTATGGGAAGACACTGGATGGCAATGCGTAACTAGAGATTTAGCTTTCAAGGCAAAACTGTAGCCGAGATGCGCTCTGCAGACTCTGTGCCTCAGACATTCATCCCTTAAACTTCTTCAAAACCTCCTAAGTTCAGACGATAAGTTTGCATAAAGAGAGAGGGAGGGGAAGAGCAAAAAATAAAGCTGGCTGTAAATGTTCCTTGCTAGCCTGTCTCTGAGCAACAGGCCCTCCTGTACTCACTCTCCCTGGTTGCTCCTGCTTATCATAATATGCCACTTTTGTGCATCAAATTTACATTTCAAAAAATGCTCTATCGCTGCTCTAAAATTAATTATTAATCTTTCATCAGTCCCTTCCATAGATACATTTTTAACTTTGATTTTGCTAGCTGTTCGGGGGAGGGATGGGAGAGGGGGGCGGGGGAGAGAAGATCCTTTAATCTTGTCACTTTTCTGTGGGGTTCTCCTCTCGTGTGCTGCTACTTCCAGCCCTGTGCGTCCCCTAAGCGCTCTGGAGGTACAACTTCAACTTTTCCGCTCGCTCTGAAAGGAAGTTTCCCACACTTTTGAGAGCAGGAAATTTTCACCCTGCAGGCTGCAGCGCAGAGAAGCGACTGCTCCTTTTGTTTGTCCTGGCATTGTAGCCTCACTAAAGTGAAGCTGTACAATAAATCAAGCCCCAGCCTAAATGTCTAGGTGGCTGATGTGCCTATGCTGGGGAAAAGCTCTGGGTGGGATTTATAAGGCTTACTAAGAGTGCGGTATGGGCTTATTCATCAATCAGCTCATCAGAGTGACTTGTAGGGAATGGTCCATATATTGGCTATTTACCACCAAACATAAGCAAGTGCTGTAAGTGCAGCCATTTGCTATTAGTCTATGTGAAGAATAAGTCCTTCTCTTGCCCGCAGTGGAATAGAAGGAGGAGCAAGGAGAGAACTGAGTGTCAGATGGGTACTGGAGAGATGGGAGCTGCTGGCAGACTCTGAACCTGTCCCACCTCTGGTCTGGGGCTGTGCCAAATCGCACAGTCCACCTGAAGGAGGGGGAAAGGGCTCAGACAAGGTGCAGTTATGATCAGAGAAGCTTTTACGGGTTACAGAACGAGCACATCCCTTTTCACCTCTACACTGCAAACTTCCCGATCACTGGCTTTGTAGCCAAACGCTCGCGTGTGTAGGCGTACATGCACACACACACACACACACACACACACGCACACGTGCACTCACTGCCTTCCCCCAGTGACGTACAATCCGGACGTTTGTGAAACTGAAGTGCTGTGTGTAGGCTGCTTCCTTGAATTAAGATGGAAAAACTTGCCGGACTCCATTACGTGCACTGTATTAAAATAATATTCTGCTCAAAAGGGACAAAAGATAATCTCATTGGAAGACAGATGTCAGCACAACATGGCATCTAGTTAAAGGCCAAAGTCTCCCAATTATAAGGAGCCATACTTTACATTGCACTTTTTATCTTTCTATTCACATGTACAGTCTAAGAAATGTGTATTCTTTTCAGCAACTCCTTTGCTGTTATTTGCTGGGTGTATGTGTGGGTGAATGTCTCTCAGGATGTCGGACTTAATCAGAGGTGAACTTGGATCAATAGACTATCACTTACTAGAAAATCAGATGAAGTACAAGGGAAAAAGAACGCTGAAAATGCAGAGCAAAACACATCATGCTTGTTTTCCAAGCCACCTCTGCTGCATGTTTTCTCCCAAAATTGTACTTGCCCATGTTATAAATTTATCCCTGTGGTCACTCCCTCTGGACTGTGTCCGGGTGATGCAGACCTCAATCTTTTATCTGTAGTGCCAATCAGCAGATGCACTGCAAACACCAAATACTCTAGCACCTTCATCTGGGCTGCAGTTCACCACCAAGAAATTAGCATCTGCACGGGCACAGCCAAAAGCTCTCACAACACACCTGTAAATAAACATTGTCACGTCTGCCTTGCACGGCTGGAGAAACTGAGGCAGCAAAGCTGCTGGAGGTGAGAGGGGGTCAGCAGCAGCCCTGGATCAAAATTGAAGCCTTGCTCAACCATAGCTTGCTTCTCCATCTTCCAGAAGGCAATCTGAATACAGCCGTGCATCTGCTCCCTGTGATTTTTATGTAACAACACTGACATTTTTTCAAAGCACACTTTGATTTCAGTTTGCTGACGCTAGTTGTGCATGTATGTGTAATTAGGCAGGATCATCAGTGTGCTGCAGAGGGCCGGCTTTGTATGTTATGCCTCCACAAACCACTGGAAATGAAGTGCCATGATTGTCCTTGCATGTTCTCATTTGGCGCATGCAAAGCAACAGCGAGTAACTGCAAGCGCAGGTCTTGCTTCATAAAGATAAACAATGCTTATGTGGATGTGTCACAGATGTTATGCCCTGTCGAGTGCATTGAATTCCTTACAGCTGAATAAAAATAGCTAGACCACGTAGGCTTCAGAGTAAGTGTGGTTTCAGCAGGAATGCAGCTCATGCAAAAATCCAATATTGGCCTTGGGAAATGTCCCTTTTTGTCCACATAAGAGCTGAGTCATGTTTGTGGCTGAAAATCCTATGGATTCTTAATCACCCACAGACTCTCCTCAATCAAAATACAGGCTCCACTTTTCAGCGAGTTCCCCCTTCCACCTGCCCAGCTCACCAGCCTACCTGAGGAGCTGCGTGTGTCGGAAGGAGGTAGAAAGACTTTTCTTGCCTCTCCAAGCATTTTCTCTCCATTTGCAATGCTACAGTAGGGTTTTTTTTCATCCCAGAACCTTTCTAAAGGGTTAGTGTTAGGCGACTTTTTGCAGCTGACCTAGGATACTGCCTTGATTTTTTTTTTCCACTTTGTTGCTTGGGACATGTCTTTCCAGCAAAGCGGGGCTATAAAAGCACATCCTGATGAACAGAGGTATGGCTGGGGAGGACAGGAGAAATGAGTGGAGGCATTAGCTCTTCAGCATTTGTGACATGATCGTCCTGAGAAAACATAAACAGCCCAGCAGTGCCGATCCCATATGTCCTAGCTACACAACAGCCCTCTCACTAGCTAGAGCTCTGGTTGCTGGCCCAGGACCAGCCTTTATCCTTCCCCACCTGCTTCCCCCTTCATACTCCATGGGCCTGTGTGAAGACTTTTGACAGGTGCTACGTTTCCCCACCCACTGCTCTTCCCTCCAAGGTGTGCTGCAAAGAGATCTTTTAACTCCTCGTTCCTACTCCTGTCTTTGCTACAAGTGGCTTTTCTCACCTGTGGGAGTGTCTACGGCCAACCCTGAGCCCCACTCCTTGGGCGAAGGAGGCTCTGACCTCATGCTCACAGAGCATGGACTCTGCCGATGGCTGTTAACCACAACTGCTGAGCAATTTTCATCAAGAACTTGGGGATCTACCCAGTTTTCACATGTGGGGAAAGAACAGTCACCCAAAGCTGGCTGCCTGAAGCATGGACGCGTGCTGCCCTGCTCCGTGCCCTGCTGCACAGGGAGCTCAGCAGCCGGAGGAAGCCTTGCGGCGTTGGCAGCTGCCGCTCTGCAGGGGAGCGGATGGCGACAGGCGGCATCCTTCTGCAGCTTCTGGCTGCTTCGTCCTCCCCATCCTTCATCACACACTGAGCTGTGCTCCGCAGCACTTCTCATTACAAAGTGAAGCAAAACAACTGGAAGTAACAGCAGCTGGATGCACAAGGGCAACTGGCTTAGGAGAGGTAGAGGCACAGGGGCAAGATCTCAGAAGTTGCAGTGCAAAATTGCAGTGTGCCTCACTTCTCAGTGACCACAGACGTGCCCTCGCAGCCAAGTATTTCCTCCCCAGTGGACACTGGACAGCTTAAATGAAAGCCCAGTCAGTTATCTAGGAGGTTTTTGTGTGGAAATAATTTCAATATAGCTGACACACTGCAAGCTCACATCCTAGCTGATAAGGTCAGCATCTTCTTTGGCTCACACACTTGCCAAGCTATTTGTAAAGGTGGACCCACACACTGAGGTTAAAAGGATGTATTAATTAGAGGGCCAAATCTGAAAGTCTGGGGATGAAAGAGCATTGTCAATCTCACATGCCCCCTTTGGTGCAATCAGCCTTGGCAAATGACATCCAATTGGATTTAAAGGGATCCAGAAGTGCAGACAAGCTCCTTGCATCTGACTCTCCTTCCAGACTTGGGACTAAGGTCATTACTGCAAGCCAGCATCACTGGAAAAGGCCTGTGGCCTTTGCCCTCATCCTGTAAGTATCTTTTAGACTAGGGTGCTTTTTTTTGCCTCCATGGAGAAGCAGGAAGAGCAAATGTTCCTTAATTTTGAAATTCATGTCTGTAAGTGAGTTTCTGGATGCTTGGAAAAAAACAGAAAAGGCATCAAAGGTATTTCACTTCTGTACATCCCAACCCAGTGAAAGTTCAGCTTCTCTGCATCCCAGTCCTCTCTCAGTTTGGGCCCCACTCGCCCCATACTGCAGCAAATGCTGCTATGGAAGCTTTCCCAAGTGTTGCTCTGCCGTTGTGGGCTGTCTCCCCTGGGTAAGGGATTGTCTGCCACATTGGTGAGCTTGGACCCATGAGCGCGCCATGGGGCTGGGCCATGGGGCTGGGCCACGGGGCTGCAGCCTGCAGAGCATCTTGGGGTGGCAGGGGCTGCCTCCGGGTCTGAGCTGTAGACGCAGACACGGAGCTGAGAAAAGTGTTATAGGAGTGGTCTGTCCCCTGGCTCATGTCTCTGCAGGGGTCAGGATGGGGCCATGAAGGACCTGCAAAACTGCAGACCTGTTCCAGCACAGATTTTTCATATTATAAAACGTCCGGCATTAGAGCTATAGTATTAGACAAGATGGATCTTTATTTTGTTATGATTGACAATTTGTTTGTTGACCACTCCCCTTTTCTAAAAATACAATTTATATTAAATTAAAATACTCTCCGAAGAAGAAAAGAATTTGAAAGTTGAAGAAAACTATCAAAGCATACGAAAGAAACACATTTAATAGACAACAGTGAAACAAACCAAAATGAGGAAGGGGGCAGGAAGAGAGGGAGAAGGAAAGATTAAAAATAGTCAGATTGCAAAGTGTGTCTAAACATTTTGTTAAGAAGTGCTGCATTTCCCTCTTGCCCACACAGGCCTGAAGAAGACGGTTTTGTAATTCAGGCACAGCAGTACCCTGTGGGTTGGGAAGCAATGTGCTTTGGTGAATGGGAACTAGGTGGGAAGGTGGGCACTCCTCTGTGCTGAGTGCTTCTCTGCTTAAACTCTGCTGATGCAGCCTAAGACCCGGGGCAACTTCTTTCCGCCAGTCACCCTTTCTGAAAGCAAAAGAAAGGCAGTAGCAAATTACTCAATTTTTTATCCCCCTGCTTCCACCAGGAATGAATCAGATGCGGTGGGATTCGTCTCTGAGGCTGGGCTGAGTCTTGCCCGGGAAATGCCTGTCTGCCTCCACTCTTTGTAGAAAGAGGTCAGAAAGCCAGATCTTGAGAAAGCTAAAATCAGATGAGGCAAAGCCTCTCCCCCTTACTGTCAATACGAGGCAACAGCTGAAGCACAGTAGATGAGTGTAAGCCTGCTGCCAGCAGACAGGGACAGCTGTACCCTTGTTCCAGCAGCACTGTGTGGTGGCAGAAGGAAGAGCAGACAGGTGGGCTTGCAGGGGCTCAGGAAAGACCCCTCAGGCAGAGGTGACTGTGTACAAGCCTCCAATGAGTGTTAATAATACAAGAATGGTAACAAAGACATTCACAGCAGGGTACCAGCTCCAGAGCTCCTCTAAGGGTAGTCTGAACGTCCTTGCCGGAGTGTCTAAAACAGGAACTTGAAATCTTCAGGGAAAAATTTGTATGGTATCCACCAGTGGAGTCAGACCTGTGTGCTGGTAGCTGTAGAAAGCACTTTGTGAATTGGTGTCTGCACGTTTACAGAGATCTGTGAGACACCTAACTAGGTGCCATCAAGCACGGCTGTGGTAGTGCACTGGCCGTTAGGTAGCAGAGAAGAAGCTAGCAGCAAAGGTAGAACAGTTTGCCTTAGCACTGTGTTGTAGCTGGGAACATCAACAAGGAATGAAGAGAGAGGTGCTTGCTCCATGTCCTGGCACTGGCAAGGGAAGAGGAAGATGTCATCTAACAAGGACATCTCACTTCTGCTGAACAGTCCAGCAGGAGTATGCTGTCAGTTAGGAAATAAAATATAATTTTAAATGTCCAAAACCAAAAGCAAACCAAATAACATCTGAGACTAGCTGGAACTTGTCTAGACACAGGACAACGTCTCTCTATGTAGGCCACCACCGCCTCCAGACTGTTTTGCTTTCTCCTGAAACATGAAGACAATCTGTTTGCTTTTTTTTTAATGTGTGTTGAATGGCTTGACCAATAGCTGTGAAACAATATTTAACTATCGGCAAAAGCATCTTTTATTTACTCTGGTAACTGTATTTTCATATACTGTGTTTTTCTGCCTTTGTATTTTGAGTAAGTAATCTCTCTGGGGGGTCACAATTCTCACCCGCTCAGACTCTCAAGTCCACTGCACCTGCACACGGCATGGAGACAGTCACCCTGTGAGCTGTTGGATTAAACTATGATAGCATTTTCTTCTGCAGAATAAACTTGTCTTATTCTCTTTTGTCCATGCTCTACCATGTGCTAATTGTGCAATTTGTGCTAATTACATGATTTCAGTGGTCTCAAGAGTCCTCCGGAAAACAAGAAGTGCCAGTGTTAGTAGGACAAAGGCATTTATGCTTTATTTGCCACTATTTTCCATGGGCATAATCCTAAAGCTGAACAAATAGTCCAGCCCCAAATGCACACAGATCCTACCACCAACAGCTTAGAGCTGCCAGAATTGGTTCTGCCTGGAGCAAGTGGCAGGGGGAGGTTCGCGGGGTGCCCCCGGGTGCAACAAGGGGGCTGTTCCCCTGCATCCTGGTGCAAGCCCTCATTTATGAACAAGCACAACCCTTGCACACCGCGTGGATCAAGGGCTTTACATTGGAAATGGAGTGATTCTAGGCAGACTGCTCCTCTCCCTGTGCCCCATGAAGCCTTCCTGTGACATGAACCCTCCTGGGGGCTTTGGAACTAGTAGATGAACACTACAGGGTAAGCGTTCGCATCCAAAAGAGCGTATGAGGAACACAGCTGGCTGGCACAAGGTTTCCTTTCAGCTACTTTAGGAAAGCAATACCAAGAACCCACACTTTCCTTCAGTATTCCACCTAATAAGAAATAATACTTCATTCCCATATAAGACTTCTCAGACTCTCAAGTGCTTTGCAAACGGAATCCATGTCAGATGAGGAAACGGACGCAAAAAGCACTGAATGCCATCCCCTGGGCCACTGAGTTCCCCTGTTTCAGCTCTAGCCACTAGGTCCCAGTGTTTAAGCAGGGAAGAAGGACTTCTGCAAGACCATGAGGGACCTGGTGCTCTTTCAGGTGT
>Ga0065711_1009283_pt1 | contig 18759 bp, 11 predicted proteins | sample Hoacrofraction12_FD_59098 | JGI IMG/M metagenome (GOLD analysis project Ga0065711, IMG submission 59098) | Hoatzin crop microbial communities from Cojedes, Venezuela - Epithelial fraction 12 v2 (version 2) | ecosystem: Host-associated > Birds > Digestive system > Esophagus > Crop | place...
GTTGTGGAGTCTCCTTCTCTGGAGATATTCAAGACCTGCCTGGACAAGCAGCCTGCTGCAGGTGCAGCCTGCTGTAGGTGACCCTGCTTCGGCAGGAGGGTTGGACTAGATGACCCACAGAGGTCCCTTTCAAGTCCTACCATTCTGTGATTCTGTGATTCTGTGACTTTTCAGAAATACTTCTTGCATGTTTGCATTATGCCACTTTGTGCTCCAGGGCGTTCAGCTACTCTGAGCAGCTGAAGAAACAGTGGCATTAACCCTTAACACCAAGAATAAAACTGACCTAGAACAAATAATAGTTACTGAATAGTTTTTCCATTTTACTTAAGTATAAAGGACCCTGTTACACTGCTCCCACTCTATTGCCTTTTTTAAGAAGCTCCAAAAATCAAACAGAAAAAAACAGAAAGATTCCTAACCCTGCCTTAATTTTTTTAAAAAAACACAAATAAATAAGACTGATCTCATTTTGTTAGATCTGGTTTCTCATTTCCACACTGGAAGTGCCATGACTTCTTCCTGGTTTCTGGTATCGGCAAAATGAACAGCAGGACAAAACAGGGCAGAGGACAAAAGAGAGAGAACAAGAGAATCTTGTCTAAAAAGGCAATTCTGATTTTTATGTAGCATACAGAACAAGTGTTAGGAGAAAACAGGCAGCACAAAAAGCTAGTTCAAAACATTCCATTCCCATTTCACCTCATCACTCATTTATGGTGAAGAATGGCGTGATTTACAATGTATTATTCTGATCCTTACACTGGATTATCACCCAGGCTGAGGACTGAATACAGACTTCATGTACTAAGTAAACAAACGTGAAAGGCTAAAACAGTGGCCACTGTGAGGCAGAGAGGCACACTTACATGACACCAGTGAGGACGTACAGTATCTCCAGGAAGAGGACAACTGAGAACAGCTATGAGTCACTTGGAAAAGGTGTGGTCAGCTACCCATAAAGAAAACACCTTGGGGAATTCACGGGCTGCAGTCGTGGGGCTCCGTCAACAGCTAATATACAAAGCTGCTCCCAGGCGACAGACATCCTGGGAGATGATAAACATGCATCAGGGTGTGTGTGTGAAAAAGAAATATAAAAAAGGACCCATTCATCCAAATAAAACAATCTTACTTGAACTTTTGCCCAGAATTGAAACAAAAGCTAAAGTGTTCCTTTTACTAGATATTCAAGCAGCTTGGCTACCTGTTGTCCTAATTTTTCTTAATTCCTGTGAACTTTTGTACTTCCTCATTTCTTCCTAAGCAGCAACGGCACTGCTTGCTACAACAACATCTTTACAGCACTTCTTCTTCATTCTGAAAGAAGAAACACCACGAACTTGTTAAAAAAAAACTAATCTTGATGCTTCTTCCAAATACTCAGATCCAAAGAGTGTAATGCTATGAGTGTGTGCAAACAAAACAAAGGCATCTTCAGATGCACTAAAGGAACCTGTTGATAGAAGGCTACTCCTGTGTGCTTTTGCAAAATCAGGTAAGAAAGAACAGTTTGTCTGATTTGGGGAAAGTTCAAATAAGCATCAGAAGACTTTAAAAATCATATTCAGTCTCTGAGTAGTGTTTGTTTGTGGGGCTTTGTTAGACAGGCTCATTTGCCTGGAACATACTTAAACGAGTCTTCATTTTTTGTGATTTTATTCATGTTACTTTAAAAGACATGGCTTCACTGCAGGAAGCAGAACAACAACAGCTGTGAGTAGCCAGACAGTCTCTGAGCCCATGGTGAATCTTCTCCTGTTGTGCAAAATTCAATACTAAATGCTTTTACAAGAATGAAACAAAAAAGGGGACTCCTACTGTACTGAGATCTTGGCATCTGCTAACAGAATTGATAAATAACTAACATGGCCAGGCATTTAAAAACAGAACTTTATGAAGCAGATTAATTGTATTATCTAGTAATCAGGATAAGCACAGGGTTTGTCCCAAGCTAAGGAAAAAATAAAAAAACAAAGGATTCAAATTCCAGAGCTGTTAACAGCAATCAATGCAACTCAGTCAGAGGAGGCCTCCTACACCAGTCTTTGAAAGCTGAGGAACGCAAATGGAAGGGAACTCACATAAAATCCAACAGTTATGGTAAAAGGAGTGGAGTAAAGTCCTAAACTACATGTACTGGTAATCCCCAGTGGTGTTACTCAACTGAGACTCACATACCCGAGCCAAATAATTTCCTTGAAAAAGATGTCATTGTACTGTAAATAGCATGTGGTCTACTATAATCTTGCAGTACTTCCCTGTCTTCACAATCAAGCCAGTATTTAAGGACAACACAGAAGAGCCCAGAAAGTGTCTCTGACCGCATGTCATTTTTATGCACCCCTTTTTCTTTCCTCAACATATGCAGTGACAGGACAAGCAGCAAACTGAAATAATGGACATGTAATCTCAATGTAGGGAAAAAAAATTGTGCTGTAAGGGTGACTGAACACCAGCATACACGGCCCAGAGAGGCTGCAGAGTCTCCATCCTTTGAGATATTCAATACTAGCTGGCCTCAGCCCTGAGCAACCTGCAGCAGCTCGCCCTGCTTTGAGCAGGGGTTGGACTTGACACTCTCAGAGTGCCTGCCAGCCTCAGGTGCCCCATGGCAAGTCAATATGAGCCAGGCGAGCCTCAAGGAGCAGCCTCTAACATTGCCTCTGATAGCAGCCGCTTCGATATTAGCCTTTTTCCTAGCTGGAGATCATACAACGGACCTCATTTCTACCATGAATACCTTCTACTTATTTACTATCCATGTTCCCACCTATGTTGTTTAAGAAATGCTTGATTTTTAGCATCTAGTTTCCTAGAATCATCTAGCCTCAACACTTCCTCAAACAGTGATCGTAACCAAGCACATCTGTACTTTATAGTAAATAGCACTTCAAGTGTTGAAGAACAGGGGCCACTTATAAATAAATAATAAATTACATAGGCTGGCTTTGTTATTCTTTGCTCCTTTTCTTTCTTCCCATTCACTCCCCACATCCGAGTACTTCTTCCAACCTATCTTTGTGCTCAGTCTCATTCTGATTACAAGTAAACATTTAATTATGATGACTCACCTTCACTCCCACCTCCCATTCCTGTTGTCCTTGTGTTCCCTCCTATGTCCAGGCTCATTTGCCTCTAAAATTCTCCATGGACTAAAACACAATTTGCCCTCATAAACTAATGCATTCCCAGACCACCAGGATCTTCACGTGGGCAAAAGTTCATATAAAAGCAGATAAGTGTTTACCCTTTGCACATAAGAAACTATAAGAGAAACTCTGCGCTCTGTAAAACAAAGACTTGTGAAGAAAATGTGGATGTAGGTTGAACATGGCATTGGGTCTCTGCAGTTCACGTGTTTAAAACTGATTTTTCTCTTCTGCCACTATCTTGATCTAGGAGCTGTGCTATTCATGTAAGCCTCAGCCCGTATCAGCGTAGAGCCCTGGAAACTACGATTTTCAGTTCTCCTCATTTCCACTGCATCCATTATTATTCTCATTTCTCTTCAGTCTATTGCTATTTTGTCTCTAAGCTGTTCTCTACTCAGCATCCCCCTAGTTCTCCATTTCCTCCCGCTTCACGCACACCACATATATACGCACTTCTTCATTCCATCGCCTCCTTCTATACTTCTTTTAGGGGGAGGGCGACTGGAATAAAATAAGTACTTGTTTACACTTGCTTTCCACACATTTTCACTAGTAACAGACACGAGGCCTCAGATAATTTTCCTGTGTTGGTAGTATCCATCAGTATAGTAGTCTGAATCATGAAAAGCTCTCAGGTTAATAACTCCTTTTCTGCCGCAGTCATGACATCTGAGTTTGAAATTTGCAACCAAAGGAGATCATAACCAAATGCACCACCTCATCATTAAAAATTTCCCAGCTTCAGTTTTGCAATGGCTCCTTCAATTCCTTATTATATATGGGACATGTTGTTCGCTGGCTTGTTCCTACTGCAGAACCAGAGCTATGGTCCTCTCTTGTACCTTGCACTTTAGGATCAGACTCAGAAAAACTAGTAGCAGACAGAAACAGATAGCTGAGATCTACAAACTAAACTGTATATAAAAAATAACAATGGAAAGCTAGAAATGTCTAACTGTATGTTCTGATACGGTGACATGGCCCAAGAACAATGCTTTAAGAGGCACCTCTTTATGGGAACACAAAAGAATGGTGACTTAAATAATTTAAGATCTTTGTAAAATCCTTTACACAAAATGACTTTCACGGATCAGTTCATAAGAACTCTCATTCTTTGAAGTATTTATAGCAATTTGCTTCTTCAGAGTAATGTACTTAGAAGCATTAATAGCTCTATCTTCCAAATGTTTGTGTGGTAAGTAAATATTGCTGCCCCCATTATACAAGTGATGCAACTTAGATGGACAATTCTAAGTATGATCTGCATGTGACTGCAGTGACTGGAATGCCAGTGTCAGACAAAAATAGCTTCTTGTGTGTGGTTCAGATGAGCAATATCATCATTGCCTTTACATGTCTACTCACTAAAAATACTGCGAATTTGAGCACATTCCTTTTTTTCTATATCTTCTCTTACGACACTGACTCACATGAATTAATCCTTCTTTTATATTCTGCTCATTGACTAAATAATGAAATGTTCTAAAGACATTAAAGAATCAACGCCCACAGAATCAGCATTTGAGTAGGTACAACACAGCACAAAATCAATTCCATGGGTACGAGTGGAAACTCAAAAATTTCAGGATTTCTGTGACTTGATGAAGATCAAGCAGTAAACATGTTCCCCAGCTACAAACTGATCTTCCTAATTACGTGGCACACAAGGCAAAATTGTCCAGGAATCTCTCATTGCAAGTTTATTGCAGACGAATCTGAATATCAGATCATACTTGTCAAACTGTAGGTCTTAGCTAAAGTTGCAAAGCTTTTATTTTTTACTTGGTTTAGAATTAAAAGGAGTAAAACTTCTATTCTAACTGCATTTAATTCTTCTCCTAGTCTATAAGCAACTCAATTGATTAAGCAGTACCTGTGATAACACATAAGTTAATAATCAACAGAACAGCTCTCCCTTTTCCCATATCAGTACTTCAAACCACTCTTACAGAGTCATCTAAACTCTCCAAAATCCGAACTCTTTAATCACCAATATGAATGAAGCAGGGTTTATTTTGAAGACTCTTGCAATCACCCACTCTCCCACAACAATGTGGAGCCAAGTAAAATGTATTAAAGCAGAGAATACAATGATCATTTGCTATATGCTTACAGATAAATAAGACAGAAAAGATTTTTCCTGCTGGCCCTAAAGTTATATCCAAAAGCATATGCAAAAGCCTCAATAAACAATCATGTTCAGACAAAACAGTAAAGCACTCTACTCTTACCTGGACAGTACTGTATTTATAGTCATGTAAATACAATTACCCAGGTAAATGAGTGTTAAAGACTTTAAGTCATCATGGATGCATCGTGTCAGAATAACATACTACTTTGTAAGGAGGCTTTTTTCACGCAGTTGTACAGTGTTTCTTACCCAAACTAAAATACTGTAAGACAACTGAGAAATATGCTGCAACTGAAGATGAGTTCAAAGTCACCCTCTCCTGTAATGTCTTTTGGACCAAAGCTCAAAATGCAACAAGAATTGACAAGCAAAAACAAAGCAGTGAATGACACAAAAAGAAGAAATTATATTCACTGACTATCAGTGTGCTCCTGTTGGAATAACCAGTGCTTTTAATTAAAAAGTTTTCAAGGAGGTTCATGGCCCAGTACAAAAGTTACTGAAATCACTTGAAAGAAAAAGCTGTCAAGAAGTAAAAGAAAATACCCTGTTTTGACTTTGGCAGGCAAAATCCATGGGTGTGTTCACAATTTTTAATCAGCTTGGTGAAAGAGCACAGCATCCTGACTCATAGTGCAAATTTTAAACTTACACTCAAAAATGATGGCAAGCAGCTAGCAAGGGCTTGAAGGAAAGGTAGTATTTTGGGGTGTCCTAAAATGGACACTGTTTTCTTTCTTAAATCAACCCATACAATGTCATTAGCTGACCAGAGAAAGACAAATATCTGTTCTCTGAACTGCACAGACTTGAAAGACTGGAAATAGCAAAGCATTCATAGTCAGGACTTCTGTTTAGGTAGCACTCAATGAAGGAAGAAGCACCTTTCAAAGCATGACACTCAAGCCCACAGACACGAGAAGATATCTGGCACTGCCTAAGTACAATGGGATTTTCAGACTGTTTGATCCTTTACCTCTGCACTACTGCACACAGCTCAAAACACTGACAGAAACTTCATACAAACATTCAAAAAAACCCCTATCAGTCCAAAAGGATTAAGTACGTATATGTTTCACTCTACTTATATTCTATTTGTTAACTTCTCAAAAGACAGAAGGTGTTGCTTTGAGAAGGAGTGGGTTCTCTCTCCTTTCTGGCTTTGGTAAAACCTGCAGAAGCTCTGTTTTTCTCTACAGTAAAGCAGCTGTGATAATAATCTTGTTCACAACCAACCACTTCCAGCTTTCCTAGCAAGCAAGGAACACTAAGGATATTGTGTTGCTGCTGGGATAGGGACACGCTGTGCTAAAATTTACGGCAGTTCAAATCAGCAAAAAATGTTTTCATCCTTTTAACTGAATTACGCTATTTCAAACTTTAGCTACTGATGTATCTTCCACTAGTTTCCTCCATCCTTCCATTCATGCTTAGTGGCATACTGCCAAATTAACATCTGCACGCTGTGTATCAGGTTGGTTATGCTGCAACTAGTTGTTTTTTTCCATTTATTTTTCAACATTGGAGGTAGAATAAGACAGGACTAGAATTATTCTCCCACTAATCCTCTCAGGGAGTTCACGAACCTTCTGTTGTCTTCTCTACTCCAGGTCCCCTGTTATTTTTCTGTTTCATAGGATGGTTAGATGGAGTCAGAAATACATCCAAAATGGTAAGAGCTGTCTTGGCAGCCTTCAGTGAATTCCCACCATAAGCACTTTCACATCCTCCAGCAAGCAAGCAAGCCAAGGTGTTTTGTAAGAGCAACCCACAAATCTTAATGAATACATCTAAGAAATGAACTGAAGCTTTCAGCATTTATACTTCAGCATCTTGCAAGGGTCTAAAATCCTCACCTCCAGATCCAAGCAACCAAAAGCTTTCCACACAAAGCTGTTATCAGTAGACCCTGTGTAAGAAGGTGTTTAAAATGTACACAAGCACAGACATAGAGAGAATTATGTTTCACCAGTTACTCTGATGAATTTTGCAATGGAAGTCGGGAAGTCTAGCACAACATGAGAGTATATCCACAGAGTAGCAAGAGCAGTATTGGTTTTTTTGCACTAACCCTATTTTAAGACTCTTCCAGCACACATCACAGACCAGTTTTGTACTAATACTGTTCCTGAAGTCAATCATCAGAACTCAGTATTTCCCCTAGCTCTAAAAGACAGAGTGAAAAGAAGCAAGTCAAGAAATAAAACAATTACCTCCTACAGTGCAACCCAACTACAACCAGAATCCAGACCACCATGAACAAAACTTTTTTATTTTGTTAGGGGTGGTGAACAAGTGCTCTGCTTGTCCTTCTTACCTGCAAAAACCCTCTACTACTACAATTTAGAAAGGTAACTGAGTGAAATGAACGTATCCTAAGTTGTCCCCTCACCTTTGACACACAAAATGACAGGGTAAGTTATTTTTATACAGCTCTTCCATGGAGCTTGACAAGAGATTGATCAGTACTGCCAAAGTACTGGAAGCTCCCACAGGACCTGGTGCTCCCTATCACATAAACTGGACTCTTCTGTGCTCAGTACAGTAATGGAAAGAAGACAACACGGGCATACGAACTCTGTGGCAGTCTCTGCAGCTCTTCAGCACGTGCAGCGCTTCCAGGCACGGGCAGTTCTGATGCAGTACAGCTCAGACACCACTGTCAGTTCCACACTCCAACCATGCTCCAGCTCTTTAAGCACAGCACTCAGCAAGGAGACAGTCTAAGAAGTGAGCAGATGATGTCGGATGATGTCGGTGCAAAAGATGATATAAAATGGCATTTAAAAATATGAGGCATAAAACAATGTCTTCAAGAAGCTGTAGATGCCTGCTGTGAGCCCAAATGGGGTGAAAATTTCATCCCTCACAGAAAGACATTTCCCGCAGGACACAGTCCTGATTGTCCATTTACACACTTTTTCTTCTGATTTTCAGTGGAATATTTTTTTCCACGTACACAGTTACCTGAAAAATATCGAGTGCCAGTCTGATTGCTTCAGTTACTGAGTGACTATTTTGGCTTTTTTCCAAACTGCTTGCTGAAGAAGGGTGGGGAGATACTCAATGACAGGGTGTCTGATGTGACAGTGTGGGGAGATACTCAATGACAGGCTGTCTGAGGTGACAGTATTGTGTTCTCATAAAGTAACATAAAAATGAAGCACAGCTTTTTGTGTATTTCTGCCTGATATAACTCAGGAAGTTCCTTCTTATGAATGCAAAATATTCATGAAAATTTGGGGGAATATTTGAAAACAAGATTTTTTTATCTGGATTTATAAATATTTTCAATCGCAAACTGCATAATTTATTCCTTCCCTCTTCCCTACTAAGACTGATTATTAAACCACCAACTATAACATGATGACTGTATACTACGTTGGGACTAATTTTGCTGTCACTGAATTCAACAGCAAACAACTCCATGAGTTCAGAGGTAGCTGGCTTGATCCTTCTATTCAGAATTTCCAAGATATGCATTTTAAATGTATTGTACCGATCAATACTGACCGCAAAAAATTTCTCTTCACCTTTGCTTTTCCTCATGCTCAAATACCCCAGGCTGTTTATCTTCATTTATGAATTCTCAATATATACTTATGCTGCAGGCTTTTCAGAGCAGGTAATATTTTATTATTAGTCTGGGTATTGCACATCGATTTGTGTTTTAATCTCAGGTCTTTAAATATTGCTTTAATATAAATTCAGTAACACTGATGGTGATGAACAGAGAGAGTGTTTCTGGGACTCTGGACTGTGGATAGATCCACACTGTGAAGCTCAGGTGTGAATCCAAGCTTTGGAAAAGTCTGAAGTTCATTTCAGGGACAACTGAAGGTCACTCCTTTCTAATGAAACATTCAAGAGTTATTTGTAGCTCACAGCAACATTTCACCATTACCACACATACCATGCCTGTGATTAGTTTTCGAAGGAGCGTACCTGAACTGTGAATTCGTTCTACTGATCTTCCTAACAATCATTGGCCAAATTTAAAGAATAAAATAAACTCCATATATGAGGTTGCTGCCTCTTCCTAATTTCATATAGCCATTTCCCCAAAAGCATATCCTTACCAAAATATGATCTACATGGACAATTATGCAACACAAAACTACTGAGGTCAAACTTACTCATCAGGCATAAACACTGTTTTTGTGAGCATGAAGATACTAAAAAACAACCAGCATGTAAAGAACTTCCTGGGAGGTAACTTAACATGTTACCACACAAAATATACTCTGTGCATTCTCCCTCAGGAAAGAGTTTACTTCCTAGTTCCTCCAGTACGTCATGTTGAACTATTTGATGCAGATTTTGAAAAACCTAACAAGCATCCAGCTCTAACGAGCTAACATCAGAGATTTCTCATCATTGCTTTCATTTAGCATCCACCTACTTCAGCTCTGTAAATGCAATTCAGAAAGCTTCAGACACAAATAAAATTTACGCTGAACTGTTATTCAATCACAGAAAGTTTTTTCTAGTCTTTGGCCAAAACTCTGCAGCTCCACCCTGCTGGCTTCATGTTGCTAAACATGGTATTTCACAATGACTGTCCTCATTTAATGTTACCCCAAAGAGCAGAGACTATGTTGTATCAGAAGGAGCTGAGAGCACAGGTTACCACCCCAGCAAGCTAATCTGCACCAACTACATTTCTGCTCTACTCAAATCTTCCAGGATTTGACAGTTCCAGGAACTGTCCTCTAAACACAATACAGAAACACAAAATATACAGCAGATATCCCTGAAAAGAGCACTTGTCAAGAGCAAGTAAGGGCTATCAATATACACGTCCATGTGATACTGTGTCATAAGCATAGCTGAGAGGAAGGACGTGCGGTTAACAGGCGTCTACCAAAAGATTACTTACCACTCTCTCCACAGACCCTCATTTACACATCTGAGGAACAAAAGCTCACAGCTGTCCTTTAGCACACAGCAAAGCACCTTTAGTCCTCCCAGCAAGATGGCAAGTGTTTTTTACCTTTTTTGTTTTTTAATACAATTTCAACCACAACACCAGTCACAGACTGATTATATCAGTAAAATTATACAGTAATGGAGTTGCTGCAGGTACCTCCATGTTACATAAAATAAATATGGCTGTAAAATAAATATGTGAACAAGCGAAAGGGCTGAGATTTCCCCCTTCCACAGGGACATGAGCACTTGCTGCTCTCTCCAGCTGCTATTTTGTGAGATACAAACAGAAGCTCAAGCAAATGCATCGGTCAGAACGCACCAGTACGACAGGATCCACTGCAAAAGCACTTTCCACTCTCACCATAATTTTCCCTTGAATCTATCACCTTAACATGATATTGTAGTATGGTCTTAAGTACCTCTTACGTACAGCATAGACCCTCGTCAAATTGTTGTATCCAAACTCATATCAGAATATATTTCATTTCCTGTGTTCTTCCTACCTACACTGACTCAAGTAATATTTTACCTCAGGAAGTGTCCCAGCGGACTTTGCAGCAGAAGGGAGAGAAATGGGATTTGTCATAAGAAAAAAAGAGAAGTAGCAGAGCTTGATCCAAAATTCTACACTCTGTCTACATCTACCTCTGCCCTTACTTACCTGATGAATAAATGAAACACTAAATGTGATGAATACATGAAACAATAAATGTGATGGCATTTCATCTAGTTCTTCTGACTGCTGTCAGTGAAGAAGCCTATAGTATCAGCCCATACAACCCACAACAACTCTGGAAGGTATAAAAAACAACCCTGCTTACCTTTCATCCCAAACTTAGAGTGTCTTCCAAACTTCAGAATAATGAGCATTACTACCAAGCCAGTGCACACGAGTGCTGCAATTCCCACCACAACATACACCTAAAAAAAGAGGACACAAACAGATCTGCTTCTTTTGTTCTCATGAACTACCTTCAAAGACATTCAGCGTACATCCAGATTAACCTAGTTAGGTAAAGAGATTCATTTCAACTGGGAAACATTTGCACTTAGATCAAAGAGTACAGAAAACAGCCACTTGTTGAGATTTCTTCTGTCCTGCAGAGAACAGAGATTCAGACACCTCAGAGAACAACATACTACACATTCAAGGCAGGTGGGAGGCAGTGAACATCACCCCTTTCCCTTCCAGCAGAGTGGCATGTTACAAGAAAACACGTAAAAAAGCACACAGGAAAGATTTTTACTGCGAGGGTGGTTGAACACTGGCACAGACTGCCTGGAGTGGCTATGGAGTCTCCACCCCTGGAGGTTATCAAAACCAGAGCAGACACAACCCTGAGCAACCATGCTGGCCAGGCTTCAAGCAGGGGGGACTGGACCAGAGGATTTCTGGAGGTCCCTTCCAACCTCAGCCAATCAATGATTCCATTACCACTTGAGACAAGACTGTCTGGGATCCTCCTAAATTTTTACCACAGTGTCCCAACTAACAGTCTGCTCTCTGGTTCACGAACACACACGCTCTCCACTGCCTGCTGCTTTATGGACTCACTGATGCAGGGAGGCTGAATTATCAACCAGGCTGGCCACCCACCACCAGTTTCCAACAATCCAGTTCAGGAGAGCATGAGAGGTAAGGCAGCAAAGGAGGAGGTCCACGAATTGAGCTATTCATACTAAAATCTAATGCAAATTATTTGATCGAAAACCTACATGAAATCATGTTTTAAAAATACAAAATTAGAATCTGAAAGTTCATTGCAGCACATCCTCTCTGTAAGAAGCAGCTGACCCCAGGACTGGAATTCAAACAAAAATCTTCAAATTACCTTGGATACCTTTTTGTAAATACAGAGTTGCTCTCCTTGGCTAAAATTAGAAGACAATTCTCAGACTAAAAGATTAGTTAGTTGTTCGGAAATGCATGAAACAAAACAAGCAGCATTTATACCTGGACTGAAAAGCTATTCAGTTTCAAAAAACAGTGGGACGACAAGAGTGGGGAGCATTGATTTGCTTTTTTTTTCTTTTTTCTGAGTTTTGATCACAACACAGTAATAGCTCCTGTGTTCCAGTAGCTCAAGGTCCTGTTACAATCTCCACAGATTGATGAGTTGTACAGCCAGAAAGTCTGCCAAGATTACAGATCAGGAAACAATGTATATACTTACAGTGATGCTATCTTCATTCTCTTTGTTGGAAACATCCGTAGAGGTGATCTGATTACTGTTATTTGTGGTGTCTCCAAGATCATTAGGCGTGGTTTCATACTCTTAGGAAAGGAAAAAAGGTTGCTTTTATAATTTCATAACCTTAGAGGGGAGAGGGTTGTCTTTATTAGTTCTGGTCTGTAAGATGGTAAGGCCACTAACAATGCACAGGACTCTGAGCTCTTTGGAAACAATGCATAATTGCTTATGTAGCTGGAACATTTTTTGGAGCATCCCTGTGGCAGATAATTGAACAAATGTGTTGTGACTGACAAACTTGAAAAGTGATCTACACCATAATGTGTATCTCTACTGGAAAAACCAGAGTTAAGTAAGAACTCCATCCCTGAAGTTATTTTTATGTGCTTCTGACTTCCCATTAAAAATGAAAGACTGCCCTGTACACTGAACTTATCCAGCCTTGTATTCAGCCAAATATAGGACAGTCTTAGAAACTAGCTTGGGGACTTTCGTTTAGCTGAGAAGAATGTGGCAGATGGGTTTTTAGCTCATTTATTACTATCAAATCTAAAATAGCTGTTTTTCTTCATTTAAAAGTAATAAAAAATACTGTTCCATGCACTGAGGTTATAGTTTAGCATCATAAACTGTTATCTGGTAAACCTTTAAAAAATTAAGAGCCTGAGATGGTATGAAGAAATGTGATTTATCAAAATAATTCCACTGCCAGATCTGCAGGGGTGAATCCAGAACTATTCCATCAAAAGACTGAGCATGGCTTAAGTATTTATAATTATTTTAAAACAAAACACAGATATTTAAAGTCCATGATCTCCTGTCAAAATTATTCAAATTAAAGAATTAAATAGTATACATACAAACTTAGAGAAACGTGCATTAAAACAAAAGTTAAAAATGCATGTATTTTATAGTTACATCTGGAAATATACATAATGTCTCAATTTTATGACCATACTGTGTGCAGATGAAAGAAACAAACAGGGGCAATAACTGCATCTATTACAAAATGCACCTTCAGCACTGTAATTTAAATTTGCAATTAACTGTGTTCTTTCTTTACATGTTTCAATTAAAATCAATGCCATAAGCCTACAGATGAAATTTTAACTGTGAATGTGAAAAAGCAGAGCGGAGAGGCATGCTCTCACTAACTGCAGAGGCAGGGACTCTTTCGACCACAGAGCTGCTGCTGAGCAAGGGCAAGGAGGGCTTGCACCTTGGTTAGAGTTTATCTTCTTCAGCTCCCAAGGCCAGTCTAGAGAGCTCAGCTGGCAATGCTAGCAAAAAGCTGCACTGAGCTTTAGATCTTCATGCATGCACAAACACATTTACTTTCCGCAAATTACCCGGCAGGCTGCAGATTTTTTGGTATACAAAGCTACACAGCTACCTCTGGCACCAGTGCTACAGTCAGTACAGTCAGGTTTTCTAATCAGCTCACGTAGCCTAGTTTGGGTCTACACTATGCACACCAAGGGACAGGACTCTTTCAAGCCAAAACACCTATTAAGCATACTGAGCCTTCATGCAAAACAACTTAATTTCCTGGTCTTTTACCATTTGAATTCTCTGCCTCAGCACTGCATCTCTATGCCTGTAGCTTCCCAGGCAGTAAGAACAGTAGCAAGCAGCAAACCAACAGCACTCCTTACTCTGGGCAGCACAAACCCTGACCGCACGACTGACCTTCACAAGCAGCCTGGACATTCGGGTAAGGTGCTGTGCAGACCACCTGCACCATGACTGCACGCTTTGTCACAGCAAAGGAGGAGACTTCTGCTTCGCTCATTTGCAAGCAGAGCCTGCTTTATAACAAGTATCTCAGTCTGCGGATTCGGCTGCCTTTACAGTTAGCTGGGAAAATCTTCACAGAGATAGTTTCCACCAACCCTACATTTGTCACAGCTTTGGAAGACCAGTATATAAAACAAGCATTTAAAGCCTTCACTGCTCTGGCTCTCTAATACGAACTTCAAAGAGGGAAATTTTTTGTTCTTAATTTTCCCTGCAAACAGTGGTGGGCAAAAGCCGATACTACCCGCAGTTCTGTTTATGCTCACATCTGTACGAAGCTACTACTGGAAATCACACCCTGAAGGACTAACGAGAACTATGCAGTGTGTTTCAGATCTGGTCTGTGAATGCTCTGAATGCACTTTTATATTAAAATGGGCAAGAGCTAAAGTAGGCCACATCGGTAAGCTGTTGTTGCGTCGTCATTCCCCGCTGTGTAACTGTGAAGCGCTTGAACTACTGCCAGATCTTCAAACGTTCTTGAAATGGGTGAGCCAGGCAAGGAAAACACGCGCAACAGCTATCCAGCTAAAACCTGTCAATTCCGCATAAAACAAATCCCTCTCCGCTTCACTATGAAATCCTGACACAGGCAGCGAGCACCGCGACACAGACGGGGTCGCACCTCTGGGCTCCTGCCACGTGGGACTCGTAACCGCTTCTGGGCCAGGTTCTCCAGCGCCACGCGCCTCACGCGGCCACCTCTGACGATTCCGCCGGTGCCGAACCACAGCCGAAGCCCGGCAGCGTTTTCCAGCCATTTCACAAACGTCTCCCTCACGTTCACAGCCACCTTAGAAGCAGCGGCGTGGCACAAAGATGTGGACTTGCAGGCAGTGCCCCACGCAGCCGGTGCTCCCTTCCCCTCCCCCCTGCAAACACGACATCACGCAGGCCTGCTGCGACCTCATCACTTTTTCTGTTTGCCGTTGTGTGCTTACTGGAAAACGTTTGGAAATCACCTCACACGGTGCGCAGGACAAAGAAGGTTAGCTCCCAAGGGACAGACCAAACCAGCTACGAAGGGTGTTGCTCTGCGCAGAGGGGTGCTCAAGGTCGGGGTCCCCTGCCCGCCCTCCATCACCTCCGTCTCCATCCCTTCGCAGTCCAGCCCTGCCCGGCTGAGGGCCCTGCTAAGCCGGGTCCACCTGGGGCCCCATGGCCCGGCCTCGGCCCCAGGGCAGTCCTCAATGCCTGGGGCTGTGGCTGCCCATGCGGGCCCCCCCTGCTGCTGCTGGCTGGGGAAGTGGGATGGGCCTGGCTGCCAGGCTCTGCCCTGATGGACCCCCATGGGGATGTCCTGGCCCTGCAGCACCCCGAACCTTGCAGGGAAGTACCCTGCAGCTCCCATTAACTTCACCCGCAGCCATCAGAAGGACAGACACACAGCTAGTCCCAGTGCCCATTAAGATCAACTCCACTGCTGCTGCCTTCTGCCTTTACACTAGGCACAGTTGCAACACGATTAGCAGGGAGGTGTGAAAAATGCATTTTAAAGGGAAGACTGCAGAGGGGGAGGTGCTTTAAATCTTCCTTCCAACATAATCCAAGTTGTGGGTAAACATGTTAGCACAGAGATAGAGCAGTCTGAAAAAGTCACGAAAACCACTCAGCCTCTGGGGGAGGCTCATCCCAGGGTCGCACTGTCAGCCGTGCAGGCAGTGGTTCTCCACAGAAGTGTTAACAGCTCCTAGAATTCCCAGCCAGCCTCATTTATTCACCTCACTATCTGGACTCATGAATTTTCAATAATTAGGGAAACACTCTAGACTACAAAGTGTTTCTCAAAGCAAGCACTGAGTCACTGAAATAAAGATCAAAGACAGCAGTTTCAAACAGCAGAAAGAAAAGCCAGGAATAAAAATTAAGGCTGCTTTCATCAGGACTAGGTCTTGCAGGCTGTGATCCGCTATCACAACTCGAAGCACTCATCTCAGCAGAAGCCTAGCCAAGTCAAATGAAGCACAGCACTGGTTAAAGACATACAACAGCATCAGGACCTTGATAAACAGCCCATAATCAAAATCTTCATGCATACAGCTTATATAATACAACACATGTAAAAAAGTGTGCAAATCACCACCTTCCCCCCCACCCCCCAACAAAAGAATCCAGAAAGAGAGGGAGGGGAAGCTATCCTTTAGTATTTCTAAGCACTTAAAGCCAAACTGATGCTTCAATTGGACATTTGCTAAAGTTTAATGACGTAGAATGGAATCAAAGCAATAACACCTAAAGCAGCTTAAGGAAACTTGAGTCATGGGTCATTTCATCCAAATAAAAAGTACTCCAAACAGGATCCAGCTCCTGCTGGAAGCTAAAGGGTGTTTGGGTATGTTGGTTAGGATGGACTTGCCTACTCACCAGAAGTATACCAGAAGTTGTATGTAAAACAAGCCAGTTGCTTTCCATTCCACAACTTCTATTCTAGTGCACACTGGCTTTCACTAGGTACAGAAAAAAACATTTCACCTAACTAAAACACTAATGTGAACACTGTGTCATCAGATTTTCTGGCACACACTCAGGTATCACTGGGTTGATGGTCTGCTTATGCAAGAAGGATTAAGAGAAGGTACAAATGAGCGCACAGAACAAAACAAACTGCCTACAGGAAAACTTACTTGTGCCAACCTCATTTTTAAGTGGGATTTAGGGGTACATTTTTTGGAGGCAAAACAAGTATGGAATCATCCCTGAAAAAATAAATTAAGTTATATAAGGAGAAATCATGAACTGTCCTCCAAGAAATGCCTCTGAAAGGTTCACAAAATCTCATGCCTGTGAGCTACATCAGACAGCTGTCATCCCAGAAGATCAACTACAACCATTTGTAGTAGTGGGTTTATGCTTCTCCTAATGTGAACCAGAAGCAGCAGAGTAAGTGAAATGTCATATAGCCCTCATGTATCTTAAATAATGTAAGGCAGGAGAAGCAAGAATACAAAGTATTTTTTAGACTTGTGTTATAATGTGTGCCATTTCAATTTAACTAAGCCTGACATGCAGTCTTCTAATGGTTTCAGTTCCTTCATTTCTATTATTAAAAGCAAATAAAAAGGAAATAAATATATACCATAAACGTCTGGATCCACAATTGGGCCACTACCTGTACATGGAGAAGAGAAAAACAAAAAAAAAGAAAAAGCTTTGTAAACAGATTGCAAATGCTGGAAGAATAAGGGTTTCTTTAAAATTTTGTTAAGAATTGACATGTTATTTGCAATAGCAATAATCAGCACCTACACAAATGCAGAGCAGCACCAATATATTGCAGCACCTGTTTATCAGATTTCATATACAACAATTTTAGAGCTATCCCAAAGGTTAGTATTTCGCTTCCTGTGAAACAACTGATGCACACAGCACTAGCTCTGGCAAAGGCAGTCTTATTTCCCAACTGGGCAAAATTCTGCTTTGTGCTGTTAACGTATATCTGGAATAAGTGTAACAATACTTATTCCTGTTGAAAAATCAATGGTAAAATTCTCCCTGACCTTAAGCGGAAGCAGACTTCAGTGAGCATTAACAAACACTGACTTCTACGTGGTGAAAAAATTTTGCTATTAAATCACTGTGAGAGCAAACCAGTTTAGGTATGAGTGGGCACGCCAAAGTCTAGAGGTAGTGATGACCTAAGCAGCACTGTTTCATTTGCTCTGTAAAAGGAAGCTTCCAAGAAGCCATCTGCACAGCTGATGATACACAGACAGAACTCTTACCGAAACAGTCAGATGCCTCGGAAGCCAGCCTTTACACAAGCAAAGGGATACCCATCTAGCCTACACTTTTCTATACTTTGCTAGTTCCAATTTGCAGCTTCTTCTAATTACTGCACATACGTAAGGCTGAGCACATATGTGAGTATAATGCACAGAATGTCCACTGAAATTACCATACTATTAGACTATTCACGCTTTGAAAGATACTTGTGCTGTATTTCAACATACCCGTTCATTGTGGTCTATAATGTATTTATAGCATAGCTTATGTAGTAGGCTCCTAATTATCTCTCCCGTATTTTCACTCTTTCTTTTTGTTGGTTTGGAAATAAAATTAACAGGTAGTTAAAATCTCCAGAGAGGAATCAAACTTCAAAAAGCATAGTTCTGTTAACAGTACTATACAGTAAAACCATAGCAGTAGCATTATATTGGCATAAAGCCACTGCGAAGTATGACCAGAACACCATTGTTTCTGCTTATGTCAACCACGTGAGAATCTGTGCAGAAAATACTAAATAGAGTTGCAACCCATTTGCAGAATGGCAGCAGAAAATTAGGTTTATTTTAAAATGTATTTGAAGATATTCCAGTATCCAGAGATATAGGTTAATAGACCCCATGAGAACTGTCATGTCAATCTGCAGAAATAAATAACAAGTAAAGCAAGCTTGTGCTCTGTCCTCAAGCAGCTTTTGACCAGGGTTTTCTGACCATAAAAGTTCATGGATTCACTTTTTCCAGTATGAGACATCCATCTGCTGAAAGACAGTATTTCTAGTTTACCTTCTGTAATCTGATGAGAAAAAAAAAAAAAAAAAAAAAACCAA
>Ga0065711_1005942_pt1 | contig 18758 bp, 12 predicted proteins | sample Hoacrofraction12_FD_59098 | JGI IMG/M metagenome (GOLD analysis project Ga0065711, IMG submission 59098) | Hoatzin crop microbial communities from Cojedes, Venezuela - Epithelial fraction 12 v2 (version 2) | ecosystem: Host-associated > Birds > Digestive system > Esophagus > Crop | place...
AAGTTCCATCTGAACACGAGGAAGAACTTCTTCCCTCTGAGGGTGACGGAGCACTGGAACAGGCTGCCCAGGGAGGTTGTGGAGTCTCCTTCTCTGGAGATATTCAAGACAAGCCTGGACAAGGTCCTGTGCAGCCTGCTGTAGGTGACCCTGTTTCGGCAGGGGGTTGGACTAGATGACCCACAGAGGTCCCTTCCAACCCTGAACATTCTGTGATTCTGTGATCTATTTTTTTCTAATGTGAACTTCGTCAAATTTATTTCTCTGCTGCTTTTTTCTGAAGTTTAAACCATTAAACCATTGAGCAACATGGGTGTTTTTTAAATTTATAGCGAGTATTTGGATGGGAACAAAGTTTACACCAGTGCAAGCACTTCTGAAAATCCCATGTTCATGTGATATAATATATTCAGTCTCAAGGAAAACAAAGAGAAGCACTAAGTGAGCAACACCAAATGCGCTTATTCTAATGCTTTACCTAAACACTGTGGACAGTCTTGTGCCAAAATACACATACTAGCTTGCCACAACTTTGATGTGTGTAGCAGTCACGGTGGATACCTTTACAACTCCTGTGTACACTTTTATTTACATAACAAATAAAACCCCATTGTGTTTAAGTAAGGGTACTTAACAGACCTACAGGCAGTCAAATGTGCATAGAGCAAGTATATGCCCACAGTATACCCATATTCCAGCAATTGCATATCCTGAGAATGGAATCTCTCCAACTGCTAAGAAAAAGTTAAATACTATCAGTGGAGAGACTGAAGACTGAAAGATGCAAAAAGCAATTTCCACCTCTGCGTTAAGAGTCAATGAGCCTACAGAAAAGAAGGAAAGAACTTGTTATCCTCCCTCTGTGATATCATTACCATCACATGCAACACAAGACACAAGAGGAGTTTAAGTTACTGATGCTGACACATGCACACAACTTAAAAAAAAATTCATTAAATACCATATTTCATGGAGTGCAAACAATATGCGGAACACAAACAAGAGAACTTACAGCTTTTCTAATGTAGGAGCAAATATCTGCACTAATGCTCTGCATCCCAGAGGTTTCTTAAAAGTTTTGGGATTGTCCTACTACACCTACATTTCACTTTCTTAATCAAAGATAAGAAGTATGAAGAAAAGAAAAAAAAAAGTGTCTCTGGGATCAAGAGGTCAGCTGCAAACATATTTAAGCTCTTCCAGTTTCTCAGTGGTATACTATACTTAGCAGAAGACAAATGCGGCAAGAAGTGCAAGAGCCAGTTGAATTTTCAGTCTTTCCTTGCACATATCCAGTGAAAGAGGGGGTTATTAGTTTAGGGACGTAGTCCTGCCCTGGAGGACTCCATAAATCCCATACGTGCTACACATTTGTCAAGGAGATTGTTGTATGAAAACATGGGGTCATTTCAGAATGCGACTAACTGCATTTAAGCAGGAAAGTAAACAGTAGCTACAGACAGCAGAGTAGCTTGCTCTTCAGAAACTAAGATGCAGGTTGCCTTCAGGTGCTGCCTTTGAATGAGTGAGTCCACTGATACTGGCAAAGCCTCTAAACACAGGATAATGGAAATGGCTGGCAAAGTGAGACAAACTGCTCCTACAAAAATAAAAGTCATAGACTTGAAGCAAAAGTGGCTTTTAGGAGGGACAAATGATTCACCAAGGATGTAAATGCTCAGATTAAATTAGTATTTGGAGAGCTTTTGCTCTCTAAAAAAAAAAAAAAAGAAAAAGAAATGTCGCCTATTTTTTCACCAAACGTTCTGAGAAAGTTGTCCCTGAATGTACACGGAGCACAGGAGATAGCTCCCCAAAAGGACTGTGTGGTTTAGGGCAGGACCTTTAGCCCTGTTTCCAGGAAGGATGTTTAGGAGCAAATGGTCTGAGTAGAGAACAATAAAGGGGAGGCCAGAGAGAAACAGGACTGAGCACAAAGACTGGGATCCCTGCAGCTTTGACTCCAAACTTGTAGTACAAGAGCAACACCTTCCACCCAAAACAACTACTGTAACATGAAAGCCAGAAAAAGAAAAGCATACCTTAGATTTCCAGCCTTCAACTAGGACAGAGAGGGTCTGTGCCGGAGCTCTGACTCAGCACCTGAGCAGCTGCCTTACTGCTGGAACAGACAGGGGAGCATCACCACCACCACTGCCTGCAATGGGATCTTTGCACTGGGAATCTCCTCTGTCCCTTACACAGGATTCCCTGACTGGGAATGACGCAAAAGCTGCATTTCTGCACTGTGCATGTCTGATTCAGCACAGAGGCTCTCCAGGCCAGTCTAGGAAGCCTTACCAAGGTGTCTTTGCAATTCACACAAATTATCCCATACAGGTGTTCCTCTACCTTACTGCTGCTTCCAGCATTTGAAAGGGCCAGACACTCCGAGATGCTGTAGAGGTCTAGGGAAAAAAGCTGGGGAAAAAACAAGACATAATTTAGGCAGTATTGGGCTTCAATACACTTTAGGCGAATTCTGGAGTGCCCCAGAACTGACATTGGCAATTTTGCAGGTCATACTCTTGACTGCAAATCCAGAACAGGCCACCACCCCAAGAATGTCATTAGAGAGCGCTGCACCAATGTGTGCCGTTTTCCCAGTGAGCCATAAAATAAGGCCTTGCTTACCTGTGGTCACTAAAGAACAACAGTATTTCTGAAAGAGGAAGGACATCCAGTACCTCAGATACTTTCCTAGTACTTTCCTTCTTATCCACAACTGCATTACGGATAAGGGATGCAACAAAGAGGGTGGGTGCAAAGCTCTTCATTCTCTTACATAGGTAAAATCTTAGTATGGGGGGGCAAGCGGATTGGGTTGTTTGCTTCTTTACCGTATTAGTCCCACTTCAGGTGCTTTTCTCCCACCCCAAACATCTACTAGAGATTGCCAGTCTCACGGACCAGGTTTCATTGGCTTTGGACACAGCCCCAAGTATCTGTAGCTCTGTACTGCAGTTTGCCAGTCCCTGGTGCCTTATCCAGGAATGCTGAATGTGTGGCAGAGATACTGGTATCAACTGAGTGGTTATCAAAAGAAGCATGTACACTTGAGATGATCTGAGCTGTGAGAGCGTTCAGCTATTGGCACTATCCCTCCTCTTTTACAGACGACCATTCTTCCACCTGGTGCAGCAAAGCACAGCCCATGGGTTTGCACTTGGGCTGCCCAGTCCCCACGCCAGCAGTCAGTGGCACAGACCCTGCAGAGAGCTGACGTGCTGACTGCGAAAGGCAGCAGGCAATCCCGGCCCATCGTTGCTGCGTGTTCCGCTCATGCTTCCCATTTACCAGCGCAGCCGTAATCGCACCTTTGGCTGTTTGTGCAGGAGAGCCATCCTGCTTGCATGTCATGTGGCTTCATCCTGCTGCTTTCAATAATCAACAGGTTTCCTTAATCTGGAAGGGATTCAGAACCCCCCCAACACTAGACAGGAGTGTCAAATGATGACTTGCGTACACAAGAAGAAACGAGCTCTATAAGCATTTTCTCCATACAGCAGAACACACCTCAGTGACAATGTTTACTATAAGGCAATATCTTATTTCAGAGATAAATCACCCAGAAAAATCTGAAATACCTAAAGCCGAGTAGAGTTGGGTTTGATAGTATTTAAACTATGCAAACATAAACGAACACTTTTAAAACTCTCTGGTGTCCTGCATGCATTCCATGCTTTCTTACCCTGTAGGAATGAGGATTCTGGAGAACAATAGTGTAATCTGAGAGAATTAGATCCAGTTGAAAAGGCAAAGTAGAGCACTCATGTGAAAATATTCCATACTTACTGGAACATAAATTAAGAAATGTGATCGTTATGCAGGAGCAATGCAAGCTTTCCATACAACTATAAAATGTACTCATACCACTAAAATCAGTTACATCAGTAGTTACAAAACATCACCCTGCAATTCAGGCACTATACCCTCCTCCATGTGGCTGCAGGACATGATCAGTTGTCTCAGCAGTCTATGAAAATTGATATCTTAAAAAAAAAAAAATTTAAAAGACACATCCCCATATCAATAAACATGTTCATGGCCTGTATCCTCAGACACTTAATAATAGTAATTACTATTTTTATAAATAAATTTGCTCACAAGAGTGTTTGTGGAAGGCTATCATGAAAAAAAAATCAGTATATCTGAAAAATAGCTGTTAAAAATTTCATCAAAAATCAGTTGACAGTTTGGGAGTCTTCACACAGTCCTAGTATAGCCCTAATAATATTTAAAACAAAAAAACCCCAAAAATATATTTTTAAGCATACATCAATAATTTATTTAAAATATAGAAACATCATGAACTACTGGAAGAAATTCCAGTATAGCATTCAAGAATAATCACAATTAAAACCCTTCAAACTAAAGGTAATAGCTTTGCAACAGCTAAAATTAAATTCTTTTAAGCTATTTGCATTTAAAAAAAAACATTAAATCAATAGGAGCCTTGGGAAATACAGCACAAAAAGTAGTACAGGAGATAAAATGATCCTTTCATGTTCTGATTAAGGTTTTGTGGATAATGATGTATTTGTAAGGCAAGTACCACAGCAATCCAGATAAACACAAAAAATATTCATCTTTTTTTCAAAATGTGAAAGCAGTAAAAACATATCCCAGGTTTTTTTAATAAAGTAGATAGTTTTGAGGTTTACATGTAGATAGAATGGCAATATCTATATGTGAATACCTGAAAATTCTTTCCTCAAGTTACAAAGTGTAGACATAAATTACGGAGGACCCACTGGTCTCCTTGAGCCTTGGGGACAGCAATTAGTCCGTCAAAGGCAAATAGGAATGACTTGATATATATCAGATTTCTTTCAGCTGAAAGATTTTTTCACTTTTTGGAAAATATTATGTTTCTAATTCACAGTAATCCATTTCAGAGAATTCTCTCCTGCTACAGAATATATAACTATTTTGCTTAACCAAACAAACCAATTACTTGTGTATCAGTTCTCGATAAAGACTTTGTTACAGGAATTAGTCATATCAGCGGGCTGTACTACTCAAAGAGATAAATGATGATGCAAAACACTGTTCACCCAGCTATGGTCCAGAAAACTGTTACAATTGGACTTGAAGAGCTCCGCATTTCCCAATTGGAAGACGAAATTAGAATCCACATGAAACACCCAAAATGCCAGTAATGAGGGAAAGAAAGGGTGTCTGCCACAAACTGCGCATATGGGTCAGTATCAGGGGACCTGTATGAGATTTTGATGAATTTATGTAAGTGGCTAAGAACCAGTTAGTAGGATCTCATTCAGGAGACATGGCCTTTTCACTTTGATAACAACAGTACTTCTAGACAGAGGACTCATACCCAACAAAAAGAAAAATACGCATTTAATTTATCTTGGGAAGTGACCTTCATCTTTGGCAGAATCTACTTTGTTGGCATAACATTGGCCCTAACCTGGGAAAAATTCCCAGATGGACAATCTCATCTGACTGGAGTTGATGCTATCAGAGAGCAGCACATCTATCTCCAGAATAAGGCAGGAAGAACAATTATACAGGTTGAAAGGCTGTTCTCTGGGAGAACGGAAAGCTAGAACTGGGGTAGATACTACAGAAATATTTAGCAGATAGCACTGTACTACTTCTCCAATCATTTTAACAGTGTACTGTAAAAACGTGACCGTTTTGGCTTTCACACAGAGCTTTCCTGGGGGAAGTCAAACACAGCTTCAAGTCGAGAAAAAAATTAAATCTCACTGGTTAATTTCTTTTTAGGGTTTGAGAAGTGGTAGTCACTTTGTTTTGAATGTGTTTCACAATAGCAGCTCTCCGCAGTAACATGAAAAGGCCTGAAACCGTGATTTGTATTCTCCCTATACTCTGTATGTTGCTGGGGATCAGTGGCAAATGTACATAGGCAGAAAATGTACACGGCAACAGGAAGAACCCGAAAGCAGCATCATGAGAGATGGTCCATTAATTTGTATTCTCAGTGCTGATAACTGGAGGGGGCCACAAGGTACTCTACTGTCATTGCCATATGGAAAGAAACTGTTAAAGTGACTTATGATGAAACAAGGAAAATTGCAGGTGCAGATTCCATTACAATCCAATGCGTAGGTACTTGTGTTGATCAAATAGCTGACAAACAAAGCACCAAGATAAGGCATTTAGTTCTATCCTAGCAAGAAGTGCTTGGGGTTTTTTTTGGTCTTTAATTTGGAAAGTCTGATCCTTTCCATATTACCAATGCTTATGTCTCAACTGTCATCACCAGGACAAAAATGCAACTCTAACAAATGAATGCTCCCCATTGCAGAAATCATTGCACACTTTGCACTCTCTTTAACTGGTACTGTCCCTGCAAAGAAAGCTCACTATGACCTTTATCACCCCAACTCCACTATGCGCAGCTAGCTCTTGACAGACAAATTACTTTTCCTCGTTCACTAATAAATGGAACTCCTGGGTTTGCATTTACCAGTCCACAAGTACAGATGATGGGACCTTGACCTTGCCAACAGATGTAATACTTTAAGTTGTACAAGGGGTAGCAGGAAGACCAAGGAGAGCTGTATGGGAACTCTGGTGCAATAAAAGATGACTGCATATGAGATCAGCATTCCCAATATGCTTCAAAAAGAGCTGGATCTTGGCTTATGTGACATCGCTTGTCTTTTCTTATGGTCATCTCCATTTAGCATTCTTTTGTGATTAGATGAGACTGAGTGTGCATCCTTAGTGCCTGTGACTGACTTCTCTAGCACTCTGTGTCTGTTTTCTTCACAGATGCAGGACTCTGCAGTAACTACATCCTGCTCCTTGGCCCTCCATTTGCAGAGCCCCAATCAGGAGATATATATATATATATATATGCACACACACACGCACACACACATTAATTTCCTTCTTCCTTAGGGCTGACATTAACACATTATCGTGGTCCTGGAAAAGGCCCTGGGGGAGCTCTTGTCAGATCAAATGGTAAGTGATCAAAGTTATTATAAAAAAAAAGATACAACAAGAGTTCAAACCAACAGGAAAAAAACCCCTCCATGCAGAGTGAGGGATACGCTTGTGCAATAGTTAGTGGGATGAGGGAGAAGCCTCTGTTAAGAGTTTCTTCAGATGTGGCAAACAGAGCTCTTCTGTGTTTGTTTCTCATTTTGCACGGCTGGCAACTGGATGGAGAAGTACCCTTGAGGGGGAATGGGCTCTTCATTCTGTTCTGGGGATGTATACATCTATTCATGCCCCTGCCTTTCCAGGGGGGATTTTTGTGGGGGTATGATGGTTGGGTTTTTTGTTGTTTGGGTTTGGCGCTTTTTTTAAATGGTGAGAACAGGACACAGCTGTTCCATTTGTTCCATAAAGTGTCGCCTCTGGATAATCACAGAATAATTCAGGCTGGAAGAGACCTCAAGAGGGCTCTAGACCAATCTCCTTCTCCCAGCAGGATCTGCTCAGATCAGATTGCTCAAGGTTGTTCCCAGATGGGTCTGGAAAATCTCCAAGGACTGCCTGCACAGTTTGTGCAGTTGCCACCTCTTCCAGTAGTTGTACTGTCCTCAAGGTGAAAAGGCTTTTCCTTGCATCAGCAACTTCTCTTTTCTCAATTTACTCCTGCTGAACATGGTGGGAAAATGAGAGACAAAGAACCTTGTTCCATCTCCTTGATGACTTCCTGGTAAGTGCTGAGGGTCTGCTGTTAAGTCCTCCCAAAGCCATCCCTTCTCCAGACTGAACAACCCCCAGCTCCTTGGTCTCTGATCACAGGGTAAGAGGTTCAGTATCAACCATTATGGTAGCACTCTGCTGAACTCACTACCTTTTATTGATACTTATCCTGCACAGTGGGGTCCAAACCCAGAAGCAGTAATTTAGATGGGATATAAGGAGTACTGAGTAAAGGGCATAATCACTTCACTCGGTCCAGGTTACGTTCCTGTTCACATAGCTGAGGAGACAGTTGGCCACCTTTGCTGCCAGCAGATACTGCTGGTCCATCCTCACCTTGTCACCTACCACAGTCCCATTGGTTTTTCTCCACAGAGCTGCTCCCCAGACAGGCAGTCCTCAGCCTGTGTCTTTGTTGGGATTTGTTCCTTCCCAGAAGCAAGGCTTTGTATTTGTCCTTGCTGAATTTCATAAAGGTCTTGTTGGCCCATTCCTCCAGCCTGTTTAGGTCCCTCGGGATTGCAGCTCTATTCTTGACTGTATTGACGGGTCCCCTCACCAAATCGGTGCAAACCTTAAGAGCAAGCACTTTATTTGCTCCTCCAAGTCATTGATGAAGACAGTGAACACAACAAGCATAGACCCCTGTAGTATTCCACTTGCTACTGGCCTCCAGACAAAGCATGACCCATTAACCTTGCCCTCTGGACCCAACAATCCAAACCACGTTTTTGTCTACCAGACCACAAACACCCTCACACAAGAACATTGTGTGAGACAGAATTAAAAGCTTTGCCTAAAATCTACTCCCATTCTACGCTTTTTCCTTAGGACCCCAAAACATCCAGCTATAGCATTCCTGCAAACAGCCATTTTCTCCCAAAGTAAGAGAGACTGGCAAAAATCACAAGTCTCTCTCTGAAACAGGGATGAAATACTGTACTGGGACAACTGAAGACAGCTGTTGACTCTGTATCCGGGATTTCTTCCAGCTGTCACTTGCAAAATGGCATTCTCTCTTGTGCTATTTCAGCTGGTGTTGTGGTCCAGTTTCCATGCTGGAATTCCTCCTGGCAAGTTCCAGAACTGAATAACCTTAGCTTTCCACAAAACCATTCCCACATTATTAAGCAAACTAAAAATCAATTTTGCTGAGCATCTAATCTCAGTGAGGAAGGATTCCTGAAGAAAATAAGTTGTTCCATTCTCATCAGTCAGAGCAATTTTAGCTAGAGAGAAATCATATTTGTAGTGGTAGTATCAGTACGGCATATGGAGTTGGCTGACTCAAAACATGTTTGCATTGATTTTTGCACGGGTGTGATGTTGTCTGAGTATCCAAAAGGTCTGAACTTCCCAAACAGTGGAGTAGGCAGCTTCAGCTGTGTCTCTGGCCATCTAAATTTACTGCTAGATGGGAGAAAGCCCCTTGGATGAAATCACGTTTCCTTACAAATTTTTTTCTGCTTATATAGGATATGCAGCTGCCACACACCCACCCACCCAAAGTGACTTCTACATCTCTCCACTGAGGCAACACCAGAAAGGCCCCCTAACATAAACTTTACAAAAGCTTCATTTAGAAATAACTGCTGATGGTATGCACTGATTTGTTACGTAAACAGAAAAGGTTATTTCAAAATAAAAGTGGAAAACAGGTTTTAATTTTTTAAAGATTAATACCATTGTCAGCTCACTCCCTTCTGGCCTTGTAAGTGAACCTTTCAGAAATGAGAGCTGCACGTGGGGAAGATGGTGGCTGCAATAACGTAGAACAATAGCTGATAAAGTTAGAGATTGCTCAATAAAAATATTTTTTTTCTTGAAACATGCCATCTTTCAGTCTAGTACTAGGGTATTATTTAAGTAGCACTTCCCAAATTCAGAGATGTTAAGCGCTCTAGATTTACTTCTAGAGTCTGCAAATAGCCACTCTGTAGTCTTTGCTTAATCCATATGATCTTAGGCAATGTGCAGAACAATAGTTTCTATGGATCTCAAGCTTATATTAAAAGACATTTTATGTCTGTAAGTGCAAAGATCAATTGCCAGTGTTGTGGTTTGCTGGTAGCAAGATAAGGAAATTAATAGTTTTCTATAGTAATGCTTATTTGGCACAGAATTAAAAAATACTGAAAAAATTGCTGTTAAAGTAAACAGGGCCACCCTCATACAATGTATCACCTAAGCTCTGCATGTAACGTAACAGAGGCACATTAACAATTCCAGATAAGTCAGAATGAAATGAAAGTCAGAACCTAGCATCAAGAGTAAAAATGAAGAACTAAAGTTTTGAGAGGCTTTTTTATTTCCATTGTTCTGACCTATGAAGACCTTTAACATTAATATATTTTTTTACGTCTGAGGGATGATTGATGATTTCTGTGTTTTGTAAGAAAGTCAAACTATGGCACAGCTATTTGTGTCTGAGTTCCGAGTATTTTGCGCACACACACACACACACACACAGATGCTGAAGCCTACCTGGCGTGGTTATCTTTTCTGCACTGTGTATTTTGAACAAAGGTCTGGATTATCGAGGGAAGCACACGCGGACCACTTCAGAGATCCCAGCAGTGATAAGGGACAGCACAGTTAGAAGAGGAAGGGGATAGGTCTGAGGCCAGACCTTACGGGAGGAGAGGCAAACACGCACGAGGCGCACTGCAGCCAAAATGAGAGGGGCATTGATGTACTAGAAGGAGTACGGGACCGCGCAGTCTGTTCACCCACAGTTACATCACGTTGCAGAGATGGTGGGGAAGAACAAGGCCGCCACGTCTCCTCTGTCTTGCCCCACTGCTGATTTCAGCCTGTGGCACAGCCAGACTGTTCAGGTGCCACAGGCTGGAAAGGCGCCTGCCCCACCCCGCCCCAGGCTTAAGCACTCCTGAGCCCTGCCCAGGGTGGCGAGGACCTGGAGAGGAAAGTGCGTGTTCTGGACGTGGTGGGTCTGGCTGCGCTCAGTCTGAGAGCACAGGAGAACTGAGGGGCAAAACAAGACACCACCCACCTTCTCCTAATTTTTACTTCTAAACGGAGATTCAATTTTTTTCTTTTCTAACTGTAAAGCAAGCAGTGAACTGTAGTAGTCCTCTGTCCTTTGAAGAGGATTAGGAGTACAGATGCTGATTTTGCACCTTACTTAAACACATAGCAAAGGCAATTAGTGTCTGAATCTCCCCCTGCTTCCTTCCGCCAGATCTTTTCCGAAACACTTTATCAGTCTGAGAAACAACAGTTGCTGAGAGATGATTAATTTAGACAGCTCCTTCACATTTCCCCACAGAGTTAGCTTGAAGTTACAGCCGTGTATACACATGCCTGGACATGTTCCCTAGCAAGCAGAGATAGGACTGTTTCTAGCAAATGATGCTTAGTAAGCAAAGAAACTACCACAACTTGACAGAATACCACATAGCTATATCAAAGTCCAGAAGTTATAAATACGGTTAAGTATCGACGTTGATTAATACATATAAAGGAAAAAATGTCTCAGCAAGAAATATTTAAGTAGAGCAACTAGTTTTAATTAGACTCAGCAGTCTGAAATCCATGAGATCATCCCTTAAACAGTCAAATATTCCTCCAGAACCCTTCCTGAGGGCAGCGCCCGCGCTGTGAAACACTGTGCCCGCACCTCTCCTCTGAGCACAGGAATTAGACTTGTGGATCACTCCTTTTCTGCAAATTCTGAAGCTTCACATAAAGCATAAGGCTCTTCTAAAACAAAACTGAAATTCACCCTAACATAGTCCCTAAAATGATTTTTTTTTTAATCTGGTGTTTACTCTGTATATGCTGAAAAGAATCTACAGAACAGCTTGAATTTTGTATTACAAAGTGACTACATCTTGGCTGAACAGCAAACAATAACACTATTTATGGTGACTATGACTGAAGCATCTGAAAAGCACAAATCGAATTAGATCACGTCAAGAACATAACGCAAAACATCCTAGTCTAAATCTTTAAGATAATTTACCTTTCAGTCTTCCATTATTTGCAGTATCTAAAGAACAAGCAGACAATGAGTGAGTTTAAAAAGACAGGTGTAAATTAATAAAACCAACTTGCATGATCTGCCTGGTAATGCAAGTTAAAGATGATCAGATTTCCTTACCAGTGTTCGTTAACAGTCTGTGCTGTAAAGATAGCCTTAACAGGAAAAACAGAATTCTTTTAGTACCTTATAATAGCTATTAGAACTATAGAATTCAAACATAGGAATACAGATCAAAGACAGCAGTTAAAGCAATGATTTTTGTTATGCACCATAGCTAAAGAAAAGGAGAGAGAATGTAGGCCTGGAGTCCAATCTGCAGAATGTAACAAATAGGGCACAGGTAAAGAACACCTTTGAACAAAACAAAAATAATCTGTGCGCTGAGTGCAAGTAGTAGTTGGCATATTTTAGTTAAGCCAAAACAGATGGAAAATATAGTCAATTTTCAATTAGTCATGGAAAAAATATCCAGGTTTCAGACTAACCATAATACATGCAGAAAAGATCCTAAACTTTTTCCTTTTAATTTTTAATCTCATTCCACATCTTCATTTCATATTTAAATAAAAATTGCATACAGAATGTTCTTGCAGCTATTTTACGTAAGTTTTAAATTTGTTGATTTGCTTTATCCTCCTTATTCCATCTTATTTATTACCTAGAATAGCAGACTCGATTGTGAATAAACACATGCCAAGTGTACTTCTCATTTTATTTTCTTTTCAATGGTTTTTGTTGCTATTATAATGAATCTCAGCAGACTTGATTTCTCTCTCTTTCACCAGGAGATTCAAAAGGCTGTAAATGAATTATTAGCTACATTACCTACAAAGCACAGATCTATATGAGACATGATTAAGCAAGAAAGATGACTTATTCTTTATTAACAGAATTTCTGAATGGCCTTTAGATGTTTCTAAACTCAGGCTAGAACATCATAATCCAATCTGGCTCTGACAAAGATAGAGATAAACTTTGTAAAGGCTGACCCGGAAGAAAAGGTCACCCTTACAGATAAGGTATAATTAAGGACATATTTAAAGCATCTATTATAAAAAAAATATGGGGAGTATTCATCAAGACTTCTAAATTGCTCAGCTTATTGAAAGTGATTGGTAAAAATATTTCAGGAGAACCAACCTAATTCTTCTGTCATTTATAAACACTCTGTTCGCCTTCAAATACTTCTACGCGATTTAGACTACAGCTGAAACAATCTTCACCTTTGCTTTAATTTCACTTAGATAGCAGAAAACCCATATTCAGTGAAGTCTGCTTTTGGCAAAAGTAACTTAAGAATCAAACAGACTCTAAGGTATACCCCAAATACTTCCAAGAATTCTTTTACGGAAGTAATTATAGAGCAGAAACATGCTTGACCTAATATTGTCATTAGAAGAGGTGAAAATTTAAATCCTGAATTAGCATAAGAGTGTTTGTAGGGCAGAAAAGCCATCAACTTTTAAGTCCTTCCAAGACAAGACGATAGAAAGGTATAATCACCACTCTGCTACTCCATGTTAAAACCCAAATTCACAATTAAAACCTGAATTAAAAAAATACCTATGATTACAAAGGCAATTGACAGATTTCATGGCAGCACTCCCATCTTGCTCCTGAAGAACAGCACATGTACACATCTGCATGCACAGATGAACCTTTGTTGTTAACGTCCAAAAATTAAAACATAATATTTATTCTGAGTGTGTGTAGTCTCAGATTTTTTAGTAGAGGATCGAAGTATCTTTCCACGATGTCTCAGAGAGAGATCTGAATCCTTTAATAACCTATTTGGAATTCATAGGACACATTTGACAAACCTGATTGCAAGCAACAGCAAAAAGACAGACTAAAACTCAATGCCAGAATGAATCAGTGAAAAAAAAAAAGAAATCCCAAAACAAATCCCAAAACACTTAAGCAAACAAATTCCCTACATCTTTTTAAGAAAACCTATTTTATAGTTTTCTGCAGGGAGCAGAGGAGTATGCCTAAATGCCAACTCATAGCTAGTGTTTTGATACCATCAGCTAAATTATCAAGCAATCAAGAAAAAAAAAGACTAAATTGCTCTCTGCCCAGTTGGGAATACAATTACGGAAACAGGCAATCACATATAAATCACCATCTGAAAATGCTGAAAATTTGTACACACATTTGCTTCGCAGCATGCAACCATCCAGATCCTTGATATTATAAGTTAAAGTGCAATCCATCACACTCAATAGGACTCACAATTCTGTCTGGCAAACGCTGGACATTAAGGTGAAAACATGCATTGCATAACTCATATAGAGCAGCTCTGACAAATCCTGACATGTTCACTCACTGCAATTAAAAAAAAAAAAAATCAATCCAGTTGCAATGGCTATTTGTCCAAGGTTTCCAGATGTTTCGCAGACCAAAGACACGTCCAGGAACAGTATTTCCATAACAGGAAAAAAGACAGGTCTGGAAGACCCAGACATACAACATTTCTAGTACTGAAGAGTTTATAACAGCTCAGTGTTTTATCCTAAATAATGGAATGGAAAACTCCCCCAAAATATTTGCATTTTATTAAAGAGCAAGAAAAAGCATTATATCTCATCAAGCATTACAAGTTATGTGTTTTAGGAACTCACAACAGCAAGGCAGTACAAATGAAATCATGATATCTGCCACATAACAAGCAGAATAATTGCAGATCCAAAAGGATATGTCTTATGTAATAAAATATAAGCATCTACCCATGTAAAACGTGTATATCCACCAATTTATGCTTTTCCAATGCTCACAGATTTTCTTTTGTGAGCAGTAACACAAGGATTACACATGATTAGCTGCTGCAGGTATTGTGAGAAGAGAGGCACCAGCCCTCCAGCACAAGCTATCTGTGAGCAGAATGGGAAAGTGCTTCCTCTCCTTCTGAAGTAGACAGAGCTCAAACTAAAGCTATATTCAGTTCAAAGACTTCAAAAAGCAATTGCCACAGCTCAGGTTTTAGATGAATCTTAACATACAAGCTTCAGTACAGACTGGAGGTTTAAGGTCTTTAGGCAGGCAGTACTTTCAAAAAATAATTAAGAATTAAATGCATAAATCTATGTATCTGCAACATTCAATTATGAATATCATCACAGAACTGAGAAAATCTTAAACTAAAGGTCATATCAGCTGGCTAAACAGCTCACCATGCGTTTATTTGTAACACATAGTCATGTTAGACTATCTATTTGGTATCTCCGCACAAAACACACAAAACCAGGCGAAGCAAGTTTACTATGAAACTTTTCATTGTCTGGATGCTCTGATATAATTTGGCCCTTTAGCACTGCCAGATGGCATTTAGGAGCCAATCGTACCTGCAGAATATAATCACATAGGCACAATGCACGCTAATCCAGAGCTGTATCTTGCCAGATCAAAGCATAAACAAACAAAAAGCAAACCCTGTAGCCATGCCTTCAGAAAGCTGGCTGCAAAAACACGGAGAAGCTGTGCCACTGACCACAGCACAACTGTGTGCATGGCTGTAGACGTCAATGAGCTGCCAGCATCAATAGGTGACACTGTCCTCAACAGCTGAAGATCCTGAAAGTTGAATGTGAAAAGTTCTCTGTTTCACTCAGGTGGGCAGCGCTGACAGCAAACAGTAACGCCTTGCTACAGCAACAACAATAGTAAAAGGTCTGGCCCAATGTTATTTGCTCAGGGTCAACTGATGAACTTCTTGTGGCATAAATATTGAAATACAGTGGCACAGATGCAAGAAGAAAGGGAAAATGAATGAAGAATGTGAGAACTCTACTTAAATATGAGGAACTAATATGAGACAAGATCAACTGAAAGAAAACAATGCAATCAAAGGTAACCTTTTAGAACATTAGAGAGGTCAAAAGTAACTGAAATCTCAGAATCCTGCGTGGAAATCACACTTGTTTAAGCTGATTGTGCTGAAAGTAATATACAGGAATTCATACAGTTTTCCAGATGAGGGGTACATTTTACACCACTTCATAGGCTTGCATGCATACTTGGCACTTGATACTGAAAAATTATTTATTTTTAATATTTAGACAGAAAACCTAGGATTTAGCTATATTGTCCAAAGCAACCTCTGACCCAGAAAAATTCTCTCTGGTCAAACATCCATTCCAAGACAAAAGTCTGCCAAACCCTAATTTAGAATAAATTTATGTGAAAGTTCACTCACTTCTGAAAATTATTTGCAACAAAAAATGTTAAACAATCTTAAATAAAGAAGCTTATAGCAGAGAAATAATTTTTTCCAGCCTAAGAGAAGACTCAGTACCTAAGAGTATCATATGAGATCCTCTAGAAAGCATGGCACTTCTCCACTGGTTTGATTAGATCTACCTTGGACACGGAGTGCCCAGTTAGAGAGAGTTCTGATTTTTACCTCCTGATCCTTGATTGCAATCATTTTGTCAGGGAAAAGTCACCATGATCCAGAATGCACATTACACTGACACAATCCGTTTCCTATAGTGCTTACAATTATTTGAAAACCAAGGCTGAAGCAAAATAACCCAATTTACTTGAGGATTCATATCTGGAGCTTAAAGGTGTAGGGATTAGCTCCTCAGCCCCTTTCCAATTCTCTTCCCAGCATGTACTGCCAAAACCAAGCATCTCTCAGTTAAAAATAAAGGAAAGTCTCCGCAGAACTTTCACTCTGCAAACACAAAATCTTTATAATCTACCCCTTCACTGGATCCAGTGGCTCAAATTTGATGGATTGTCTTTCAAGACAGATTTCTTTTTAGTGGAGACCTTGCGAGGAGAGGGCACAATTGATCCTTAGGATTTATATTGTGCAGTGCACACATTTATACATTAACTCAGTTTTCTGTTGCATTTTTTGATTCTTTACAGAGACAAGTCACTGAATTTGTGTCCATATGGCATGTCTGGCCATAAGCACCTGCAGGACATAGGCTCAAGACTGAAACATGTTGGTTGAACAGTTAAAATCAGGGCAAAATTGTTAGAACTTTCTCAAAAACATCTTAGCCAATACTACCCTTTTTGTTCACTGTCAAAGGTGGTAAAACCTACAGGGTGTCCTCCTCCCAGTCTGTTATGACTACTCATAGAAGAGCATGGCCCTGAGTGTTTTGGAGACAGACTTCTGTTGCGTGGAAGAAATTGTCCAGTTACTTCTACTACAGAGTAAGATAAATAACAGGTATTTTAGTACATGGGAACCTCCACCCTCACTCCATCGCAGAAAGTCAGAGGAGCACTGCAGACAATGCTGCAATTCATGCCAGTATGGCCTTTCTCCACATGACCCGAGGCAGCAGGAGACGGTCTGACAACCTCATAACAGCCAGGGACGGTCCTGCTATTTACAGCGGCTTACAGATGTTAAACAGTAGTGATCCTCAACATCTCTGATCCTATTTGCATGTCTCTTAAAATACAGTATACTGTCTGAATGACATAATTCTGGAGTCTTATTATATTTATGAATTTTATGAGTACATTGTGTATACACCTAATGTGATACGCCTGCATGAATTTCCCACTATATCAGCTACTTGCTTGAAAATCATTAAAACAAACAAGATCAGAATAGCAGCAATGCATAAGCAAATTGAGTAATTCTCCTTCAGTGCCTTCCAAATGTCTCTTTTCCTGTCATTTCTTGTTCTTTATAGGAATTTGTTTTTCAGGTCTGATGATAGAATTGTTTCCAAAGTGCACATTTAAATCAAAAAACTTACACTGTAATTAAACACACCCACCGCCACAGTTATGCTGAAAGACTTTGACTGACTTCTGTATCTTACTGTAGTATTAAAGAAATATTACACAGATTTACATACATACACACACAAATCTAGGTGTATATATACACAAAATATACATATGTAAACTGATAACAAAATAAGACAACAAAAGATTATCACAAATCTGCTAATGTTCAGTTGGTATCCTTATTAAAATTATAATTAGTTCTTTGGTGATTACTACAGTAATTACTGCTTTTACAAAGCATTTTTAAAGCTATAAATGAATGTTCCAGGAAGATTAAATTAATGTTTATATGGCTGAAATGTTAATCTCTATTTCCATCTTTATCTCATTTTTAAGCTAATGGTAAAGTTTAAAACAGTAGATCAAAAAAAGCTATCAGCATAAAAACAAAAATAGAAAAAGACAATCTTTCATTGAGACTCCAGCCCCACATAACTAGATTAGGAGTACAGCAAGGAGATTGTTAACATTATATCTTTGTTAGAAAGAGCCATTCCAGATTAATGCTCATTGAAAATACAGATGAGTTTCAAATATAGTGTAAAGGACGGAAAATTGAAAATTGATAGTTAAATTCATTTAATAAAGGGCAATTTGGACTGTAGCTATCAAGCCCGAGGGAAAAAATAAACCAAGAACATAAAACTCTTCTAAATCAAAAGACTGAATATTGTGAAGAAAGATGAAAATAACATATCTAGCTTAAAAATACCAAGTAAACTTTTACTTTGAATGCATGGAGCCCACTCTCACTGTTATTTTAAGAATTCATTTGGATCACAGGCAAATTCTATTAAAAGAGTGTGCATACATATGAATACCCTGTTTCTTTTTCTCAGGGTTCAAAAAAAACTATTCTAAATGTTAGGGGCCTAGAAGGGAGTTTAAAGCCCTCATTTACTTTTTATTCTCTCCTTTCTTGGGATGAAAGTCAGGGGAACTATAAAAAGTAAATATATTTTAATTCAGTAGCCATTTAGATATATGATAATAAGCAATCTTTCTACGTGTGTGTGTGTATATACCTTCCTGACTGGGGAGGAGAGGGGGAAGATAACATGAAAAACAGAACTACCCAAAAAGTCCTTCAAAAATGCTCTTCCTTTGAACTATGGTATACGGACAGGCTCCATAATCTACAGTGTTCATGTGTTCAGTTATGGTAGCAGAACAAAGTGGCTGACCATACATGCTGGAAGGTCTAGAAGCACTGAATACTGCATGTTTCCACTGCTGCATTCAATAACAGTGCATACTGACACTTTCGAAAGGAAAATATAAAACATTTTGGACTTCTCCCATGATATCCACATCAAATATACTTTGGGGGGGG
>Ga0065711_1038436_pt1 | contig 18758 bp, 8 predicted proteins | sample Hoacrofraction12_FD_59098 | JGI IMG/M metagenome (GOLD analysis project Ga0065711, IMG submission 59098) | Hoatzin crop microbial communities from Cojedes, Venezuela - Epithelial fraction 12 v2 (version 2) | ecosystem: Host-associated > Birds > Digestive system > Esophagus > Crop | place...
CTGGAGATATTCAAGACCTGCCTGGACAAGGTCCTGTGCAGCCTGCTGTAGGTGACCCTGCTTCGGCAGGAGGGTTGGACTAGATGACCCACAGAGGTCCCTTCCAACCTCTACCATTCTGTGATTCTGTGATTCTGTATTCTGTATTCACAGGAGACTGTGGCACTTGGGCACTTTTCAAAATTTCCCTGAAGTTTAGATCTTCAGACTGATGCTCAACTCCCATTGACTTTAGATGGAATTAGATACCTGTGTGGACTTGAGAATAAGGGTGACAAAGATTTCCAAATATGCTGATGTACCTAGTTCCCTTTAATTTCTCATGAGAAACTGAATCTGCATCTTTAAGCTACAAAAAACGGAATAATCTCTATCTCTCCTCATTCCTTTGCATCCTCTGTCCTTATAAGGAGTTGGAATAAGAAGCATTTGCAGTGGGATATACTCAAACCTCACTGGTTTTTGTTGTCTTTTTAAAGGAATTCAGTGCACATTTATCCTTAAGATATAATGGGAGCTGTGTATGACCTTTATTGGATACCCCAGTAGTAGCCTGTTAACTCTATATTAAGCCTCTCTTCATTAATAACCCTCTACATTCCCAAATGACTACTCTTTTACCCTGGCTGGACAGTGCTCAGCCACAGTCTGCTCTGCATGGGCAGAGGCAGGAGGAGAAGCAATGATGTTAACACAAACCAGACAGAGAGAACATGCCCTGAAATCCTCCCATGCTGAAGAACACTTGAGCATGACCACAGCTCCTTGGGTAGGGAAAGGCAGAGTGGGCAACTCTCTCCTCCAGAGTTCATGCACATTAAGTTCATGCGCTATTTCATGCTGTGGTCCATAAGGAAATGGCCTGATTGCTCGGGTTGCATTTACACTCCTCTGAAACTCTCTTCTGCTTAGGCCTAGGTGTCTCCCTTTGGTATCTGCCTTTAAGTTCTGTGTGAGAATTCAGTTAAAAAGCAAAATGTTCCTTGTTCAAGGTATTTCTGTGGATGCCACCAGCAAATTCCTTAATAAATGCCAGAGAATATAATTACGTCTACTGACACAGTCCCTGGAATGATGAGCTATTTATTAGGCCATTCGTCTGACGTGTCACCACCTAATATGTTATATTACATCCCTCTACATTTTCCAACAAAAATAAATCTGCTTTCATTTTAATTTGGGGATTTGTCATAGGAGGAATTGGGTTTGCATTCTTTGTTGGGGTTTTGTGTGTGTATGTCAGGAATCGACACAGTAATGAGACCACAAGAGCAAAAAACTCTTTAACATGGAAGAGAAATAATCTCTTACACAGAACAGAGCACATTGAAGCATAAATAGGACAAACTGCATGGCAGTAAGTACAAGCAGCTGGTCAGAGCAGATTCACAGACAGAGTGGAGCTATCTTGGGATAAGAGACTCATTTAGCTTTCAAAAGTGCCTAATGTGCCAAAACAGCCCAAATGATCGGGTTTCCCTAATCACCAAGAGTATATTTCATGCCAGGGCTGAGATCCCCATTGCACTAGCACCTTTAACTCACCTAGATTAGACTGTGGTCCTCTGAAGCCTCAGAGGACTCGGGCTTCTGACACTGCCTTTGTGCAGCCCCTCTGTATCAGTACAGATTTCACCTCACAGCCATTCACGTGCAGTGCTGGTGCCAAAAAGTAGAGTGATAACCAAAGTCTTCAGCAAGGTGCTTAAAATGTGAATTGTCGGGCAACAGGGATAAGGATCCCACAGTTCAGATGTACAGTTAGGATATACTTATGAATGTGCTTGGAACTTGATTTCTCAGAAAGCAGTACCACCTGAAGCTGAGTTTTAGAAGTGTCAAGCAATATTGCCACCAGGACAGTCTAAGAGATTATAGCAGCATGTGGAGAAGGAAATCAAGAATAGAAGCATAAGAATAGTGTTGCCCATAAGGGAGCATCCTGGAGGAAGCAGCAAAAATATTCTTTTATGGAGAATGCTGTTCTAGAAAGTGGTATAAAGAATGTTTTTGCTATGAGGAAGAATGGCAGCAAATGAGCAGAAACACTAGGAGAAGTGGCAACTGAAATGTAGTTTCTCAACATCTAGGTACAAAGGTAGTAAACAAGGTGAGATGTCTGGAAAGTTTAGGAAAGGTCTAGGAAAGGCTATTTAAATGTGTTTTAAACACCATGTGGCTAGTACCGAAGGAGAAATCGGTGGCAGCCACTATGAGCAAAAGAGGCGATTCTGATGACTATATCAGGACAGCTGGTTTCTCTCTAGTCTACCTTCTGGCTCCCTAAATAGCCCTGGGCAACCCACTTAGGTGCTACTGCTGCATCAAGTCCCAAAATCACTCCCCAGTCCACACCAGGGACAAGCAAAGCCTAAAATGCAGAGAACTCAGCACAAGTACGAGGTGAAGTGACTGGTCCAGCTGGTGCAGAGGCCACCGGCACGGGCAATGCCTGAAGGACGTGCTGCCTGCCCTGCTCGCCTGCACAGCCTCCTCACGCCCTACCACAGCTGGCTGCAACCCTCTTCACAGGCATTAGTAATCTTTGCAGGGGAAAGGATGGGGAGAAGTGACTGCAGATCTTTAAGATAATAAAAACATTTTACATTTGTTCACACAAAACCTTTTCATACATGAAATAATACTACTTGTTTTCTTAGGAATAAACCGAGTTCCTATAAATGCAGCTTCAAAAGCCAGCAGTGCCCTTCAGTATGTTCACCATGTCCAACCCACACTGGCACAAGGTGACATTAAAATGGAAATTTTCTCTACAAGTATCTTTCATCGGAGAGCTGTCCCACGGCGGGCGGGGTGAATGCCAGCTTGCGGCAGTCCCTTCGCTCCCCTGTGAGGCAGCACTGCCCATCAGCCCTGCCTGTACAAAGGTGCGCCATGTACTACCGCTGCTCGTACTCACCGTTGTCAGGCACAGGAGATGAAAAATTACTGCACGATCGTTTTGTAACAGTAAAGTTGTACAGCCAGGTGCCTCTGTATGTGGCTTCCTCTGTGTTGCATGGAAGGGAGAGGTGTACTGCAACAGGATACAGCAGCCAAGGAGGGCTGGAGTTTGCCTGGTCCAGTTCTCTGCTGCAGCTGGCTCTCTCCCAGTAGAAAATCTGTAACTGTGTTTATATCTGAAGTAGAGAGATCTAGACATGTGGAAGGGTCTTCTCAAAAGCAAAAATCACGGAGATTTGTACTTCAACAGCACTCGTACCGTTTGCAATTTTACACACTGTGAGCGTGCATGCATGTGTTTTGGGCCGAGCTTCTCTGTTCGGTGAACGAAAAATAGTAGGGCTGCTTTAAATTTGGGAAATTCTTAATTAAACAGCATTGGGAGAAAGCCCCCAAGTCTGCAATGCAAATATACACACATCCTGCCCCAGGAATGCTTAAGAAGTGTTGTCTGCATGACTTTCATCTGCCCAGCTAATTTCTTGATCTCTCAGTATAACCCTTTCTGATAGACACTATCCTTGCACAGTTCTCTGATATGCTCAGCTGAAAGGCGTCGGAGAAGTGCCAAATGTCAGTGTTACTCTTGTAGGCGAGTACAGCTGTGGAAGATCCCCTTCTCATCTCATGCTGCCACGATGCGCCTTTGTTTTTCACACACACATGCACAGCTCTGGCTTCTGCGTGCCTCTCCAGGGAAGAGAGATGCTGAAATGCCTTGTTCCAGATGCATGCTTTGGTACAGGGTATTTAGCAATGCTCATTCACTGACAGAACCTGTGCTGTCACCTTCTAGACTGCAAGTAACCTGAGAGAGGAATGTGTCAAGGAGTGAAAGGCTTCAGTGCTGTGGAAAGAGTTACACCTTTGCCTCCCAGAACCTGCAGGCTAGGTAAAGTGGCCAGAATCAACATAATGTGTACTAAAAGACGCATGGATTGGGCTTCTGGGGAGAATTCCCTTATTGTGTGAGCCAAGGAAGACACTGTCAGTCCCTGGAGATGATTTCTGTCAGAAAGCCAGATCATTCTTCCCTGGTCCTCTTCCTGAGCCCTGGGGATTACACAGCACCTGTATGCCTAGTTCCTTTTACAGGTCTGTGAACATAATAGGACACAGCAGCCGGTCTGGAAGTACCCATCTGCCTTGGCACCCTGCAGTGGCAGGCTCAGAGCTACCCAGTACGGTGGTGGTAACCTCACTGTGATATTGGGAATAGTCTCCAGCTTGGGTGCTCTCAGAGAGGGAGGCTGTCCTGAATGCAAGGAGCTGTCCTTCATCTCTTCCCTCCTTCCAGCTTAAAACAGGAAAAAATATAAATTTCAGAGTCTCTTTAGGATTTTGTTTCATATTTTCTCAAGTCATAGGGCCCATCCTGGGATAAAAAGTGTAGGCACATGACGTCAGATGATGCCAGGACCAACAGGTCACCGACCTGTTGTTGTAAATCAAGCTTAGACATCAGTTCCCAAAAGTGATTTAACAACTTTATTTCCTAATCCCAAATTTTAAATTTTGCTTTACAGCCCTTGTGCTTTCTTCCACCTCAGCAGTGTGGCAACAAGGATGTGACCTTAAGGAGGTGTGGTAATAAATACTCTGCTTAGGTAGTGACAGGGCTGTATCTGACATCTCGCCAGAAGACAAACAAATCCTCAGTGCCTTGAGGCCTCAAGCCAGTCTCCATGCCAACCCGTTATTTGAAAAAAATTTCCTGAAGGCTGACATCTCTATCCAACCTTGGCAACACCATGTGATTGAGATGGGCTCCAGTGCCAGCAAATGGGTTGGGTTCGATGTTCAGTCACGGAGTGCTTGTATTGATGTTGCACTGTATCTGCAGCCCACAGACCCCAGGACAGTTGTTCCACCTGAACACTCAGTAGCCACATGACTGCACACAGCTGGGCTCCTCTGAAGCCGCTTCACTGCTGCTGAATTGTTGCTTAGTGTGTCTAGAATCACAGATCCCAAATATAGTCAAGATATTCAGTGTATGAATTCACAGGAACTGTCTTGTGTCCAAATTATTCTTCAGAATGTTCATGGCCAAATCTTGGCCAGCTTATTAACAACACTTGTCAATCCAATGGAGACCCCTGGATTCAAGGGCAGTAATTAAATGGATGACACTTCCAAACTCAAGGATAGAAGAAAAGTACATGCTGTTTGGAACTCTTGGCAGTAAGGCACACACGAAACAGCATGATATGTAACATTGCCTGAATGCTCCAGTTCCTATCTCAGGTCATCATGTGCCTTCAGACAGCAAGGAGGAGAAAGAAGCACTGCATGCTGAGCTGTTGAATTGTTCAATAGTAGCCGTAACCGCTGTCTTGACTCATGCCTTGACACAGTCTCCTCACTTTCTGGCTCCCACTGACAGTGACACCATGGCAGCTTGTCTCTTGAGTAGATTCATCAGTCTGGTTAAGTTTGCATGCATTAATGCATTTAGAGAGGTCACTAATCCGTCCCAAGCTGAAACTGTGATTCAATCCAAGAGGTTAATACACTGCTCTTACATAGTGCAGTGAAGAAGTTGAACTTGTATGTTATCACTCACTGTTTAGACACCATAACACCTCACAAACACACACTGCCTTTCAGACAGGAACTTCAAAATATTTTTCCAGTCACCAGTTTGATCCCACAATGCACCAGCCAAGTCAGCTGTCAAATGCAGCTCTCCCCTTTTCAGGTAGGTAAACTGAGGCAGTGAAAACTCAGACATGGGTGTCCAACATGGCTTGTTTTCAAAGACACAGCTCCTTACAGCTGCCATTGCTTTAGGATTCCTACGTACCTCTGAACTTCAGATAACATTTATTGAAATGAATAATGAAGTGAATAATGAAGTGAACAAAACATGAATAAAGATGACAGCATATGAACATATTTACTTGTCCTTTTTGTGATCCTTTAGACCTCATAACTTATTTTATGCATGCAAGGAAGATGAATGGAAGGCCAGGGGTTTGGGGGTTATTTTGCCAAAAGGAATGGTTTGTGTTCCCTAACAAAGACACCTAATTTTTAGCAAAAGCTGAAAAGAGGAAGAGAATTCCATACTACTGGTATTATATATCCCCTTGTTTGTGCACACTGGCCGGTCTCCAAAGCAGAGCGTGTGGAAACCATATGACTACTATTGAATATGTGCCTAAATCAAATTTGCAGCATTTTTGCTTGCCAAGCACAAGCCTCCAATGGGGTTAGATACCATATGTTAGGCAGAAAACAGGTTGCAGTTTTATTGCCTACCTTTCCAGGTGCAGGACAATCTTGCCAAACTAAGTGACATCCAATTGTATAGAAAATCCATAATCTTCTGTTTTATTCTTGGTCCCAAAGCCCATCCTATTACCTCCAGAAAGGTTGACCAAAGCAGCCACCTAGCTCTTCAAAAGCAGCTTCTATAAGCAGAGAGGGAAATGAAGAAGGTAAGACTTTGGATCTTTCCTCCATCTGAACTTCAGAAAAACACATTTGCGGGAGAGATTGTTACAGAAGGCATCAGGAAGCAACATGCATCCAACGCTTCAAGGTATCATTCACTTTGCAGCAGCACTAAAATTTTCAAAATGTATTTTTTTTCCTTGTTGGCACAAACCCAAATCTTTTAGAGCAGAGTCTGTGCTGTAGATTGAATATGTGTTTTGCTGCTCATGACTCCAGGCACAAATGGAAGGTCGTGGTCCAGCTGCCAGGTTCAAAGGGAAGGGGCTCGAATATAGGTTTCCACTTTTGGCCACGAAACTAGAATGGAAGGCTAGACACCAGACAGCTGTCATTTTGTTTAGAACTATGGAGTCTTCTAACATAAATGCTAAGAATCAGAGCAAAGATCCATCCAGCCCAGCAATCTGTCTCTAAGAGAAAGCAAACTCACACATTCCAACAGTTTGCTGCTCAGGGACTTCCAGATCCAAAATAATTTCTATTTAAGGGGCCTTGATGGATGGCCTTCTCTTCTGTTAATTTCTCCTGTCTCCCTCTCAAGCAAGGTCAGCTTTTGCCATTCACAGCATCCTGCAGCAGAGCATTTCTACAGTATTCAGACACGTTTTGTAATAGGAATACTTTCTTCTGTTTGCTTTGAATCTTCCATCTTTGTTTCTCCTAAAATATTATTCCATACATTTGACCATCCTTGTCACCCTTTAAAACTTTTTGAGCTTTGCTATATCCTGTTAGAGATGAGGGGCTCAGAATAATGCACAATATTCATGGCAGAGGTATGCTCTAAATTTAGGCTATCGCCTTACATGGACTGCTTTTTCTCCATATGCATCTGTTCACATTTATTTATGTCGAATCTCATCTGCTGTCTCAGGGCAGAATTACCTTACCCGTAGTACAGGAAGGAGCATAACATTTGTCGGTCTATGGAGATTCACATCAAGGACAAGAATGTCCTGAAGCAGGCAAACGTAGCACACCTAACATACCAAGCACACTAAGAAAACCTGTATGGGGGGCACTCGCACTTCTAACAATGCTGGATTCCCAGATCAAAAATTTTGCAAACACAAGGAAGTAGGAAAGGAGTTTGTATAGCAATCTAGGCAAGAGGGATAATTATTTTAGAATGTGAAGATATTTTTTTATCGTATCTTTGGTACAAAAAGGTGCAAAAGCCCATCTAAAATACTGCGTGACCAATAGGAGAGATTATAATGTCTCAGTACTTTTAGCGCTTACTTAATAGAGACGATAACCGGCATCCACTTGTAAATTTGCAGGCAAATTGAAAAAAAACATCAGTTGTGGGGCAGAGAATGGAGAGAAACCAGGATCACCTGGGTCTCAAACATGGAACATTTGACACCAGTGTCACACACCTCAGTTGGCATTATTTACCTCTTCATCCGTCTTTATTGCAGACACCAAGAAGCGGATATCCAGGCAGCACAGCTCTGCTCCAATCTTCATTAGAAACATTTATTTACCATTTACAATGAAAAGCTGAGCAAAGACTGATTTTACTATTGAACTAGCATTATCTTAATCAGGTACATCACAAATCCCTCCTTCTCAGAAAGCCTTGTGTTCTCCACACTGAACCTCGGTTGATCTTTTTGAAAGCTCAAATACGTGATGGAGTCTTTTGGGATTTATCTACTGGTAATCTGTTCAAGAGTTTGAAAAATCAAAATCTTTCACAAAGGCCCAGCGTCTCCATTCCAGCATTGCCTGTTGAACGGCTAACAATTAAACAATTTTGTCCAGTGGATCCTGGTAACCACATGAGCCTTTAGAGAGTTCTCCGAGATGCTGTCTCATGCCCAGTCACTGCTGCCATTTCCTACCACCATGAGCATGTTTCCTGGAACTCTCTTTTGAAGCTTATAGAAAAGAATACCAAGAGCCACAAACCTGAAGCAATTCTTATAAACAGCAAGAGGAGCTGAGCTGTCTGGGAAACGGTTGCAACAATGACAGAGAATAGCCCTGTCCAAGTACTTTAGTTAAGGGCAAATAGGAAGCCAGGCAGACAGGGGGATGGAAAATGCAGCTGCCAGGATCCAATGGAAAGCAAGAGCGGAAAATGTTCAACCTGTAAGAAAACATGGGAAAAGTGGAACATTGCAAGAAGACTCATGTTGTATTCCACCTCCATGATTATCCCATGGTAGTGGGGACCTAGGACTGGGCTTCTGATGCAGGAAGCAGTATCTGCTGTATAACTTTACCAGCTCTGGAGGTACTCTAGATGCACACATTGTACAAGAAACATATTGACCAAATGATTGCACCCCTTCTACTGGATGCAGTTGCAGCCACTTACAGGCTAATGGATCAAGTCAATTCTAGGTGGATGGGAAGCCCTCTGAAATCCATTCCCAGAAACACTCCCTAAACAACAGTAACAGACTGCTAGTAGATATCCTCAGAAGAAGGATAAAAATATAAAGCAGAGTCAGAAAATCCATGAAAAAATATGAAAGATGATTGTCTGTATTCAGTGAAACCAGTTTAAGGTTGGCGTGCAAAGCTAGAAAATCCACAAAACAAGCAAAGCTTTCTCAGTCGACACATTCATAACTGGCATGCTGGAAAACGGACCATTGCTGGACAGCAGGGAACTGCAAAGCACAGATCTGATTGCCCTATGGCACTGCATGAGTATGCAAAGAGAGAGAATCATCATGCCTTGTGTAGCCTATGTAACTGCTGCTTTCCTGAGTGAAACTGGAAGAAGCAACAGCCACATGAAGGGATGTGGTCAGGTAACTATAACTGCCTGTTTTCTGTTTATTTTAGCTCATTGTTTGAGTCATTGTCTACCTGAACACCTAGAGGAGGGCATCACATCACGTGGGAAGAGAGTTCAGCCCTGCTATGCTGGAATACAATGATTCACTTTCCCATTAGCATGGAAAAGATGGGTAGGAGAACCGAAAGTCTGCTTCACATGATGCTACAGCCTAGCAGGACTACAGCTGTGCAGAGAAACTTCATGACTAAAAGGCTGGAGAGAAGTGCTGGAAGCAGCCTCCCAATTAAGCAGATTTGGTAGCCATCAAATCTATTTATAAAGCAATAGCAAAAGGCAGCAGTTCAAGCTTTGTTAGGAGGGAGATCGTACAAGAAATGTGGACAGGTGACCATGGAGAGACAAAGCTGCAGGTAGCTCTGGGAAATAAGGAAGTAAATGATTGGTTGACATGAGGATGTAAGCCAAGGCCTCAGGTAGGAAAGTCAGAAGAAACAAGAACATGCCACAAAACTAGTAGGCATGATGTAGGCCAAGAAAAGGAATGCCTTTGCAATGGCAAAGAAATGGAAGCAAGAAAAGGAAAACCAGATGGAAGAAAGATCCCTACTGTCAGCAATAACACAAACAACAGGAGACAAGGTCAGGGAAGGGGTACCAATCATGTTAATCTGTGATGGGTTGCCAGTAGAAGAATGCCTTGCTGGGGTACAGACTCTCGAGTGACACACTGAACAATACAGTCAGCACCTGGTGTGGGTCTCACCCTCTCATAATGTACCACTACCCACTGTTTTGGTACCAATACCCATTTCCACACAAAATGCACACAGACTGATTTAACACCAAGGCAAGGGCAACTGAAAATTAGTTACCAGATCTAATAGCATGTTCCAGGCATTTGTTTTCTCTGGATTTAAAGCAGGTTGGGTTAAAACTCCTTAAATGCTGTAAAATTTAATTTTAAAAGACAGTCCGCCTTTAGTTGCCATCAGAGCATTGGAAACAACTACAGAAAATGCAGAGGAATCAGGTATCACTTGTAAGAAAGTAACTGGGGATGTAGTATTCCATTACACAGGATGCATTTGTACCATTTTAGCTTGCACAGATGGAAATATAGTTCAATGTTTCAACATGATTTGACTTTCACATGTTAAAATATTGATAAGTGCTGCACAGGATAATGCCCCTATGGTTTCAAGTAGTAACTGGAGCATGATGTTTATTGAAGTGAAATACAGCAAAGCCTTTAACAAGTATTTAAAATTCTGGGAATCATTCTCAACACTGTCATGGATTATTTCTTTATTTTTCTCCAGCTAATCTTTGTTGATATCTGCCAGTATGTGAGGGTTAAAACAGAATTCATCTGATCACCTCAATGCTTCTGCGTTACAAGAAAGTCCATAGGAAAAAAAACCACACCTTATTTCCTATTTGAAAACTAAAATGCTGCTGTCATACATGAAATAGCAAACTTCAATAAAGAAAAACAATGCTACATAAAATAGGTATAAATGGGCTGTAGACTCCCTGTTCTAAATATTTATGGACCTTTATGCTGCAGCAAGAACATCTGAAAGCCATAAAATACATGATTATCCTGATTGCTCAACGAGGTCGAACTTGTATCATGTCAAAGTTTCAATGCTAAAATGCACAATATTTCCTACACCACTTACAATTACTAAGACCAGATTAGTCCAACCAGAAGCCAGTGGAGGCCAGAAAATATGTCACTTTAATACATTTGAAGGGAAGATGGGCCATGGAGCTTTTTCTGAAAGTGCCCTTCACAGGGATAAGACTGGCATTCATTGAGAATCCATCTATCCGGTCTCTAGCATCAAATTTAGCACAGAGATGCTTTGGTCCCCTATGAAAGCTAGGCTTCGTTTTATGCTTCCCATTGGCACAAGCATGGAAAAATCAAAGAGGGAGGTAGTTCACCAGATATAGCTCAAGTGAATGGAGTGAAAAGTGTTTGAAATTCTCTGACTATAAATTGGAGGAAAAAAAAACATTTTCAGGCACTTGAGCAATTACGCGTCAGGGTACACAGCGCTACAGGGGATTTAGGAACTTGATTTATGAAACAGGTGATTCTTTAGGATGTGCTGTTTAACCATCTCATCTCTGTAACAAGCCTGCCAGGTGAACAGTCAGTAGGCCAGACCCACATGGGAAGCTGGAGTCATTCCCAAACAGATGCTCAACACCAGGAGCAGGGTTTGCAATTTATCTGTGAAGGTGTGTGGCAAAGCTTCTCCTGTTCATCTAACCTCACAGTAGTTTTAAAAACCAAAGAGCATTATTACACTGTAAACAGTATATCGTCTTCCTCCTCTCAAAACAAAATAAGAAAAATAAATCCTATTCATCCCACTGTGCTCTGATTGTAGGAACGCTTAACGTGTTAAGATCTGAATATTTCAATAGTTTTGCTCTGAATAATATTTAAACTAAATGCAAGTTCCCTTGTTTTGTAATTTGTACACATATTTTAGCACATAAATCATAATAATAAGAGTGATCATTTTCATTGTAAATTATTATTTTGCAGAGCAGTCAGTCTCCTATCCATCTAGCTACTTTATTATCTGATAATTAGAGCTGGTTAAAAATATTCTAATTTGTCAATTTCAGTACCAGTTGCTGAAATTTCTATGAATATTCTTTGCAAAGAATACTGGTCCTTTTCTAAGTGGTTGAAGTGTTTCCCTTTGATTTTGTTATTTAGATTAATAGAGTGGAAAACTGAAATTATTAAGTCAAAAGAAATCCATACCAGCATGGAGTGTGCCAGTCCTACTGAAATGAAATGTTTTGGAAGCTCATGTAGATATTCCTGAGTATCTAAAATTTCAGAACTTTGCCTTTTTATTGTCCTGAAAGAAAAGTTTGAAATGTTAACATTTCTATAGAACAAAACCTCTCCATTTTGAAATCTGCTAATTACGTTGAACAGTAGCGTTGAGTGACTTCAAAGAACCACTTGCACGTTAATACAAGAAGTACTGCAAACCATCTCAGAAAAAAGAACTGTATTACTACGAATACACTGATGCAGCAAGATGTTCAGGCTACTCATTATGTTTCACAGTGTCATACGCTGAACCTTGTTTAAAACAACAATAGCATAATTTTTTCCACTGGGCTTTTCAGAATCCCCCACGATGCCTTCACTCATACAAGCTTCTGGACAGTTCCCTTAAATAAAAATAATCTCTTACTTAATGGAAGCTAGCCAACAGTGTCAGCACAAAGCCCATTGCCGTGATTTCTGAATTGTTCAGAAAGTGCAAAATGACGCAGCCCTTTCTCTCCCACCCCAACTCAAGCCGAGCACATGCCTCAGCTGTGGTCTCTGTATGCTTGCATCTCAGTCACAGAGGACCCATATGGTCATATGCTACGCTGCCCAAAAATAACTTTCTCATGTGGCGAGAGTCATTTAACCAGAGATACCGTGTAACATCTTCTATGGCCATCTGTTCAACCTAGGAGGCACAGGTATTTTAGAGCAGCACACAGGTTACATGCACACAGCTAGTATATGCTGCGTTGCAGCACTACGCTGCAGTGCATTTTGCAGCTGTGAGTGAAAGTGGATCTAAAAAGGAGTGAGCACGGACCACAGCTGCCATGTGGATGTCACACTGGCAAAGCAGAATGTACAGCAAATATGTCCTGCTTGTTTTCAGCCATCCCGCTACGTACTTTTAAGCATGAAGTTGTGTTTAATGTGATGATGCTGTTCATGTATGCGGACACAGACCCTCTGTGGACATTCAAACTCAGACTATCAGCAGTAAAAGAAAAGCAGGTGTCGCGTAGCTTCTCAGGGTGGCTAGTTAGTCACTTAGGAGCCCAAAGAAGCCACCTCTGCTTCCTGCAGGTACAACTAGCACAGTATTGCTTAATCAGAAACTAGCAGCACTTAAAGAAGGAGTGACACTCAGAGATCTCGGAGCAATGGATGCGCCCCTCTGCCAGCTTGTGAAGACCTTGTACTGCTGACCGGCACCTCAGAAACCTCACACCAGACCACTTGTCTGCTCAGATCTCATTCAGACCTTTTGTCAAAATAGACAGAGGTGTAGGGAAGGGCGAGAGGGGGTCGCCAGGGCACGCATGTTTCATGACCTGTTGTAAATGCCTTTGGCCTTACTTTAAAAACCTACAATTTCAAAATACACATGATAATTTTTCGTATATCCTTAAGAAGACCTCTATGATCTGTTGGATAGTGCAGAACTCGAGACCAGGTTGGAATCTGTAGGTTGGAGTTTTATTCCTTGATTAGCTATATGATACGGTGTGGTGTTTCCTCCCTGAGTCTCAGTTCCCTTGCATGGAGACCAAGCTGCTGAACTTTGACTTTCCAGAATAAGGCACGGGCAACTTCAGCTCTCAGCATTGTGTCAGTTGTGTTGTTTGGTGTTCTCCTGACGAACGGAGTCTTAAACTTTGGGTTCTTAAACTCAGTGACGTGGAGATCCCTGGTACCAAAGGGCAGGTGCCCCAGGAGCTGTGACATGGAGCCAGGGGACAGCTATACTCGTCAGGCAGAATTATTAATAGAGATGGTAAAGCAACGCAGGACTACCTTAGAAATCTGTCTCTGGCAGATAAATCCTAAGGTATTAAAGGAATTAACTAAGTCACTGCTCTAGAGGGATGTGGCCCATCCTGTCAATGCTCTTACTCAGAAATCCTTTCACTCAAATTGGGACTTCTGTCACATGGATAAAGAAAGGTTTTCTATGCTTAAGTGTGGTTATACCCTGCCTGGTTTGGAGTAAGAATCAATACCCAGGTTTCTCATATCCCAAGAGACCATGGAGGTGGCAGTATATTTAAGATGACAAGTCAGCGCCCCCTGAGTGAGGCCCTGCAGGTGGACTCTGGAAACTGACGCTTGACCTGAGGTATCTTCTGAGCCCAAGGCCCAGAGCTCCTTGATGCCCTCAGAATGCAGACAGTTGCTATATGCTGTGTATCTGCTTTACTGGAGGAATCACAGGAACCGAGGAGACGTAGCTCAAGCCTCCGTAAATCAGTGATAGTTAAGCCCTCAGTGGATCTGGCCCAGGCAATCTAGAGGTGGAAATGGTAAGAATTACTCTCTCCATTTATCCTAGCCACACATTCCTCTAAGAAGTTGTTCATGTACGTAGTGTCTGTTTCATGGGATAAAATTACTAGATGGTGTCATTATATCAACTCAGCAATCATTTGGAAATAAATTGACAACAACATGAGATGATACCTCAGGGAAAGTGCTTCTGCTATGACAACAAAGTACTTTCTAGAGACTGTGTTGACAAAATACAGAAAGAGCCACACTACTGTTAGTTATGTAGTATGGCATTCCTCCTGTCATAGTGTGGGTGTGGAATTCGGATGGGTACTGAAGGAGGAAAAGGGAGTAGGGACAACTTGGGCAGCAGCTGCCTTTATATATGACAATGGTAGTGGTATAGGATATCTAAAACTTTTTTTTTTGCCTGCAAAATAAATGGTTGTTCTTCAAAGAGCAGACTAATGGTATTCCTTAGCCCCAGAAATCTGAAATAACTGCCTTCCTTGTATAAAATCGCCTTACATTTAGAGCTGGAGTCTGCAAAGATACATGCATGTACTTAGCTCCAAGTATAGAATCACAGAAGGGTTGGAAGGGACCTTAAAGATCATCCAGTTCCAACCGCCGGACATCTTCCACTAGACCAGGTTGTTCAGAGCTACATCCAACCTGGCCTTGAATATTTGCATAAGCTCTCCGTGGGCTCCTCATCCATTCCCAGGTGGAGCTCCATGCACTCCAGCTGATCTTTGGCATAGAGGTCGACACCTCCTCCTCGTCTCCCCTGTCTGTCTTTCCTAAAGAGCCTGTATCCTCCCATCCCAATACTCCAGTCACAGGAGCTGTCCCACCACGTCTCCGTGATGCCGATGACATCATAGCCCCACAGATGTGCGCACATCTCTAGCTCCTCTTGTTTATTCCCCGTGCTACCCGTGTTTGCATAAGGCACTGGAGTTGAGTAATGAGTGAAGAAAAGAGGAGTTATTCCTCATGCTTAAACCGAATGGCGTGGCGACCTCCCAGTGCCGCTGACGACGTTATCACGGCTTTTCCCATTCAGCCGCGCTTCCCAAAGCTTGCCACAGACCTGCTTCTCCTCGGCTGTGAAACTAGAGAGAAGTTTCAGGGGAGAAAGGGTCGCTCAAGGCTGTGGGACCAGTAGATGGCAGCAAGAACCCGCTGAAAACGCTCTTCTCGCCCAGCCAGCCAGCCAGTGAGCGCTGCGACTTTAAACGGATTCAATGTTTGTCTTGCGTATTTGGAGAGAGAAAAGTATACGTGACAATTAGAGGGTAATGCAATATTACAGTGCAAATAAGAGAGTGAAAAGGCTGTGTAACCGCTGAACAGTTCCCCGATTTAATTTGTTTGTACGGACCAAACTTCTCTGCAATTGGAAGCTCACCTCTGAGGGACTGGAGCAGAGGGACGGAGGTCTGACTCTGCCAGCCAGCAGAGGTATTTTGGAAACTTCCCTGGGCCTCCTCTGCAACGCTTTCTGTGCAGAACAGAGGTGAACTAACACTGGGTTTAGGCTGAAAAGTCGCAGCAATCTGCAAATGAAAGGCGTATCTCCCTTTACATTTTCCCTGCCGTCATGGTCGTGTTTCCCCTCCATAGGGGATTCTAGTCTCTGCAAAAAAAGAGCTGAAGTGTGAACACAAACCTAAATATGTTCATACACTAAGAAATTTTTTTAAAGGGAGCTCGGGTCTAGGCTGAGTCACCGTGTATCGCAGTAATTACAAAGATGGAATGCAACAGCTCCAGAAAACTGCCAAGAAGCAAACATAAAATGTAGGCATCCGGGAGGCAGCTGGGCTTCTTAATTATTGGCAAATATATTTATGTATAAATATTTTGCCAGGCATGATTTGGCTTAAGAGTTCCTGTGAAGTGACCTTTTGCTTTCCTTTGTTTCGTGCCTGTACACATGTCCTAGATAGATACGTGGTGAGGGAGGCAGAGACGCGCAGGCAGAGACAAATAAACGGATTTCACACAGCCCTCCGAAATCCCAAACGATGCCTAAATTAAACGAAGAGGGATACGAAGCGAGGCATAAGTGCAAGCACAGATTTCAGAACTGTGAAAATATGTCAACAGAGCATCGTTTTTTGGTTCAGACTAATAATCACTCCCTGCTCTCATTATAAGATCAGAAGGGCCATCTGTCCTCTCTGGATAATTTGGAGCTCAGATACAGTGAGCACCCTTGTTAGGAAATGACCCTCCCACTCTCTGTAATCACAAGCACTTGCAGCCCTGGGATCCGCACGCAGGAACGATTGGTTCCAGATCAGTATTGATTACGTATAGATCTGTGGTTTATTTGGGGCTTCATTTTGGTGAGAAGGTGTTTGTGTCGGAGGGGTGATCTGGCTTGTTTCCTGCCTGCGTTTTCCAACCTGTCACCTTCGGTTTGTCGAACTTTCCTCTCCCTTCTCGAGATGTAACGCCAGGGTGTTGCATCCGAGACTGAGGAGTGTCTCGATTTTGTAAGGAGAGAAATAAGCACCAGCCCGAGCAGTGCAGCCGGGGAAGCTGTTTGCTGGTACTCGGTCCCCATTCGTCTGCAGTGAGCTGTTTCCTCTCTGATACACGGCAGTTCTCGGGTGAGCGACCGACTCCTTCACAGCCACAGCAAAGAGGTGAAACATTTGAGGATTCTTCAACGTTTGCTCTGGACCTGCAGAAAAGAACCAACCCTTAGCGACTTCACTGACATAGGACGAAGTCATTAGCCGAGGGGAAAAATGCTGGCGAGGGAGCACGGGCTGCCTTCCCCTTCTGACCCAGATTCAGTGACAAAGTCCCGTGTCCCCCCCGAAAATTAGAGTTACCAAGCGAGGAGAAAACTCGATCGCCGGAAGGGCAGGGGCGGAGTGAAGGCACCCTTTTTCGGCGAAGGATCTTTGCAGGGTTATTTCACCCGGGATCATTCTTGCGGGGATCAATGTGTGTTGTATCGCTAACAGCAGAATAATTACAAACAGGACGGACAGTTTCGGGACAGCAGGACACGGGGAGGTGGGAGGAATCCGGTGTCAGAGCCAAGAGCTTCGTCGCCCCTAAAGACCCGCTTTAAGAGACTTGGGGTTTCCAGAAGAAGTTTATTATTATTCAGACGGTAGCGGTTTCTCCTCATTTGTAAGACAATGATGTTTAATATTCACCGAGGAGCAGTGAGGTGACATTGGAACATCCAACACCCCCCCCTCACCGGGGACAGGGTTTGCACAGAGCTGCGGCTGGCAGGATGCGGCGGGACCGCAGCGGCCACCCCCGGTGCCGGGGGTGCGGGGGGTGCCGGGGGGGTGCCGGGGGTGCCGAGACCGGGCACCCATCCGCGGGGCTGGACAGGCATTAAGCGACATTTACAAACTCAGGGGACTTCAGGCCGCGGTGTTAGAGCAGCCGGCGGGGACGGGCTCTGCCCCCCTCCCCTCCTACCGGCGTCATCGCCCCCGGCTTCACTGGGGAGGGGCAGCCGAGCACCCCCGGGCTGGGGGCGGGGAGGGCTGAGCACACCCGGGGCGAGATCTAGCAGGCAGCCCAAGACCGCTTTGTGTTCGCGATTGCCACCCGTAAAACGTCTTCTGCTAAAAATCAGAACAAAGCAGAGCCCAGGTAACTCTGGCTGCAGATGCTGGCTGGCGTTAAGGACGGGTAGGTTTTTGGGCAATCAAAATAACGCCTCAGTTGATGCCAAACAGGTCTCTTTATCCAGCAGCTAAATAATTTCAAGTGCTGTTTTGTTTTTTTGGGTTTTGTTTTGGGTTTTTTTTTTTTAGAGACTCCGTATCTACCTGAGCTTTCGCCTCCCTCTCCCTCTTTCCGTAATTTTCCTCTCTAAGGAAAGCTTGTACGCGTTTGTATAGAACTCGAGCGCACTGTGGAAAAGGCGAGGGAGAGAAAGCGGGTGCAGTACATAAAAACTACAACTCCAGGTAGCCTCGAATATGCGAGTGATATGTACATGCTTATTCCCACTGAATGTTTCTACATCTGTCAGGCAAGGCGCCGGGCTCTGCATCTGCCCACCTCTGTGCACTCCCGTGGAAGGAGCCCCTGTGAAATCTCCTTGCGGCTGCCGGTGCCGGTGTCTGTCTGCGTGCGGATACACCGGCAGGTAGGTAGATAGATTGCACTCACGTAATCTGCCCGTGTCTATCTAGCTGGGAGGATTAGTTATCTCTGCATCTACTGAGAATTAACAAGGGCGAGAGATTATGTATCAACTTCCAGACAGCGGCTATGAATACGAAACCCTACGTACATAGGTAAGACGGATTCAGCCGGCTGCAAAGCCCTGCTTTAGGGCTGCTCTGCCTCATCCCCCCAAAGCCCTCGGCTTCCTCCCAGTGCCTCCGCCGGGGCAGGAGGAGCAGAAGGCTCGGCGCTGCGCACCCCCGCTTTTCACATCCGAAAGTGACACATGTCACCGCCGTGCCCGGGCTTTGCTGGAAACCGGCAGCCTCC
>Ga0065711_1038437_pt1 | contig 18757 bp, 18 predicted proteins | sample Hoacrofraction12_FD_59098 | JGI IMG/M metagenome (GOLD analysis project Ga0065711, IMG submission 59098) | Hoatzin crop microbial communities from Cojedes, Venezuela - Epithelial fraction 12 v2 (version 2) | ecosystem: Host-associated > Birds > Digestive system > Esophagus > Crop | place...
GGCTCCCCCCCCCCCACCCTCAAGTCTGCAATGTCCTATGCATTGTTTCAAAGAAATTCCTTCAACGTGGAAGCAGCACGAGAAGAAAACTCTACAGCATGAAAGATCATTACTGGTAATCATATTACCATCCCTGTGAGAAGCACCGGGACTGAATGAATGGCGTGTGCTGCCGAAACCTGGAGTCAACAAGTGGAACACTTCACCCTGAGAGATATTTTGGGATGTTTAGAGAACACCAGGAAATTGCGATTCAGCTCTGTCAGGTTTCTCCATCCCAATCTCTGTCCTGCTATTCCAACTGCATTTTAAATGTGTGCAAATGCAATGTGCAGATCTGGATTTGGGATCCAAACATGGCAAGGTCAGCAAACGGGCAGAAATAGCAATATTTAGAAAGCTGTAAGCATCTTCTGTGTCACCTACAGCTCTTACAGCACATACATAGGGAAAAAAACACCCAAACCTAAATGTCTCAGCTAATGTAATGAAAGGTCTTGGTTTTCTTCCAGATTTGTGTCCTTTAGTGGTATTTTGCACTGTATTCTTTTTCCTCTCCATTAAGCACTGAAGTCAGGCTACAACAAAACCAATACAGGTTTCTACTAGTGGCCACCCTGCACAGAACCAGACTGAGAAGAGCAAGGGCACTGTGTTTCCTTCTGCAAGGAATGAGGGCGGAGATTTCTTCTCTGAGCTGGTCACATACAAGTTAAACGATCTGGAGGTTTGTTTTCCTTATCCAGTAGGAACATCTCAGTGTTAACAGACAGAAGTCAGAGTAATTGGTACAAGTCGGGTGCTCTGTTGAGGTCTGTGACTAACAGGATTTTCCAAATCTTTAGAAAAAATGCTCAGTGACTCTTACGGGAAAAAAATCTGAATTCTTTGCAGATGGTGTGAAGTTCTGAATGCTTACTGAAACATACTGAACCATCCCAAATTCTGGGCCACATAAAGACATGAAGCAATAATAACCCACACACAGTGGCTTCCCGCTCCCAAGCAGGGCAGCAGGGATGAGGGACGGGCTCAGGCGAGCAAGCAGGTCAGCTCACAGCTTCATTGCTACAGCCAGAAACTCAGGCAAGCGGGCAGCACTGGAGACAGTGCCCTGGTCCAGCTGAGCTCCTGGGAGCAAAAACCAAACACCCTTTCTAAACAGCGGTCGCCCTGCCCCACTCCGATGCCCAGCACAAAGGGCAGTGGGAACGGGAGGGAAGCCAGAAGAACCCTGCCCAGAGCTTCATCCTGAAGGTTCTCTGGAGAGAGTAGTGCTCGCTTCAAACCGGGAAGGCACCGAGACAACAAATTGGTAGCCTGTGTGTTTGGTAGGAACCAAAATAGAAGTCTTTTGCTCTTGCTTTCCAAAGACTACAGCTATCATTTAACATTTTAATTAAAAGCCTCCTCAAAGCTACTCATTTGATTTTTATTTTGCTTTGGTTGTTCTGCAGCAAGTTTGACAACTCGGGGACTTTGCAGGCCTGTGTGTACGGCGCATGTAATTAAAGTCAACAGGAGCTATAAAGTCTTTAAAACCAAGCCAAGGTGGCTAAAGCCAGCAGCCCCAAATTAGCAGCAACATTTGGAAATCCAGGTCACGTTCTCTGTGGCTGTGTTGCAGCATCACCTAGGGGCTGCAACCGAGAGCAATGCCCAGTCCTCCTGGGCCTGATTACAGAGGTACCTAAGGCGTGGGTGCTGCCAAACGTCCAGGGGCACAGCAGTCATTGTCACAGAGGCTACGCTCAGCCAGGCCCCCAGAATTTTGACGAGCAAGTTCATCTGGTAGATGTATATCGATATATACTCACACACAAGTATTTTATGCAGTTTTAAAGCAAGCACCGAACTACTGAACTGGAGGGCACAGCAGTTGTAGAACATACTTTGGAAAATGACCATAGGAACGCTACTGCTGTAAATGCCCCTACTCTAAAAAACATTAAATAAGCCATCCAGTTAGTTCATGATCATCTGCAAACTGAGATCCATGAAAACTATGAAAACTAAACCCATGTGTATGCTTAGTATAGTCTGGCACTTAGATTGTTGCTGATTATAGGAATTCAGTGTTTACAATTTACATTCTTTCCCAGACTTTCTTTTTTTTTTCTGAACTGAAGTTAAAACTCACATGGTCTTACCACAACGTAATTCAGACTGCTGAGGGCAGCAGGACCGCTCCTTGGCGAGGCACACCCGCAGCTACAGCGTCGGTAAGGAGTGAGCAGGCGGACAGGGAACGGGCCATGCATCGTGGCAGGCACAAGCCAGTGGTCTGGTTGCCCTTGTGCTTTCAGCACAGCGTATGAAGAGCTCGTGGCTTTCTAGTCCTGCTTTCTTGGAATCACAATGTGTGTTCTCAGTTCCTGACCAGCCATGCAAACAGCAAAAGCAAAGTGAGTAACGCTGGGGGGTGTGTTTGTACAAACCAACTTTCCACCCAGATGTGAAACTGTGCCTTTAGAGAGCTACCTTAACTTGTCAAAGCAGGATCAGTCCCTGCCAGGGCTCCAGAGAACCAGACTATGTGGCGGCAATGGAGACAAGAAGGCAGAGCAGACCTGGAGGAGAGGGAGACCGAATATTGCAGGAGGCATTTTGAGAATACGAGGCTTAAAACCAGCTCAGAAACCTCTGGTTAAACCCCAGCCCGAGATCATGTAGTCATCAGTGCTCCAGCACAGTCAGATGAAAAAATACCAGTGGGAAAATGGTGGCATGGGAGAGCAGTACCAAGGCTGACGGGCGTGTTATCAGGACGTGGATGAATGTGAGCACTCAGATATCTCAAAAAAAGAGCACTGTGCTCCTCTCCCTTTTCCGAGGGAAAAAGTAAACCGAAGCAGCAGCTCCCCAAGCACGCCATACAGGAGAGAACTGGTTTAGTGCTTCTAGGGTAACTTTCCATGCCAGTGACAAAAACTGAATGAACTGCAGATAGCAAGATAGGCATGGACACCAGTACCGATTTCAGTCAGTACCGTGCCAGCTTTTGGCTCTAGCTTCCAGTCCACCTGTGCCAAATCACGTTATCAAAATAGCACCAAGTTGTGCCATGGGACGATGGAGCAGAAATGTGGCTGTCCAGATCACTTAACCCTGCCCTGACACTGCTGATTACAGCTCCACCCACAACAGCAGCCACCAAGACACAAAATAAGGAGCGATATTCCAAAAGTAGCAGAGCCCCGTGCTTACAACAGGGCACAGTTTCCAGTGTTGCTTTGTAAAGGAAGTTTCTTACAATGCTTCAGGTTTTTTCCAGTATGTTTAACTACAAGCTCAGAATTTTTGGGCTCTCTATAAGTTAGCACTCAAAAGAGAAGTCATGTTGAAGAAAAGCTGTTCCCAGCAAGGCAGAAAGTCCCCGTATTCAGTGACAGCAGAGAGAAGGAACTGAGGAAAAAAGGGAAAGCCGTGCTTCTTTACACACTAGGCATCAGGCTAGTGCCAACAGCAGAGGGGCAATCAACAGCTCACAGTCACTTTTTAGTATATAAACAACTGGAAACTGCCATCATGTAAACAATGGCAGCAGTGGAGGGCAAAGCAAAGTGTTTTGGATACTGGGTACTCTATGACACCTCTGCTGGCAGAAGCTCACTTGCTCATAGCCCGTCTTACAGTTCTTCTACACGAAATCTCATTTCTTCCTTGGAGGTCTGTCACGAGATCATCTTGCAACTCAGTGTATTGGGTTTGCGTAGCGAGGTTTTGGTAGCAGGGGGGCTGCAGGGGTGGCTGCTGCGAGCAGCTGCCAGAAGCTTCCCCCATGTATGATACAGCCAGTGCCAGCCGGCGCCAAGATGGACCCACTGCTGGCCAAGGCTGAGCCCACCAGCGATGGTGGTAGTGCTACTGTGATAACATAGTTAAGGAGGGGGAAGAAAAGCCCTGTGCAATGGCAACTGCAGCAGGAGAGAGGAGCGAGAACACACGAGAGGAACAACTCTGTGGACACCAAGGTCAGGGAAGAAGGAGGGGCAGGAGGTGCTCCAGGTGCTGGAGCAGAGATGTCTCCCCTGCAGCCCATGGAGCAGACCATGGTGAGGCAGGCTGTCCCCCTGCAGCCCATGGTGGAGCAGATCTCCACCTGTAGCCTGTGGAAGGGACCCCACGCCAGAGCAGGCGGAGGTCTGAATGAAGATGTGACCCTGGGGGAAGCCCACGCTGCAGCAGGCTCCTGCCAGGACCTGCGGACCCGTGGAGAGAGGAGCCCACGCCAGAGCAGGTTTGCTGGCAGGGCTTGTGACCCCATGGGGGACCCACGCTGGAGCAGCCTGTTCCTGAAGGACTGCAACCCGTGGGAAGGACCCACGCTGGGGCAGTTTGTGAAGAGCTGCAGCCCGTGGGAAGGACTCACGCTGGAGAAGTTTGTGGAAAACTGTCTCCCATGAGAGGGACCTCAGGCTGGAGCAGGGACAGAGTGTGAAGAGGAAGGAGCGGCAGAGACAGCGTGTGATGAACTGACCGCAATCCCCATTCCCCACGCCCCTGTGCTGCTTGTGGGGAGGAGGGAGAGAAACGGGAGTGAATTTGAGCCCAGAAAGAAGGGAAGGGTGATGGGAAGGTGTGTTTGAGATTTGGTTTCATTTCTCATTATCCTACTCTGATTTTGACAGGCAATCAATTAATTTCCCCGAATCAAGTCCGTTTTGCCCATGACAGTAATTGCCAAGTGATCTCTCCCTGTCCTTATCTCGACCCACGAGCCTTTTGCTGTATTTTCTCTCCCCTGTCCTGCTGAGGAGGCGAGCAACAGAGCGGCTTTGGTGGGCATCTGGCATCCAGCCAGAGCCAACCCATCACACTTAGCTCTCCCATCCGAAAAGAACAATTAAGTTTAAAATGAGACTTCTCTTGTATACTAGAGAAACTTCGGAAGGCATAACATAACTGTTCGTAGTATCAGATCTGCTGCTTCAAAATAATAAATTAGGGCAAAACCTTAGTGTGCACTGTAGGCTGCTCAGGAACTGCTGCATTTGTCAGCATGCAATTACATAGAATAAAATGTAATAGCTTCTAAAGGCAGTACGTAATCATTTCCTATGCCTTGCAGTTACAGACACACACACGTATTGGTGACATGGGTTGATTTACTGAGTTACTGCAAAATACAATACTTTGCAATCAATACAGAGCAAGTCTATTCAAAAACTATTAAATACATGGTAATATCTGTGTCCTCTTGTGATAAAACTTCAGTATTTTTTACTTTAACAGCTGGAACATCAAATTATGATCTTCAGAGAAGAGTAACAAAAGCACTGGTTGAAATCACAGTCCAAATATTTAATTAGACGCAGTGTACGATCTTTGCAGCAACTTTAATACCAAAATCCAGTATTCAAGGCTAGCTCTGGTTCACTGTATACCTGTATTTTAAAACTTTCCTTTTTTATTTAATCCACTACCCTCTGCTTACACCATGCTGCCCCAAACTAGCCTCCCTTCAATGACTGACATCACTGATGGACAGTCTCTGGAGGGCCAGTTCAGATCTCTCCGTAGCAGCAGGGGAGATCACTAGAGGACAGAGAAAGGAAAGAACGTCAGAAGCAGGAAAGTAGGAATGAGAGGCCGTGACAGAACAAGTAGTTAAAAACAGGACAGTGCATCCGTGACTGTTACAAAACACTGCTCGAGGAGCAGAATTCACACATGGATGCTTGTCGCTAAACAGCTCAGTGATTTGTCACTGCAGGTGTTACATACATATAGAATTCAGCAATAGCACAGTAAATGACAGAATTGGGATCACTTATCTTACAGCAGTGATCAAAAGCACCTTTCCAATGCCTGCCAGTGCAAAGCTCATGTGCAAAGATGATGGGGCTGAAAATACAGTTGTCAGTCAGCAGAAGACTTGTGAGAACACATGTGAATTCCAGCCAAAACCGCTGACAGAGGACAAAGTGCCATTTTCCAAGCAGCACTTGAATAGTTTACTGAAGTTTCCCCTCTGCCTAACCATCCCTCTCTGAAAGTAGAAAAAAAAAAAAAAAACAAACCAAACACAAAAAAACCCCCAAACAAATACAAAAAAATAAAGTAAAAACACTTCACATGAAATATTTTTAAAGGTGTTGTCAAACAACATTTCTTCAAGGCCAAGCTGTTGTAACAGCATACAGAAGTCAGCTTCCAACAAGACGACACTTCGTATTTGCCTTTCCAATATTTTTAGGGTGCAATTCAGCAGTGTGAGCACCAGGTCTGCATTTACAAAATGTGTGCTTGTCCCCACAGGCAAGTAGACATTGTACTTCAGCATCTGCTTACACGTGTAAGCCTTGTATACATGGCTGGTGCGTATAAACCTTGCAAGTACAAAACAGGCTCTCCCTTCTGAAGACCACAGTACTCAAAATGTCTAAACCATCAGACTTCCAACCTCTTGCTTTGGTATTGAATCAATAGAAAATTTACAATGCCAGTCTTCAGTCTTACACAGACCAAGTTATTAACCAAGAAAATAAAAAAGTAACAAGTTTGAGTATCCAAAGAAATCTACATTCATGAATACGTAGTACATTATGAATAAGGATCCAATACATGGCATTGCCATAGCATGAATGAAAACCAAGTAGTTGTAGGAAAGCCTGAAAGTCTTCCTAACATTTTTTCTCAGGTAGCATTTAATGTCACTGTAGCAATGATGATATAGCAGCTTCTACTATGTTACTTCAAGATGTACACTTTACGCTTGATTGAAAGGGGGGGTGGGAAATCAAGGGCCTCTGAGGAGTTCAGCAGCAACGCTTAAGTGCATTGAAAACATTGATAATCTGTGGCACATAGGAAGTAATGGATTACACAGAATACTTTTTTCTATTTACAGTATCATACACTTGTATAAAGTCTCTGCTGCACTTTTTTTCAGTACTTAGTCTGTGGCAAATCACAGTAACACTATTCATAGAAAAAGGAAATCCCATTTTCTTATGAAGACTAAGTGACTAATGGGTATTACTCATCCTTGCTTAAACTACAAACCCCTCTGAACCCCATGAACCCCAAAATCAAATTGGCACAAAAACATTTTGATAACTTAATACAGGAACTGATTGCTCTTGATTATTTACCTCTTGACTTAATCATTACAGTCACTGCTGGAGAATTATCCACTTTGCTAGATGTCAGAATTAATACATCTTTGCTGTTGGCTATCTGACTGCATGATAGGAAATACCAAAGCGATGGGGTATATCACAGTAGTATCATGCTGGCTCTCAGACACCAAAGACCGCAGCAAGCCTTCACAAGTAATTATGTTTATGGAAGTAGCAAGCAACTCAACTTCAGCAAAAAACTGCCATATCACCAGGCTTAGTAGAGTATCAGAGCCTTCAGAGCAGTTTCTGGTATCAGTCTGCAGATGCTGGGATTTCTGGTTCCAGCTGAGGCAGAGACAAATTGGAGGGAAATAGGAAGGAACATCATACACAATGTGACGCAGCTGAAAGAATGACAGATTTGCACTCCGGGTTGCAAAACACACTGCAGTAAAGGAGGAAAACCAACTAAATTACATGACATCTGTCTCTGAGGGCAGGAGGAATGGCCCTCTATTCTGCAACAGGTGTTTATATAAGTATTTTAAATACTTAAAAGAAATAGAATATGTAACTATCAAGCAGAAGGACAATGCAGAACAAAAGAACCGTGTTTGAAGGTCAATTTCACATCCTTTACAAGAAACCTGGACCCATTTCTTCACTGGTAAAACTGTCACCAGGTCTAAAGAGCCTTTTCATAAAAGCAAGCAGCTGGATACAAGTATGGAAATTTTGAATATTCACTAACTGTTGTATAGAAAAGTGTAGTTGTGAGACTGAGAAAGAAGGGCAGAGTTGCTTTTAGTCAAAGTATTGCATACTCTTCTAGAAACAACAAAAACACAGTAAAACAAAACAAAAAAATGCAACCAACTATGCCAACTGATTATCAGTTTAACAACCTTTGTGTTTAAGTCCTCAACTAAGATATTCATAATGCACTTGCAACACTTGAATACAAAACAGGGTGTACCTGCTATGACAAAATTACTTTTCTTTCCAGCATACTCTTCATTAGCTTTTGGTATTACATGCTGAAGAAACTAGATTAAAATCTGTAAATGGCAAGTGTCAGCAGGCAATGATTTGCAGTACACTGGTGGCTCCATCTTGATCATCCTTTTCTTCAACACCTCCTTTTTTAACTTTTACATTTAAAAATCAATCTTCCATTTGGAAATTCAGAGTCAGGTCTGATATTCTTTGTCACCTCTGGTCACACTGTAGGATATCTTCAGAGACCATTCTCATTTCTTGCTGATTCCATTCGTTACTTTCGATTTGGAGTGCCGATTCCTCCTTCTAGATGAATGGCTTTCACTATTGACTGAATGTTTTGGTGGACTATTGTCAGCACCTGCTGAAAAATAAATGTTTTTTTACTATATATATATTTGACACTGTCAAGCTCTTGTCTAAAAGACAGTAAGGCTTTCTAGAGCTACAATGTTTACAGTAAGGATTATTATAGGCTCATGCAAACTGGTTGATACTTGTACTCCATCTAGTGGCCTTTTTAAAAAAAAAAAAACAAACCTAAGGTTTCTATAAAATTCATCCTCCTCAAAAAAATATTCAGAAGTTTGCTATAGAACAATATAGTGGTGAAACATCCTCCATTTTTAATGACATCAATAATTAAACCTCCACATTTTTATTATTGGTAGGTACTACTATCTGAAATTAAGAACTATGGAAGCGAGGTCACAGAAACTTGTACGGGCACATTTCTCATTTTCAGTCTTTCATGTGACAGACCATGTTTGACTCTGAGAAAGTAGACGGGAGACAAAGGGGACTGAAACAAGAATTCAGGAGTAAAACATGAGAGAGGGTGAAGTTTGTAATTAATGAATTGAAAAGCACAATTCACATCATATGTTTCAAATCAAATATGCAATGTTCAGAGATAAAACGTGTCCACAAAAGTTATGAAATGCATAATGCCCTAAACCTACAAGAATGGCCTGGAATAAGAACAGAAAAATTTGGTTGCTTCATTAAAAAAATAAATACATTTCCAAGAATTAGAAGAAAAAAGGCAGTAAAGCGAAATAGCTTTGCAGGTGATTTATCTGTATAGCTCCTGCAGGGATGTTTAAATAAATCCAGTTGTTTCCAAGGTAAGTTTCTCAAGCCCCATTTCCTAGCACTGAGCCTTAAACCTACCACTTCGAGAACATAGGTGCAAAAGTGCCAATACCTCTACTGAATTTAGAATGAAGCCAGGAAGCATCTGGACTGTATGGGCTGTCTTCACTTTCTGATAAGGTCTGCAAAAACAAGAAGGACACGTGTCACTGGGATGCAGGAAGCCCTTGCGATAAGCACTTCTGTTTGCAATTAGACTTGTAAATTTAAACTCTGGCAGAAGTCCTCACAAAACATTCAGCTGGTACTTAGGACTTATCCCTTCCTAGCTAGAAGGCACAACATAGATGATACAATAAGAACCCACCACTTGCCACGTGATCTGTTGTGTAACCAAGTATTCTTAATATTCCCCTAGCATTCCACCTGTACAATGGGAACATTAGCTAACCCTTCATCCCTGAATGCTGTGCTAAAATTACAGCCTCATTCTGAGTAACTAAGAGGACGGTATTCTTTAGAGACCACAGGGTAATTTGGGACCTGTCCAAGGCCCCCTGAATTCAGAGTTCTTTCTATTGAGTTCAGTTAGACTCTGGACCATCCCCCCCTTTACCTCCATTTATACTAGCTCTGGTAAAGAATTCTACTATCTAGGAGCTTTGCAGTTTTAATTCTGGTACAAAACAAAACCAGACTTCTTAATAAAGTACCTTTTCTCGGTGGCCGTAATATTCTGCATACCAAACCATACCATATAAACACAGGAAAGTTGTAAAGGCCTAGACAAAGGAGGAGAAGAAAAAATTATCTGTAACACTTTTTCCAAATTCCTTGCTGGTTCAAGGTCTCGGAGTCCCTGGAGATTCTGCATTCAGAGACTCTCCTGCTCTGTTTCTCCTGCATCTTTTGTCAGGATGAGTAAGACTCATGTTTCAACCTCAAGATACACGTACATTCTGCCACTGCGGGGTATGCAGACCAGTTCTCCACGGGAGCATGAGGATACAGACAGATCATCCGCTTGCAAAATACACCGTCAGTATCATTTTTGTCCTCATCCTGTACAGTCATCACACAAAAGCAGCTGGCAAGCACTTCGTAGGCACTTCTAGGTATATTATCAGGAACAACCAATCTGGGAGAAAAATGAATTCTCCTTATCCCTGCCTTGTGCTTCAGGCTGGGTTACATGTTTGGTTTTGTGGTGTTCTGATCCAGGAAGCAATTCAATACTTATCTCCTCTGAAGTTTCAGGAATAAAATTGTCATGATAAATAAAAGAACAATAAATTCTGACTCCCTACCACCTGTTCAAACTGTGTTCCCAACTAGAAGGGCGAAGTATTTATCTGTCAGCCCATTATAAATGCCTTGTTTTTCACTGACCATTAAAAACTTGCTTGGCATTGGAGTTACAAGTCTGGCAAGACAAACATCCATTTACTGTTATAAAATTGGCATTTCATGCTGCATTTGCAGTAATCATGCTGAAGTACAGAAAGTTGCAGGCTGAGTGAGAACGATTTGCCTGATAAAGCAGGGTTGTTTATATAGTTGTAAGACTTCAGTGTGAAACAACATGAATTACTCTTAATGCTATTCATTAACTCCTGTTCCTTTCCAGTGGGCACCATAGCAAGCACCGCCAAAGTTAGCCTCAATCGAACTGACATTCTCTCACAAAGCGTTCTATAACCACGGTTTGTTTCATTGTTAAGCACTGATGAGGTGGCTATATTCTGCTATGTCAAGCAGCAAGAAAAAAGTTATTCTAGTCCCTTCCAAGTGTGTTCTGAATGATCTAGCATTTGGGTTTCCTAGGATGTGCACAAAACTCTTTACCAGCATTCCTCCACAACGACCCCCTGTTGCCAATGTTCCAGAGAGGAAGCTATTTAGATGCTTTCAATGCTTTTGCCATACTTTGTTTCACATGAGAAATCTCACTTACCACACAGAGAAGCCAAAACACAACATACAGTATTTGTGTTTTGGAAAAAAGATCTTGTCCAAACTTTATGCACACAATAGCTTCAAGGAAACCAATAGCCCTGTGGGTAAATGAAAGAGAAGGGGGGGAGTGGTTACTAACACTAAGGATTTAACTCACATGTTCACAACCCAGACCCCAGACTGTCAGCTCTAAACAAGCACTACTCTCGTGAGCACACACCTCCCCAACACCACCATTAACTGAAATTCTTTGGGAAATTAATTTTTCTTTCTACACCTTTCTTCAGCATAAACAGCATGCAAAAAGTGATCAGCTGGCAGTTCACAATTCCACGAGGCTCTGTTTGTCCAGGGAACGAGCAGGAGTGTGAGCCAATAGCAGAGAACTTGTGTTTATACTTACCGCTGTGCTTCAGCCCTCACCAGATATAAATTTCTCTTCCATGCTGAACAACCAACAGACTCTGCATTGGGTGAACTAGAACTGTGCTTTGGGTATTTCTCTACAAGATGTAAACTTACTACAATTCTAAATAGGCTATTTTGCTTGCTTCAGACGATCTTACTGAGAAAATTAACAGGAAACACCATTTCAAATTCACTGAGAATCCACACATTTGCTCTGGTTTATTTGTAAACTCAGGTCCACACTATAGTATCAGAGGATTTTGGGACAAATGTGGAAGGAAAAAATGCAGCATTTACTTTCCTCTCTGGCATTATAACAATTAAAACAAGTATCTCCAACTCTCCCCCTGTTACCAGATGTTTACATCTTTTCAGGCTCAAAGCTATGAAGGCTTGTCCATCACTTGGTGTGAGACAAGAGGCTATAAATCCAAAGCTTCCTTCACCCACCATGGAAACATAATTAGTTTGTATAGGTCCTGGACGCAAAATTACGTATTTTTAACAAATACAAGTGTAGAAACGTGACTGGTGCACCAAAAGTGTAGAAAATGGACTCATCTCAAGCTGAAGCAAATCACAAAGAAAACTATGAAATTTATAAAAGTTTAATACTTAACTTGTTCAGTAGTGACTTTGAGGTTGTACACATGAGCACGTGCTCCTCCTCAAACAGGTGCAGGCACACTTAACATCAGGTCAAGTGTTCCAGTCTCCCAGGCTCGACACTGCAGGACACGACACATTCCCTACCAGCACTCTCCACAACCAGGGAGCTGCCAAAAATGGCTCTGCTGCCTGGTAGACCAGACACAGCTGCCTCCGTGAAAGAGGGAGGAAAGATGTGTGCATGACTTCACCACTGGTATTGCAAAGATAGTCCTGGTGCACATAGCAGGTTACAGCTTTCTCTGAGCCATCTAATGTGACTTGCAGCATGATGAATGGGGTCAAAATGTATAACTGTTGAAGTAACACCTAATTGACCAATACTGCAAATTAATGAGGTGCATATTAGTAAAAACTTGAGAGCAGCATTACTCGGTGGGGTCACAAACTATTTTTCTTTCTTGGTTTTATATTATTCTTACTGATCCAGCTGCAGATTAAAAAATAGTTAAAATAGTTCCAGCAGCGGGAACAGAAAGACCACCATCAGGAAACAAACATATGAGGGTATGATATACTTGAAGGTATAAACAAAATAGGCTATTTTCAACAAGGACTCCAAAAATTATACAGCTGCTTGTGTTGCGTTTATACATTCTTTCCATTATTCTTGTCAAGAATACTCAGGTTAAGCGCATTGTACAATAGGACAGCTATTACAGTTAAAGCAGAGGTAACTCAAAAGATAAAAGAATGCTAACAGCGAAAGGTGTTAATGTCCTACTGAAGGGTGATGAGACTATTCAATAGAACTAAAGATACTGTTAGTTTTCACTCAGACAAAATGCTCTTGTATCTTCCTAAGGGAAACTTCCTTTCTAAAAGGCTTCATCTTTATGAAAGCGGTGCAATTTCCAGCAGAGTTGTTACACTGGTCTCGTTCATGCCTTATATCACCAACTGTCCATCTATTGAGAGTGATGCTACAGTATATGTCAAGTCGCAGAGAACAGTTTCATACTAATGCAAGGCACTACTTTTAATTAAACCCATGGTTAGGCTGTTACAAATTCAGTTTGTACCTTTAAAAGTGTCTCTATCACCAGATATGAATATTCTATATACTTGTTTTTAACTGCTTCAGAAATTATATTCTGCATAGTTAAATTACCGGAAGAGTGCTGCTTTTCAAGAAACAACAGGAGCTCCCAGCGTTGCTCTGGTTTTTTTTCTAGCAGATTATAGCAGTAAGCACTATCAAGGAGAATACTTACTCCATGCACATTTCCCATGATTAGATCAGACAGTAGATTAATATTCTATTGCAGTTCTTGTTATGCGATCATAAAGAGACATATGAGCATCCATCTATTGACATATATGACACTAATGTGTTCACTGAGAGCTTTGAACCAAGGATGACGGTTTCTGTAACCCTTCACAATTTTTCAGAGCCAGAAGGCTAACGTCAAGCACCACATTTCCCTTCAGTTTGTAAAAGAATGTTTAAATTCTTTCTCTCGGATGAAACAGAGTTCATCCTCCTTTCTTCCTAACACAGAACTTGAAAACTCTTCCCCCAAAATTATAAAATTCTTTAAAATGTGTCTTCTATAAGACTCTAAAATTGCCATCTGTAGCTGAGAAAATTTCCTTTTTCATATAAACATCTCATTTCCTAAACCATTTAAATACAGATTTCAGTAACATGTCTGTATTCAAATACATATCTCCACAATATTAGTACAGCTGATCTGTAACTATCAAGACATTTATACACAGAGCAAGGTTATTTGATTCTAATTGTAAATTAAGTAGCCATACTAACCGTGTGATTAATCAGTTATCTTCAGCACTAAAGCATCATCCATACCAAACCCAAAAAGACAGGTGACTGCCATGATCATTTAAAAAATCCTTTTTAAGGACTGTTTATGTTACAGAGTCTCTTCAGGAATCATTCTGCATGTTTCAAGGGGGTGGATCCTTGCTGAGTAAGGAGGTTTAGGCTTACAGAAAATATTATCAACTCCTACTCAGCAGCAGTAAAACTAAACAAGAACAGAGTTACTACCTTTTGCGTGTCCATTGGATGTTACAGTCATGAGTTGAAGACAGTAATAGATCCATCCAGGAAGATGGTAAGTCAGTGAAAGAGGTGAATATTTAAGCCCAGACAAACCCAAGGAGACATGTGTCATGTTCTCCAGGGTACATTTAAAACGAGTAGAAATCCCTTCAATTACACTGCAACATGCTCTGCTCTCATCTCAATCAAATGTTGAGAAAGGGACATGCTTTACAGTGGTGCAGTGCACCTGGAAACATGCCTTCCAGTCCAGCACTGTTCCTAAAACTCTGTAACATCCTTAAGACTAACAGTCAAGGTGAGACAAGTTTATCAGAGCACTGTCTCTAAGTTAGATCCGAGTATTTTATGGCTCATTGAAATGCTATTCCAATTTAAACCAGTAACAGGTTTTTCTATTAAACATGGAAATGGCTCAGACAATTCTGGAAAAAAGACATATACTAATCTTGACAGAAGAGAGTGAAATTGCTGTTTCAATTTAAAGTTGTTGCCATCAGATATTAGCTTCTTGAATAGTTTCTTAAAATACACATTATTTTTTTTCTTTAAGATGCCATTTAGGATCTTTAATGCTTTCCCATTTGTAAGTTTCCAAGTCATAAATCAAAACGGACACTACTACACTGCTCATTTACAAGAAGCTTTTACACACTACAATAGCATATGCTTCAGGTTTACAGAATAGTACATTTTAGTCAAACCGTCTAGAGAAGGAAGTTCCCACCAGCAGCAATCGTGCTAACTCTTCATTTACAGGTCTCCTCCAAGAGACATGTTGAAAGAGATTGTAGCCAAGGTAACCACTGTTGATAGTGTTAGCCCTTTTCCTCTTTGAGAACAGAATAGAAATAGTTGATAACCATGGTTTATTTCGCTGTCTTCTGTTGTGATTCCGCTAACCACAGCAATGCCCACCTTGACAGCCAGGTAAACATTGCTCCAATGACAGGCAAGGGGTAGAGGCAAAAGCTTTATCCTTCTCACCTGACTGAAAATATGGGCAGCAAAGCCAATGCTACTTTGAAGGAGCCTAACTTTATCCAGCAGTTTCTAGTTCTTCCTTCTGTTGCTCTCCTTATTCATTCCATCACTTCCCCTGTTCTACCTCCAAATCCAGAATTTTACTTTCCTCCGAACTTGCTAAAAAAAGGAAATCTCTCCATGCTGTTTTTTTACACTAAAAACAGCACAAGACAAGGACTGGCTTCATGCACTGTTCCTGTGCTGGACTCATACTTCACACTTATCCAAGTACTTCGAGAATGCAGCAACAACACTTACCCGAACACCCAGCACTGAGTTCCCACCCTCTTGCACTGTGTATCTGTGAGGTATGCATAGTATTGCCTGAGCAGGGAAACAAGAAAATTCTTCAGTGAAGTTGAAAGTCCCCAGAGTATTTACATTTAGAAAACAAGTTAATGTTACAAATGTATCTATACTGAAAATGAAGTGCTGATGGTTAAAATCACATGCAATCATGCTGGATATCTACCAGATCGCTTCAATTCTAGTAGGACAGATTATCACACAGATCAAATAGCTTGAAACAACACAGAAAACAATCCTGAGAGCAAGGACTGGGAAAGTACCCAAACTAGTAAGGTAACAAAGCTCCACAAATGTCTCCTGCCTCTCCACTGCATCTCCAGCTCTTCTAGGAGAAGTGCAACCACCTCAAATGAATTAGAGAATCCTCCACTTTTTCCATAGTTTGCCTTTAATTTATTAATAATTGCATCTTCTTGAGAGATGTAGGTTTGAATCTTCAAAGAAACCAAATATGGCTATTCCATGTCCTGAGTGAGCGCTCTAACCACTGGCATGTTTTCCTCTCAAGAACAGAGTACAATTTCTCACTGTTTTGAAAATAGTCTGGAGACCATTCTGCTCTGGTCTTTATGCTCCTAAATTTTAAGAGTTTAGAGAGGGGAATTCCAAACAAGTGGAACCAAAGTTCCTTTTCTCAGTCTCTGTCTCTGATTTCCACTGACAGATGGGGAAGACAAGTGTTATTAATTCAACGATACTAGGATTGTTTAAGAATAAAGACTTCTACAGGTTGGCAAGTGCCATAAAATACTTAAAGGCTCACCTATAATGATCTTACAGATTGTTTTAGGTGATTTAATTAACAGTGTGAAATCACTGCACATAACTTGAGACACTAACAGTTGTATTTTAGGAATAAACCAATGCATGGTTGCCATTTAGCTGTCCAAGGTAATATCACTTTACTCATGAATGGGAAACTCCATGCCTCTACCTTCAGAACCACGTGCATTCTGCCTACCTCCAGCTATATCGCAGGACAAAAAAAATGAACTGCTAACAATGCGAGATAGTATGTATGACTAAAAGCAGGTTAATGCTTGTATACAACTGTTAACACTGCATATATAATGTTCTGCTACTCAGAATATGGTAATGCTTTATCTTTTCTTATAACATGCTAATATTTCCCTTAGACAAACAGAATAAGGAACTCAGAAAGACCAACAGCTCTATTTTTCCTCATCTACACTTTTGTGAGCATCTGATTCATCAACTTGGATACTTTCATATGCAGTTCTCAAGGATAATAAATGCAGCTAACTCACAAAACAGGGAGATGCTATACAAACAGAAGATGGAGCAGACTGGTTCTGCTTCCCTATGGAAACTCTGATGTTTATATACATTTTACCTTATTCGTTTTCTTGTTAGAAAATACACTTCATAGAAAAAATGTTTTGCTTTTCCTGGTGGCAAAAGCATAAATTTCTTGAAGTGTGCTGTACTTATTCACAAACTATAAGCAGCTCTTGGCTGCCTAGAAGTCAAGCTACTTTAAAGGGAAGAAAAAACACCATAGCAACAAAATTACCTTACAGTGGGTGCTGTAATGATTCCTACGAAAAGAATTCTCCCCCAGCTTAAAGGGTGGCTTGCTTGGAACACAAAGATATGTTTCAAAAAGAATGTGTTCAACTCAGTCAGCTAGGCAAAAAAAAAAAAGTTGGTTAATAGTATTCAACTTGCGTAACTCTTAATGAGTTACTACCAAAAATGTGCAAACATTAATAGGGAAACTACAACATGGAACAAAAACTATTCATGCTCTACTGTAGCCCTGCTGGTTAGACTGAGGATTTAAAGAGTCTAAGATTCCTGTTCTAGGACAAGCAAGGAATATACTAGTAAAACAAAGAATTCTCCTCTGGAATCACAGAATGTTTGGGGTTGGAAGGGACCTCTGTGGGTCATCTGGTCCAATCCCCCTGCCGAAGCAGGGTCACCTACAGCAGGCTGCACAGGACCGCGTCCAGGCGTGTTTTGAATATCTCCAGAGAAGGAGACTCCACAACCTCCATGGGCAGCCTGTTCCAGTGCTCCGTCACCCTCAGAGGGAAGAAGTTCTTCCTTGTGTTCAGATGGAACTTCCTGTGCCTCAGTTTGTGCCCGTTGCCCCTTGTCCTGTCACTGAGCACCACTGAAAAGAGTCTGGCCCCATCCTCTTTGACACCCACCCTTGAGATGTTTATAAGCATTCGTAAGATCCCCTCTCAGCCTTCTCTTCTTCAGGCTAAACAAGTCCAGCTCCCTCAGCTTTTCCTTGTAGGAGAGATGTTCCAGTCCCCTCATCATCTTCATAGCCCTCCACTGGACTCTCCTCTCTCTCCAGAAACCCAATATGTGACCAGACACTAACTCATACTGCAGAGGCCTTCTGATAACTTTCATATCCTACATCAGGTATGAATGACTAAAGAAAATTTGGCAGAGGTGTAGAAGAGATCGTATTAAAAAAAAAAAAAAAAAGGTATATCACACACTTCTGGTTCTCCTTTTAAAAACTAAATTCAGTTCTAGTGCACTCTGCTAGCATTTGCATGACGAAGTACCAAAGCAGTTGGGACATATTATAGAGTCTTGCTGGATCAAGGCCAGAATTCTGAGAATATGTAATCCATCCACAGTCAATAGGAAAGAAAAAAAAAAAACCAAAAAAACAAACCCAAGAAAACTCCACACAACAAAACAAAACAAAAAAAATCAACCCAGCTTAAAACCCCACTGTCTTAGCAGTTTTTAAAACTGTATCATTGCAAAGAGCAATTGCTGGCCAGTACAGGAATCTGTAACATTTGGGTTTTTTCCACAGATTCTGTAATTACACTCCTGAACTATCATGTAACTTCTGTGAACAGTGCCCTGAGCAATTCTGTATTATCAATTAGTTTAACTGTAATTCAATGACAGACATACATTGTATTAGCATATCTTCTAGCCAAACACAGCCAATAAGCAATCGAGCTGATGGCAGCTTTGATTTCATAGAAATTATTTCTTACCTGCCAAATGATCATGAAAAGGTAGATTCCAGCCACTCTTTGAAATGAAGACTTAGGATCAAACCAGCGGACATAGGTCCAGCTGGCTGGGGTGAATTGTAATACAGCTCTTTTAATTTTCCCTGTGGTCGTGTGAATGTCCCTAAAAAAAAAGAATGGCTGAAGTAAATACAAGGAATACACAAGGGCGGGGGGGG
>Ga0065711_1038438_pt1 | contig 18756 bp, 12 predicted proteins | sample Hoacrofraction12_FD_59098 | JGI IMG/M metagenome (GOLD analysis project Ga0065711, IMG submission 59098) | Hoatzin crop microbial communities from Cojedes, Venezuela - Epithelial fraction 12 v2 (version 2) | ecosystem: Host-associated > Birds > Digestive system > Esophagus > Crop | place...
GGGGGGAGAGGGGAGAGAAAGATCTGATCAGTGAAAAATATTTCCTTAGGGGTCAATGATATGAAACTGAAATAATAACTGCAGCATGTCATGCTGAAGCAGATCCTCAAAGAATGAAGATTCACAGCTGTGTAAGAAATTCACAGCTATATAAAAAACAGAAGAAGAACACAGAAAGAAGCGGAATTTTGTAGCTGTGAGGTTCCCACACATTAATGGCACATCTCTCTCCCGAAAAAAATTTTGCTTTCTTTGGATTTTGTGTTCTTTCCATATTTTTTCAAGTTTACCAGGTGTACAATATCATGTCCACAGCTGCTTCTCATTGCAAATGTATGGATAGTGTTTGGGCTGTACAGCCACTGCATAGCACATGCATAGGAAGTCTAAGACAGTGTCACTCGAAAATTCTGGAAACGGTTTGGGGCCCTGTATGGGCTCTATACAGCACATGTACACCTACCTGTTACAGGAGATCTTACCCAAATATCTAGGCAACCTAGCTCTGTGATCAGAATAGCAAAGAAACAGTAAGGTTTCCTTCAAAACCAGCATGGTCCAAGACAAGTGGGAAATGTCGCCACAGTTCTAAATTCATAAAATAAGAAAGCTTTAATTAAATATATTTTCAGGCAAATGAGAAGAGAGGTCACAGCTTGATAAAGAAAGTGGCTTGCGCGTATATGTTGATGCGTGCAGAAACTGCATCTACATACACCCTCCCACACAAATTTGCCTCCAAAGGAAAATGAAGCATCTCTGCAAATTCAAGGTAAGGTTATATGACAGACAGATCCTTTCTGGAAGGGACGTGAAAGCTTTATTCTGATCATTTACTCCTCTGTCCAAAAATCAGAGACCCATAATACATTTTCTGATGTTCAGTAAAAGCAATGTCCAAAGCCTCAAAAACGTAGAAGGAAAAAATCTGCTACACGTCTCACTGCATATATTTAATATTGGCGGTTTCCAGACTTTTGGAACAAACAGATCCCTTCAGTTGCACTATTTCTCCTACACCTACCTTATCAACCCTGTAATTCATGACTTTATGAATTAATTCATTTAAAAACATAATAAGCAATACAATTCTGTGGATCAGTTGTTGGAAAACACTGCTCTACATTGCAAATATTGAAAACACTAGCACAAGGGGTTGTCTTTTGAACCCTGAGGATTAACATATATCTGAATTACTTGAAAAGAAGATTTTCCCCATGATAGTAAGAAGTGTATAATTAATACAAACACAAAATTATATAGTAAGTGTATAATTAATTCACTGGCCAACTCTCCTGACACAGAATATCATTTTTCAGGGCAGGCTTCTTTTTAATTATAATATAAATACAAAGTACTGTGCACAGGGAAAACCCTGGGTTTACCTATTAGTTACAATTTCCGAACTTGCTGTTAACTGCAGGAGATGGACTCTACAGTTGAAGTTCTGTAAAAATATCCGTTCAGTGCTCAATACTAATTTTCAAAAACGAACATATTGTATAAATCCCTGGTGACCCCTGTACCTTGAATCCTGTGGGCCCTTCAGGCTCGCTCATCTAAAAATGAAGATAAAGCTAAAAAGAAAGGTACGAAGAAAGTCAGTGATGACCAAAGATGGGCCTTTAGCCTGACCCAGTACGGCCATGGTTGCTGTTGCATGTAGAAAACACACACACTACCAGGAGTCAGAATTTCAGAAAAACACTTATCATTAAACTTATCCATATTATAAACCAATTAATCTACTTAGTCTTTCATATCCTGCCTTATAGGCTATTTCAAAGTTAACTACAGGCCTTGGCATATCAAGCAAGGCAAACAAAAGGAGAAATACACCATTTCTATGCTTCCCAAAGTTTTGAAGCATTCAAAAGGATTACAAAAAACATTGCTTGCGCTGAAAGCATGTGTAGTGACATACACTACCTAGTATTTATTTTTACTTAACACACAGAAAGAGGCAAAACAAACAAAAAGAAGAAAAGAAAGGCAGACGCAGTATTAAGAAATGCAGAAAGTCAGGAGCTCTAATTGTCTTCTCTTCTATGCCAGTGCAGATCAGGAGTGTTGTCATTCACACTGTTTCAACAAAATTACATTCGGCGTAGAATAAAAGAGAATTCAAATAGGTGACTGAAAAATGTCTGACTGAGCTAAACCTGAGCTCCTGTCCTGTAAATTAAGCAGCTCCTCTCTGCAGTCTAACAAGAAACTGTGGAAATTTAAGTCTCTTACTGGATGGGGTAGTCAAGTTGGAAATGCCATTAACGTGTAAACCTGTCCTTCTCCTTTTCATTCTCTTAATCCTGGTCAGGACTGCCAGACCTGTGGCTGAAATCACCATATGAGATGACAAAAACACTGAAGACTCCTGTTTATAAATGTCAACGTAAGTGAAATTGAGTGGCTGGTACACCGTCAGGCTGTGCTGCCATCCAGCAAGACCTGGACAGGCTGGAGAGTTTGGCAGAGAGGAACCTGATGAAATTCAACAAGGGCAAGTGCAGGGTCCTGCACCTGGGGAGGAACAACCCCATGAACCAGTAAAGGCCAAGAGCTGACCTGCCGGAGAGCAGCTCTGTGGAGAGGGACCTGGGAGTGCTGGTGGACGACAAGTTGACCACGAGCCAGCAGCATGCCCTTGATACCAAGAAGGCCAATGGTGTCCTGGGGTACATCAAGAGGAGTGTGGCCAGCAGGTCGAGGGAGGTTCTCCTCCCTCTCTACTCTCAGCCCGAGTGAGGCCCCATCTGGAGTACTCTGTCCAGTTCTGGGCTCCTCACTTCAAGAAAGATGAGGAACTACTGGAGAGAGTCCAGCGGAGGGCTACAAGGATGGTGAGGGGACTGGAACATCTCTCCTATGAGGAAAGGCTGAGGGAGTTGGGCTTGTTTAGCCTGAAGAAGAGAAGGCTGAGAGGGGACCTTATAAATGCTTATAAATATCTCAAGGGTGGGTGTCCGGAGGATGGGGCCAGACTCTTTTCAGTGGTGCCCAGCAACAGGACAAGGGGCAACGGGCACAAACTGAAGCACAGGAAGTTCCATCTGAACATGAGGAAGAACTTCTTTACTTTGAGGGTGACGGAGCACTGGAACAGGCTGCCTAATGGGGCTGTGGAGTCTCCTTCTCTGGAGATATTCAAACCCTGCCTGGACACATTTGTGTGCAGCCTGCTGTAGGTGACCCTGCTTTGGCAGGGGGTTGGACTAGATGACCCACAGAGGTCCCTTCTAACCCCGACCATCCTGTGATTCTATGAAAATAAAATCTGCATTCAAAACATTTGAAAAAGCATTTCAAATTATTTTTTAATCATGTGAATTTTATATCCTTTCTTATTGGTAGTATTTTAATGAAAGCAACTGTTCTGAGATCCAGTTCAAGGACAACAGAATCTCTACATTAAAGATCTTGTAAATTCTTTCCAAGGAAATATCTTTCTTGCTACAAGCATATGAAGATCTGACAGATAAGTAACCAACGTCTCTAATGCACAACAAGAAATACAATGAACTTTGTTTTGTATAATTGATCCAGAAGGATTCAGAAGTGACTGACTACGCTTTTCAGATTTTAATCATAGCAGCTTACAATTACCAAGCAGATACTTAATTGCTTGATCTGTTTCATTTCTTAAATTAAACTTGTCCATATCATACTATTTTTTTCAAAACTTACACAAATTAAAATGAACTCATAAAAATTATAACCGCTCCCAGTCTTCAGTTCTGACAAAGTCACTGAAGTTTACCACAAATAAAGATGTAAAAAGAGACTTTATAGTTCTGAGAACGATGCAGTCAGTCATGTCGCTCTGTACTAACATTACATTAATCTTCAATCCCCCCCCAAACAGTAGAGCAATGTATTCCAAACCATTTCTGTCTCTGAGACTGACAATAGTATCTTTGTGTTCAGCATCTGAACACCAAGGGAAACATTTTCCAGCTGGTTTTTAGCTACATTATCTCCCCTAAAATTGAAGTCACACATCTAAAAATCTCACAAGAGGCTTTGAAAAGTACCCACATCTTCAACGACCTTTGCTTCAAAAAAGACTAATAAAGACGTAAACTGTACAAAAAACTCATGTGACTATGACTCACATGTGAAACTTACGTTGCAGCATACATCCTCTTAATCTGGTACAGAGCTCCTCGCCCTAGTTTTATACCAGTTTGGGACTTCAGTGGAGTTACACTACCTTTGGTCTCAATGTTCTGTTCTTGCTCATACCACTAGGATACTTCCCTGGCATCAGAGCAGCACACTGATATGAAATCTCGGTAATACAGGTATCACCATCAGAAAATATTTCACGTCACTATTGTTATACAGAATTGGTTACTTCACTGCTATGCAAAAACTCTTTAGCAGAAAATGCTGTTCTATTATTTTTCCATAGATGTCCATACATTCTAGCTAAAACACACAAGAAGAGAGTACATAAATTAGTTCAATTAGCAATTAGTTTATTGGTGGTCCAAGAAGTAGAAGACAGCACCCTAGATAAAAGAGTAGAGGCAGAAACTTCTCCACCTTACTGATTTAATTAGAGCAGATTTCCACTCTTCCAAGACGCTAATGATATTGCCTGGACAGCTGCAGATTAGCTGGGAACATACTCGATCAGCAAAGACCCAAACAACTGGGGAGAATGGCTGTTTCTGCTGAGACACAGAGCAGCGAGGGGAGCATTATACAAACAGAAAATCAGCATCAGATTCAGGCACAGCTAGAGCAACTGAAAAGGTCTCTGTCCTTTTGCCCCATCTATTTTTAATGTAGCGACTCTTAGGCATAATACCTCACTGGGCATGACTTGCAGCAGTAATGCTGTTCTCTCAGTCTCCCCATTTTTCAGTGTTGTTCTGAGTTTACACAGAGATATTCCGCCTGTCGTGCAACCCTTACTGAATCAGTTTCCTTAAGTGAGATGTACTGAAAGGCTTTGAAAGGAGAATGCTTGCCATGTCATTTAAGAGACACTGAACAGAAGTACCATCTTTTTTCATCCCTTGTTCTAACCTACTTTCAAGACAGAATTGCAAGGTATGAAAATCCTTTACATGTGTGCACGTGACTTTTACCCTGCCACTAGTCAGCCACAGTCCGTGCCCTGCCAGATACATCTTTCAAACTGTTGATAGTACTTGAGTGCCTAAATGAGTGAGAACAGTCAGCCCAGTGTCACAAGAACAAAATTATCTATTTATGCTGATACTGGGTTAAACATGAGCAGTGTCTACCCGAAGTTTTACCTACTTGGCAGAGTTTTAGCACACCAAAGTCTGAATCCAAGACAGTCTGTGACAAAAGGGATCTGTACGCATTATTCTTACAGGACACTGGAAATGTAATGGGATCTTCTCTTCAGGGATACCTTTCTGTAACTCTGATTTCATATTTTTTTCCCTGCTATAAATGGATTTCAAAAACTAAAAATGAGGAAGTACAATGTGTCTGCAAGTCATAAGTAACTTTGATGCTGCAAACAGGAGACATTTCTCTCCATGTAAGAAGCAGAGCCCTTACCTGTAGACAGTACCTGTAATGATGGAAGAGTGAGATATAGATCACACACCTTCTAAACTTTTGTTCCTACTGCTGGAATTATTAGGGCGTTTGCCCACAATTAATTAGATGGAGACATCCAAATTAATCTGATCTACACTACCAGAAATTCACCGAACCGGTGTTTTAATTATCACTGCAGCCTCCTTCTTACTTTACTTCTGCTTCACAGAGTCAAGACTATGTATTTCATTTTCTCACCAAACAGGAGTCGAACTGTAGCTGGATGCACTGTTTGGGTACAGCCAAGTTAAGCGGCTGTCCTTTAGCTGGCCATCACTGTAGGTTCTCCTCTCCTGCTTACCAGGAGGATCTCCTTCAGCCTTATTGGCACAATGGCATCCATGCTCACTCCCTAACCTAGTTCTGTCAAAATGTTTTGGTTGAGTTTAAGAACTGACTATAAAAAGTGTTCAAGCTAACCCAGATCATTTTGACAGAACCAGGCTGGTGAGAAACTACATGTGCTGTTATGCTGGCTGAGCTGAGGAGGCAGTAAATTATGAAGACTTGAAAAGAGGAAAGGTAAAATGCAAATAGAACATGAATCACCTGCAGCCAAACAGTGCACCTGGCTGCAATTCAGTAATGCACTAGTTCATGGGCTTTTGATACACTGCTCATCATTGCCCAAATTTTGTGAAACTACTGAAAGTAAGTTTCTGTAGTTGCCCAGCTTCTTGGAAATTTCCGTGAGAGCACAGGACCTAGAAGGTCATCTGCACTGCTAACAGTGGGTAACAAGTTGAAATTCTATTTTGGCTTTTTTTCCAGCTCTGCCTCCATCTCCTGGTTGAAAGTGAGGAGTTTGGGTTTCTGTCTAGTGATGTGTTGAGAATGGCACTTGGCAGGGTGAAGCCCCGGTGAGAAAAAGTCTGCATGCCCTTACAAATAGACCAAACTTCATGAAGGTTGAATACAAAAGTCCAAGTCAGGTTGCATATACAATAACTGAACTGAATCCTCATTTTGTTTGAGCACATTAGGAAGAATACTCTGGGAGTGGAACCACTGCCAGAGGGTACTCCCACTGAGTAGCTGCTTTGGATGAGTAGGGCTCAGGAAAGTTAATATTCAGTACTGAAAGGAAGCAAGCAGGACAGGACAGAGCAGAGCTGAGAGAAAGGCCGGTGGGGAGAGCTGCTCTACAGGCCAGGTATGGGCTGGCTTTCATAACAAAAAGAAAGCAGAGAGCAGGAGAAATGCCCTTTGTGATGCTCCATGGTGAGCCCATCGAAAAGCCAGCTCTTTCACCCAGCATGCTCCCCTCACCTGTTTCATTCCTGCTACTCTTACATGGTTCTGGAATTGGAGGCAAGAGCTGGAAAACAAAAAAATACAATCCAAAAACATGTTTTCCACATTAAAAATAAAGCACTGAAGCCACTGGAGTAATAAACTGTGGAAACATTTTCCTCATAACATTCTACTGCTTTCATTAAGCCTGGAGAGACTTCCTCTCTGTAAGTGAACTCCTACAGTCCTATATAAAAGCTTCAAGTGATTATGCTGAAAAAAATTGCCCCATAAAGGTAACCATGGAGAAAAAGAGATGGGGTCAAGCCTATAAAAACCCATAAAGAGTAGACTCCATCACGTAAGGAAAAAGTACTGCTTGAAGACTCAGACCAGTATGTGCAGCCAGGCAGGAAATGTACCTGCTACAGCTTCGACGAGGTCAGCGGGGCTTGCTGAAAGGAGACGCTGGCTTTTCTCAGTCTCACTGGCAGTGTAGGGGATAAAGAGAACATTTCATAGAACATGAGTCGCCTTACCACTTCTGGAAGCACCTTCTTCGCCAGATCATGGATGGCTTTGATCACAATACATATAGATGACAGGAGGAATATGACACCCAAGATAACACAAGCTCTGGGGAAAAAAGCAGACAAATAAAAAGAAATGTTAAGAACATATTTGGAGTTGTTAACTTTCTTATTGCTGAGGGATAACACACAACAGAATAGTAATAATAAAACAAAAAAATCTTAAGGAGCTAAAGATATGAGACTTGAATTAAAGAAGAGAATGAAAGTTCCTCTCCATTTCTTAAAACCTGCATTATACGTGAGAAGACAGGGCAGACCAGATGATGTTTCGGTGTGAGAAAGACATTTCTCTTCTGCTCCTGATGATTTATCACAGAGTCCTCTAGAGGTCTGTTTCTCTTTGTTTTGCTAGGATCTCACATTAGAAATAATCAAGGGAACTTCATTTGCTTTACCACACCAGGACAGACGTTTGGTAAATCTGGTCAGTAGCATAACAAAACCTGAAACATCTGTTTCATCCCTATATCTCCAAGAAAAAAAAAAATTTAAGTGCAGATACTAAAAAAAAATCAGCAGGTTAGGTGCATCACTTCATAGGCTGTCCAAGAGTGTCTCAGTACCTCAATAAAGATCAGCGTCTCATCAGATTAGGTGCTGTGCAGAATTAGACTCTCTATTCCCGCTCTGCAGAGCTTACAACCCAGTCTTATAAAGAACAAGTCAATGGGTTAATGAAGAGGAGATAAAGTAACAAAGAATAACTAAGTTTTGTGTAGGACACAGGCACAATGAGGCCTACAATGCACATAACACAGAACTTCACTGTAAAAAAGAAAACTTGCTTTTGTTCAAATATACAGACCAATACTAGTCTGAGATGGAGTTCCTGTTGCCGTGAACGACTATGTAATGCTTTTATTTCCTCTACACAAGCAATAACAGCCAGTCTCTTACAGTATTGATAAATCCGTAACACCATTTTATTAATAGCTCTTCATATAAAAATCTATTACTATCGATAGCTCTTCATATGAAATTCTATTATTATAGATAGATATACAGTAAGCGCAAGTTTAATGTTTAAAGAATGAAATAATTAAGAAGTGATATCTATATGTATGGTTTTTTCTTCAAAAGTTGTATTTTCTTTGTTTGCTGTTCATCATTTGGTGCCTATCTGTTAGCTCAGTTTACGGATGCTGTAATTATTCCAGTAGCATGCCATTATTTTCAACAACTCAGACATCAGGCCATCTGGCGGTTGGCAGCACAGGTAACGTTGAGAATGGTAAATGGTAATATGGATGGCAGAAATGTTTATCTACCAAAAAGAACGAGTAAAATTGAAAACTGGAGGGTTTTCCCTTTTCCATTGCATAGTTTCAAGCAGGTTCCTGTTCTGCAATAGACTCTTTTCAGAGATTTTCAGTTTCACTCTGTCTGAATGGATCACCGCACAGAGATCTGCCCAGAGCCTCTTGATCTACTTTTGTCAAATTCAAAACTTTTCAGTACCACCTTTATGTATTAGCACTGCCGTAACCTAAGAAGCTTATGCTGCACAATCCTTCACAACAGATTCTCTGGCAATGATTATTTGATTTTTTTGGATGAGGTACAGAAACATATAAAGTTCTGCTCATCTACCTGGGACAAATGCAGGCATTAGCTAAGTTGAACATGGAACCGGTCCACAAAAGCTGGCTGTGACAGGTTGACGTAAGATACATACGCTTCATGCAAGAACATGCTGACATTTCATCTGAAAGCAACACTGGATGGCAAGCTCTTCTATTATTCCCAGCAGGCTTAAACCAATATAGCCACAAACCTTTGAGCTGGAAATGACAGAATAAACTTCCTTGTGCCAATATGCATTGTTGAATGCCAAGGGTACGGGAAAGAGAAGACCGCGGAGCATCACTTTCACTTAGCATATCTTCTACTCCCTGCACATATCTTCTGAGAAAGACTGGCAAACATTCCCTAAGGGCCAGACAGGAGCCTTGGTGGCACAAGTCCAGTGTGTCCAGCGAACCAGCACTAGCCTTGACCACTGGCTGGACATGGTGCTCACGTACATTGGAGAGTTTGGGGTTCTCTCCGTAAACTCTCCAACCACCCAAGCTAAACAGCACATATTTTGCATCTTTGCCTATGCCAGCAGGTAAGTAATGACTTCAGCAATGTTGACCTGCTTCTCTTATTCCCCATATCAGTTTTACTGTGTCAAAAGAATTCCCACACACCTACCTAACAAGAAACAGCTAAAAGTAAAGAGATAAAAGGAAGGTGTTAATAACAGTGACAAGGGTATTAATAGCAAATAGAAATGCAGTTTGAGGTTTGAATCAGCATTCAGTCATCATATTTAGCAAGCCTAGCTTCTCCTTTATAACCTGGCTTCTGGAATCCACAGCCACGCAAAATTCATGAGTAATGGCATAGTACTTCAAGTGCAAAAATACATGTTTCTTGTAGTCTTGAGCATATGAATTTATCTGCAAAACCACTAGAACAAAATACTGCATAGTGTCTTCTTTCAATCTCATTTGCCAGAAAAATAATTTCTATCTAGTCTGCAAATCATGCAAAATTCAGCTACAAATGCACAAAACAAGAAACCTCCAAAAATTAATCTGAAATTAACTGTAGTACATAATAAATAAATTGTAATTGGTTATTGTAAGCTTGCTGTATTTTCAAGCCATTAGACAACGAAAACTTTAATACAAGCCTGCTAACTTCCATCTGCTAACAATTACTCAACTGCTTTGTAACTAAATAGTGTTTCCAACTGCACACGAAGGCTGTTACTGCCAAGGTTGTTGGCAAATGCAATTTCATTAATAACATTCAATTAAATTAGATGAGCCAACTGCCATTTCTAAACAAGTTCAAGTCAGCTCAGAATTACCCATAAAAATTAATGGAAGAGGAGTTATACAGAAGTGAGATGTGACTGAAAACCTAGTGAAGATTTTACAGATACCCTGGGCTTGGAATCACCATAGGGTAATAAACGCTCCTCAATCTCCAGGTCCCCCATGATCACTGTCAGCAATTCAGACGCTCTGGTGATCCACCTAATGCCCTCACATTCCAGAACATTGCTATATTCTTGCCAAGACATGAGGGTACTCTCTGTCCAGTGACACCCACGATGAACACATCTCCACGAATCATATGCCACCAGTACCACTTACACCTCTGGAGATCCAGAACCTACTGGAGATCTTGTACTTACTTTACAACCTTTTGCCCGTCAGTTAGTGTGAGAGCTTCCCACTAAATATCTACTACATCATTAGAGATATAATTGATCTATAACACAAAATAATTGATCGCTACAGTTTTGATAGGCAACAGAAAAGATCTAATGAAGAATCCATAAATCTGAAGTCTACCTCAGTTCCATGTAATAAATTGCTTCTAAAAAGAAAGAGAAACAGAGACAATTTAATCAAACCATTTTAAAACATAATGCAAAACCATGATTTGATTTTCAGAAACGATAAGCTCTCTGCAATCTTTCAGCATGCAGTATAATTTAAAGAACAATAGACTAAATCAGAAAGGACAAGGTGAAGGCATCTCTCACATCCAGGCAATAATAAACTTTTTGGTCAACTAAAGCTCAGACTTCCATATGTTTTTTTCTTAGAGCAATGGCACTTGGAATGCAGAAGTAATTTAAACTATATCTTTACGTTGACAGTAAAAGAAATTTAATATTTTGATTTTAACAGTGAAACCATCAAGTCTTCTTTAGTTTGCTGTAGGTCTTGGTAGCAGATCATGATCTGCCAATGGTACGTCTTGATGTGTTTTTGATGTAGTATTTCTATCTGAAAACCCATGAGATAATATAAAGTATAATTCATTATATTAAGAAATTAACTCACCAATTTTGTCAACTTTTCACTATACCTTTGTCACAGACGAAACATATTGTTAAATCAGTTGCACTGCAGCCTCAGGCACTGAGAATGAAATTATTTGGATTTTGAAAACTGCCAAAGACTTTATATGGCTTTTGAGCTTCAGTTACTGCTAGTTCACTTCTAGTGGAATTCAGAAACATGATTATGTCTAAATCCTAAAAACTAAACTCATGTCTCCAATCTAAAGCTTGGTTCTGGGTGTGCTACATCTTGACAATTTCCGACAGACATTCTTCTGAAAGCAGTACTAGAACCCATATACAACACATTTATATTTATACAAGCCTATAAATACCCACTGTGCTTTGCACCAATCCTGGATATTTGCACTCACACCCATCAAAATAAGATCCTTGTAACTGTATTACATGACTTACAGCTGCCACCTCATCTTTTCCATAACACATTCCCTGTACGGAGCTCTATAAAACACAATTCTTCATTTTGATAACAAATTCTCACTACTCATAAGGAAACCAGAAATGGAAATCTATCACTGTAAGCACCCCATAGTCTTTCCCTTAACCAAAAATTTGTAACTTTGCGTAAGTTAATGGCTTTTAAACAAGTAGCTATGAAACGTACTGAGATTCAGGGGGTTCCATCTCCACAAAATGTCAATTTTCAAGCTGCCATTACTAAGTTAACAATTTTTTCCTCTTTTTATCACAGAATTTTTATCACAAAAAGCTCCAACTATTCATTTGCATCAGCAAGCACAGCAAAATAACCTTCTAATTCATGGGTTTCTCCTTCATTCTGTCTTACATTTGTAATTATTTGTTACGATTCCCTACAGATAGTGATAAGACTAAAATTCTGTAATATTTCCATCATAGAACTAGAGACTAATATCATCCAGATGTCAATGGTGTTTAATCTTCAAGATAATAAATCAATTTTACCTTTAGCGTGGCTGTTGCCACACTGACTACTCTTTAGGTGAGTTGACCCATTCCAAAGGGAGTGCTCTTCCATGAAAGCAGCAGTCAGCCTGCAGATGTAGACTCTCAGCTACTTGTTTTGTAAGATTTTGTAAAAAATAAATAGAATCATAGAATGCTTTGGGTTGGTTGGGTCATCTAGCCCAACCCCCCCCTGCAGTGAGCAGGGACATCTTCAACTAGACCAGGTTGCTCAGAGCGCCGTGCAACCTGGCCTTGAATGTTTCTGGGGATGGGGCCTCCACTGCCTCTCTGGGCAACCTGTGCCAGTGCCTCACCACCCTCATTGTAAAAAAGTTCTGCCTTATACCCAGTTTAAATCTACCCTCCCTTAGTTTAAAACCATTACCCCTTGTCCTATTACAATAATAACGAAGTTACAAATACACCCCCAGTGACATACTCTGCTATGTACTACCGCAAAACAGATCTGGGGTGAGCTCCACAAGGGTAACTGATAACAGAATTTTCCTTATAGCAATTGACTGGTATAAAAGAGCTACTGCAAGAGGCTTCCCTTCTTCATTTTCACCCTGCTGTCTTTCTGGCAAATGGAATACAGTGACACAGTACCAACAAGGGTTCGTAATGAAGCTCTTGCTAATTACTCCTCTCAAGTCAATCTGCTCTCACCTGCAGCAAAGGTGATGCAGCAGAACTAAGGATTCAGAAAAAAATTGGTGATGCATGGAAATATAATCTGCCAAAATGTGTTAACTTTCTCTTAGCAGCTCACAAAGGCAGTTGTTTTTGGGGCAGTGGAGATGGAAAAGGGTCTCACACACTTGGTAGTATGTCTGTTACATTCTGGAACTGATTTTACCACCACACTTCAAGTTCATTAAAATAGTGCCTGAAATGTGATGACACCGTGTGCAATAAAACAAGATTGTCAGTAGCAGTCTACTTACTTCCTAGTTTTGTTAACATACGATACACTAAAATGCAATATTAAAAACCTAACCATCTTGTCAAATACTGCGCTATTCTCTTATCTTTTTTATTCATTGCTGTATCTCAGATTACCTGATCTTTTTTGATTACATGGCTTTATTTGAGTTTTTATTAGTTTTACCAGTGTAAAGAACCTTGCAGAACCATAGAACAGCCCAGGTTGGAAGGGACCTCAAAAAATCCAACCTTTCATAGGAAAGGGAGCCTAGATGAGACTATCTAGCACCCTGCCCAATCGCATCTTGAAAGTCGCTCATAATGGGGACTCTACCACATCCCTGGGGAGGTTATTGCAGTGATTGAACGTTCTCACTGTAAAAAATTCCTTTCTTGTATCAAGATTACTTATCTTATTCATTGAAAACATTGCTTGCCTTATTAATAGAAAACATTTCAATAATCTCAGGAGAGCTGCAAAGATAAATGTGACAGAGAACTGTGAGAAAAGACATCATAAACCACTAGCATTTGTATTAATATTCTTGAGGTAGAGACTACATTCTCACATTTGCAAAGCTGCCATCAAAACAAGCTTCAGTTCCTCATCTAATTCTATGGCAGCTACGATACTACAGATAAAAGATAACACTGCTAATTCCTACATACGATTCGTCACCTTCCGAGAGCCGGTTTACTCTAGTTTATTTTAATTCTGTATTCTCTTGGTTATTAAGAATCTTACATGATCTATTTTTCTAAAAGAAATGAGTTTTCCACCATAGGAATAGTGGAACAGTTTGCCCACAGAGGTTGCGGAGTCTCCATCCTTGGATATTTTCAAGACCTGACTCGATAAAGTTCTGAGTAACCTATTCTGATCTCACAGCTGACTCTGCTTTGAGTAGAAGCCTGGGCTAGAGACCTCCTGAGGCCCCTTCCAACCTGAATTATCCTCGGATCCTATGAATTTTTATTCATTAAATCTTTATCTCTGCAGGCTCTGTCAAGATCTTTCAGCACTAGTGGCTCCCAATAGCACACAGAAAAGGAAATGTTAAAATCTCTACAGGCTGTTTTCATGGCTGGAGTGAAGAGGTAGTGTTAAAACTATTACTTTGCAAGGAACTGCAACTTAGCATTAAGATGAGCTAGAGGCCAAGAAGAGCAATACGAACTCTAAGCCCAAGAGTAATGTAAGCCTTTTCAGCAAAGCTGAGCAAGTCAGTTTTATGATGGATAACGATGTTAATCTCTGAATAAACCCACTAATGAAACCTCTGGAGCTTAAGTAAGAACAAATTTAAATGATAAAGTAATTAATTTAACAAAAAATAGAAAAGTGCTAATTCCTGTTTCCCTATGATTTGAAAGGATTTTTGTATTAGTGGGTGACAACAAATATCACGTACGGAATCATTCAGGGGAAGTCATATGGCACAACACACAAAGCAAAAACCTCTTGGGCAATGGCCATGTCAGGAGTTCGCAATGTATTTTTGAGCATACAGTATTCATTCACTTTCTAATTCTGTATCTCTATATACATTTTTCTCAACTGTCTTCTGTGTCTAGCCACATGACAGGAACCCTTTCGTACCTCTTTGCTTTGCCAGTAGTCTTGTTTTAGTTCTTTCTTCCCACAACCAAATACAAACTACAGTCTGTGAATGCTCCATCATCAGTAACTTGGACCTTTCAATAATCTGCACCACATTTCTTCTAGAAGAGAGCCAGTCAGCCAGTTTAAACAAAGCTAGGTCTACTTTCATTTAATATTCGTATTATGGCAGCTCTTACAGTCTGATTACAGTAGCCAGGTATAAAATTCCAGTCACAGCCAGCCCAAGATATCTCAAGCTCAGGCAAAATTGAATGCTAATACTCAAAGGGTAAGAATCAGGCCGAAAAAGCTTGATTTTTCGGTCAGCAACAAATGATTTTCTATGTCAAACCAGCGGGTTCTGGCCGATGGGGATGAAGTGGAGCATGATAGAGAAAATGGAAGAGGACTCGGAACTAAGACAGTGGACTTAGTGGAATACAGAAAGGCAAAAAGTCAGAGGACTTTTCATAAAGAAGGGGCTGAAAGTGTTTGTTCTGGTTTGAAGTCATTTGGGGCGCCAAGGGATGGCTTGGGGATGTTACAGATGTAGGCTTCTCTTTGCTTTCTCTTCCCTTAATTTCAACAGCAGCCCATGTCCTTTCAAGACCCACAGCTTTTCTTCTCCTCTCAGCTGCCTTCCCCTCCACAGCAGCCTGTGTTTGCTACCTACACATCCTAATCTTCTGACACACAAGTGAGGAACAGGAGGAACTGAGCAAGGACCATTCCTGCCACCAAGGAAGAGTGTGTAAAGAAGCAGGGTAGAGGCCGAAGCAGCCGTGCTAGGAGTGTCTGCCTGCACAGCAATAGCCACCCTGCACACACCCCAGAGTCAGCAGGGGCAGCTGATGGCGAAATATCTACATCTGGCTACTGTATCTCTATGGCAGACCAGCCTACTGCACCCTGCACCACAAGCACAGCTCTGCTGCCCGTTACTTCAAAAAGAGGCATTAAAATTACAATGCAGCTGTTCACTAATATTTGTTCCTTGCTATCCATCCAGTTGAGATAATTCTAGCTACATTTTGCATTAGGGTGTCATCCAGAACTGTGAAGACTGTAAAATCTGCCTCTTAAAACCATTAAAGGGCTTACTCTAAAACGAACAACTACAAGCCACTCTGGCATGTTACTGTAACAGGCAAAAGATGCAGTATCAGCCTAAGTCTTGAGATTCCTGCTTCTTTGTTATGCTCTGCTGCTAATCTTAAGCTTCTTTGTGTCTCATTAGACAGTTATATTGCTCGTTTATGTTTGTGGTGTAGCTGATCTAATATCAGGTTTAGTTACTGAGGAGGTCTTGAACACCGAACTGTTCGGAATCTTCAGAGTATTTACAAGCTGTATTTACAGCCTGTTGCTGGGTGAAGAGGGAATAGAGTCACTTTAAAAGGAATGAAGTGGGCTCACTGCTCAGCATACATTTTCCATAATCCACCTAAAACTGCCAGAATCCAGATCAGCACCATTAGAGCTACTCCTTTTTCTCACCATAAAAAAAAGAAAAATGAGAAAACCCCAGAACAGATTACAAAACAAAGAGAGTTCAAGTAATAGTCCAAAATATCATTGAAAGCCGATTTCTCAATTACATATTAAAAAAAGCATGTTACCACATGGTCTAACCTCTGCTTAAAGAACATGCAGGGGAAATGCTGTTTGTGCCTGAGATTCAGATTAGCCATGCTAGGGATCCATTTCATGCTGAAAATGTTATAGGCCTTCTAAAACTTCTATTATCCTTGGGAGTTCAACTAGTCACTGTGGAACAGGTCATTTAGAATCACGCGGCTGAACTGGGGCAATAGTTCCATAAATAATTTGATTCCTCAGGTATTAAATATCTGTCAATAAAAGCTAACAGACATTTCTACAACTTGGAGATTTTGAAGATGCTTACAACCTTTTTCCTAGCTCCTGGTCGGCACAGACTGTACAACTGCACTTAAAGTACACCTGCCTTATAACTACCCTCCTGGCCTGGGAAGAGCTGGTCACTGCTCCGAGCCTCATAGCAGGTAATTGGAGATTCTGTCATTCCTCTGAGGTTTGAAATTACAGCCTTTTGAGAATTTCTGTAATGCCTCTTTTTATTTTATCAAATTCCAGTACAAAACAACCCCATATATCTGATTTTTTTTTAATATATACGTATATGTGTGTGAATACTAGGCAATACATACAAATACCGCCTAGTCAACTACCAGTGAAGTAAAAGGAAAGGTTTTCGTAAATTAAATAGATTTTGGATCTAGCACCAGTCAAATCATTGCCAAGTCTACAGATGCCACACTTTTAGAAACAGATTTTAGAATGTATAAATATATACATTTGCTATTTCATATTTAATATAAATTCTACGTGTGAGGATTTTGTGTGTGTGCGGGCATAAATGTATGTATACATGCACTTCTGCCTGGATAAGAGCAAAGTTTATGATTGCTTCATTTATGTTTGAACATGGGATAATGGATTTATGAAGAAATGATGTGGTTTAATGTCAGCCTAATGAAGCACCTCTAAAATTTGTACACTGTACCTACATGCAGTATTTTGGCTAAATATTTCAGAAGAAAGAATGGTTTACAAATTTTCAGTGTGATTAAAAAGAAACCGTATTTCTCCTCCTGTAAAGCAGATATCCAAGCACAGCTGAACACATACTTTGCAAACTCTGCACTGTGCTCCACTGGGTAGTAGAGACATTCGTGTGCCACGTGAGGACCAACTCATGGCGACTGAGAACTAAACAAGAGCTGCAGAGGTAGGTTCTGAGCTACTTGCAGTTTGTAGGCTATCTCCATGCATTTGACATTTTTCCAGATCAGTTAGCTATTCCATTCACTCATCACAAAAGAGTTTTTCCTGCAGCCACCAAGGTTTGCCCTGAACTGTGGGTAGGTGTAGATTTTGCCATCTGTGCTTCAAGTCTTTTTCGTACGTATGGCATAGATAAAATTACCCACAGTTTTTTTTCAATGTGACTGATATGTTGGGTCTGAATTGAGAGGATTATTTTCATTCAACACTACCTAAATAGACAGTGCTCATTTAGTCATGTTAAGCAGTACAGCAAAGCCAATTCACACATGAAAATTTAAATACAGTACTAATACTGAAAATTAGCATTTTTTAATTCTGTGACCCAAGAGAGAATACACTCTGCAGCCATAAAATCAGTACGGTCCCTTATTTGAATCTGAGGAAAAGAAAGAAGAGCCAGACCTAACCTAGCAGTATGACAGCCATTTTGTCCCACTAAAGGTGGTTTCTAATTCTTTTAAGTTTTAGGTGCAAGAGTAGGATATGTCACGGTCCCCATATTCCATGCCTAAATGTAATAGACATATATGCAATACAACTTCAGTAAGGCTCCTCATGACCAAACCCTGGGGTAAATATTCTCAAGTGGTGTCATCTGAATATAAGCAACAGAGAAAAAGAGGTTTTGATCACTTTGGAAGGAGAGGCTCACTCTGTCTTAGGGTCCCAACTGTCATCACATTTTCTCAGTAGGAAAGAAGGCTTTCCACCAACGCCCCACATGTACCCAGCAGCCCCACAGACATGCCCACTTCCTTTACCAGCAGACATGGCTCCACAGGAGGTGGCCATGGTGATGGCAATATACAGAATCGGCACAAGGTAGGAATCAAGTAGTAAAGGGCAATTCCAATGATCATCCTCAAAGCCAAAAGCACTGGTGGGATGAAAGCCTTTGGAGTACTCTGGATTAGGCCATAAGAGACCGGACAAGAGACTATAGAGCAAAAGCAGATCTGCAATTCAAAGAGGCAATGTAGTGCAAAGCAGTAAGGTATCATTTCATCAAGCCATACAGCACTTTTCCCTAGCAGCTGAAGAAGGATACCACATACATATCTGATTTCCCCTGTCTTCCAAAAATGAATTGCACCAGAAAGTAAAGAGCAGGAGGACAAGGTGTCAAAGGCATATTTGTCCATAAGATACCCATGCTGACAAAGAGAACACCACAACAAAGGGCACTTCCCTCA